>Ga0210397_10000637_pt1 | contig 23177 bp, 17 predicted proteins | sample IncBWH2OmetaG_FD_160126 | JGI IMG/M metagenome (GOLD analysis project Ga0210397, IMG submission 160126) | Forest soil microbial communities from Barre Woods Harvard Forest LTER site, Petersham, Massachusetts, United States - Inc-BW-H-2-O ...
CAGGTCGCTGACCGTACCGATGCCAAGACCGGCGAGCTTCTTGGCCGTCTTGGCGCCGATGCCCCACAGCGCCTCGGTCGGCCGGGCCCCGAGCACCTCGAACCAGTTCGCGAACGTCAGCCGGAACACCCCGGCTGGCTTGCCGAACCCGGTGGCGATCTTGGCCTGCAGTTTGTTCTCGCCGATCCCCACCGTGCAGTCCAGTTGCGTGGTCTCCCTGACCTGCCGCGCCAGCGACCGGCCGAACGCCTCCGGGTCCTCGGTGTCGACACCGACGAACGCCTCGTCCCAGCCGAGTACCTCCACCACCGCGCCGGTCGACCGGAGGACCTCCATCACCGTCTCCGAGATCTCCTCGTAGGCGGCCCGGTCCACCGGGAGGAACACCGCGTCCGGCAGTCGCTTCGCCGCCGTCCGCAGCGGCAGTCCGGAGTGCACGCCGTGCTCTCTGGCCTCGTAGGACGCGGTGCTCACCACGCCGCGCTTGGTCGGGTCGCCGTCACCGCCCACCACCACGGGCCGGCCGCGCAGTTCGGGATGTCTGAGGACCTCGACCGCCGCGATGAACTGGTCGAGGTCCACGTGCAGCACCCAGCGCGCCACGCTCCACTCCTACCCCGCCCGGTAGCGTGAAGACCATGTCGTGGTCGAAGTATGTGGAGTTCCTGGCGTTCGCCGTGGTCCTGGTGCTGATCCCCGGACCCGACTTCGCCGTGGTCACCAAGAACACGCTGGTCGGCGGGCGTCAGCGGGGGAGATGGACCGCGCTGGGCGTGAGCAGTTCGAACCTGGTTCAGGGCACGGCCGCGGCGTTCGGCGTCAGCGCGCTGATCGTCAGGAGCCAGCCCCTGTTCGAGGCGATCAAGTGGGCCGGCGTCGCTTACCTGGCCTACCTGGGCGCGCAGGCCGTCCGTTCGGCCCTGCGCGGCCAGTACCAGCCGCTGGACGAACAAGCCGGTCACGCCAGGGGCCTGGCCGGCTGGCGGCAGGGATTCATCTCCAACATCACCAACCCCAAGGTGCTGGTGTTTTACCTTGCCGTCCTGCCGCAGTTCCTCACCCCGGGCGCGAGCCTCGGCTGGCTGCTGGCCCTAGCCTGGAGTCACGCGGTGCTCGGCCAGAGTTACCTGCAGCTGCTGGTCACCGGCCTGCATGGCGCCCGGCGCCTGCTGAGCCGCCGCAAGGTGCGCCGGGGCCTCGACGCCACCACCGGCGCCGTGCTTCTCGGCTTCAGCGCCAAGCTCGCGACCGCACACGCCTAGACGGCGAAACGGGCACCCGGCCCGTTCGGCCCAAATGGTTTTGATCTGTTCGTGCCAGGCCGGACACAATGCAGTGTGCTGCTGACCATCACCACCACCCGCGCGCCAGCGACCGATCTCGGGTACCTGCTGCACAAGCACCCGGATCGGGCCCAGTCGTTCGCCGTCGCGGCTGGGCAGGCGCACGTCTTCTACCCCGAGGCGACGCCGGAGCGGTGCACTGCTGCGCTGCTGCTCGAGGTCGACCCGATCGGCCTGGTCCGCGGCCACAAGGGCCAGGACAAGGACATCGCGCTCGGCCAGTACGTCAACGACCGGCCGTACGCCGCCTCCAGCATGCTCGCGGTGGCGATCAAGGAGGCCTTCCGCACCGCCCTCACCGGCCGCTGCGACGCGCGCCCCGCCCTGGCCGCGCGCCGCATTCCGCTGGCGATAAACGTCCCGGCCCTGCGCTGCCGGGGCGGCGCGACGCTGGCCCACCGCGTCTTCGAACCCCTCGGCTGGACCGTCGAGGCGACCAGAAACCCCCTGACCCCGCCCGAGTGGGGCGACTCCCCGTACCTCGGCCTGCGGCTGACCGGCGAGCTCCGGCTGGCGGACGCGCTCAACCACCTGTACGTACTGCTGCCGGTCCTCGACGACGCCAAGCACTACTGGGTGTCCACCGAGGAGGTGGACAAGCTGATCCGGGCCGGCGGCGACTGGCTGGCCGGGCACCCGGAGAAGGAGCTCATCACCCGCCGCTACCTCAGCCACCAGAAAAAGCTCACCCGGTCCGCGCTGGCCCGTCTGGCCGAAGCCGACGACATCGAGCCCGAGGAGCTCGACAACGCGGTCCCGGACGAACCCAAGGACAAGCCGCTCGCGGTGCAGCGCCGCGAGGCCATCCTGGCCGTGCTGCGGGAGCGCGGCGCCCGGCGGGTCGGCGACCTCGGCTGCGGCGCGGGCGTGCTCACCCGGGACCTGCTGCGCGAGGCCGGCATCGACCACGTCGTGGCGACCGACGTGTCCGCCCGGGCCCTGCAGCTGGCCGCCCGCCACCTGAACCTGGAGCGGATGCCGGACAAGCAGCGCGAGCGGCTGACGATCTTCCAGTCCTCGCTCACCTACCGCGACGACCGGCTGGCCGGGCTGGACGCCGCCGTCCTGATGGAGGTCATCGAGCACCTGGACCCGGACCGGATCCCCGCGCTGGAACGGGTCGTGTTCGGCGCGGCGGCACCCGCGGCTGTCGTCGTCACCACCCCCAACGCCGAGTACAACGCGCACTTCGCCACGCTGGCGGCCGGCGCGATGCGGCACCCGGACCACCGCTTCGAGTGGACCAGGGCGCAGTTCCGCGCCTGGGCCGGCCGGGTCGCCGACCGCTACGGTTACCGGGCCAGGTTCCTGCCGGTCGGCCCCGAGGACCCGCGGGACGGGCCGCCCACCCAGCTCGCGGTCCTGGAGAAGGGAGCCGAACCGTGGACCTGAGTATCCCCGAGCTGAGCCTGGTCCTCTTGATCGGCGTGACCGGCTCGGGCAAGTCGACGTTCGCCCGGACGCACTTCAAGCCGACCGAGGTGATCTCCTCGGACTTCTGCCGCGGCCTGGTCGCCGACGACGAGAACGACCAGTCCGCCACGGCGGCCGCGTTCGAGGTGCTGCAGTTCATCGCCGGCCAGCGCCTCAAGGCCGGCCGCCTGACCGTCATCGACGCCACCAACGTGCAGCCCGAAGCCCGCCGCGAGCTGGTCATGCTGGCCCGCGAGCACGACGTGCTGCCGGCCGCGATCGTGCTCGACCTGCCCGAGAAGCTCTGCGCGGAGCGGAACGTGGGCCGGCCGGACCGGGACTTCGGCCCGCACGTGCTCCGCCGGCAGCGCGGCCAGCTCCGCCGCGGGCTGCGCGGTCTTGGCCGCGAAGGGTTCCGCACCGTGCACGTGCTGCACACCCCCGAGGAGGTCGGCGCGGCCGCCATCCGCAGGACCAGGCTGTACAGCGACCTGCGGCACGAGGCAGGCCCGTTCGACATCATCGGCGACGTGCACGGCTGCCGGGCCGAACTCGAGGAGCTGCTGGCGGCGCTCGGCTACGAGATCGACCGCGACCCGGCGGGCCGCCCGGCAAACGCCCGCCACCCGAGCGGCCGCCGCGCCGTATTCACCGGCGACCTGGTCGACCGGGGACCGGACACGCCAGGCGTGCTGCGCCTGGTCATGGGCATGGTCGCGGCCGGGACCGCGTTCTGCGTGACCGGCAATCACGAGGCCAAGCTGCTCAAGGCGCTGCGCGGCAAGAACGTCAAGCGCAGCCACGGCCTGGACGCCTCGATGGAGCAGCTGGACGCCCAGACCGAGGAGTTCCGGGCCGGCGCGGAGAAGTTCATCGACGGCCTGATCAGCCACTACGTGCTGGACGGGGGCCGCCTGGTGGTGGCGCACGCCGGCCTGATCGAGCGCTACCACGGCCGCGCCTCGGGCCGGGTCCGCGAGTTCTGCCTGTACGGGCAGACCACCGGCGAGACCGACGAGTACGGCCTGCCGGTCCGTTACCCGTGGGCGACCGAGTACCGGGGCCGCGCCGTCGTGGTGTACGGCCACACCCCGGTGCCGGCCGCGGAGTGGCTGAACAACACCCTGTGCGTGGACACGGGCTGCGTGTTCGGTGGCCGTCTGACCGCGGTCCAATATCCCGAACGGTCGTTGGTCTCTGTCCCCGCCACCCGCGTCTACCACCCCCCGGCCAAGCCGTTCCCCTCGGTTTCCGCATCGCTGCCCGCCCGCCGCGAGCCCGACGTTCTCGACATCGGCGACGTGTCCGGGTCCCGCGTGATCGAGACGGCGTACCTGCCCCGGGTGGGGATCCGCGACGCGCACGCCGCGGCCGCGCTGGAGGTGATGAGCCGGTTCGCGATCGACCCGCGCTGGCTGCTCTACCTCCCGCCGACCATGAGCCCGGTCGGCACCCACCCCGACGGCGACCTGCTCGAGCACCCCGACCAGGCCTTCAGCGCCTACCGCGCCGAGGGCGTGGCCGAGGTGGTGTGCGAGGAGAAGCACATGGGCTCGCGCGCCGTCCTGCTGGTGTGCCGGTCGTCGCCCTCCGCGGCAGCGGCCTCAGCTGGCAGCGCCGCGGCCGCCCGCTTCGGCGTCTCTCCGGCGCCCGGGGCCGTCTGGACGAGGACCGGCCGGCCGTTCTTCCCGCCTCCGCTGACCGCTTCGCTGCTGGACCGGGTCCGCGCGGCGGCCGAGGCGGCCGGGCTGTTCGCCGAGCTCGACACGTCCTGGCTGCTCCTGGACGCCGAACTGGTCCCCTGGAACGTCAAGGCCGGCCAGCTGCTCAAGGACCAGTACGCGGCCGTCGGCGCGGCCGCCCGGGCCTCGCTCCCGGCCGCGGCCTCGGCCCTGGAGCAGGCGGCTGCCCGCGGCCTGCCCGGCGTCGGCGAGCTGCTGGACCGGACCAGGTCGAGGCTGGCCAACGCGGACGCGTTCACCGCCGCCTACCTGCGCTACTGCTGGGCCACCGACGGGCTGGCCGGGGTGCGCGTCGCCCCGTTCCAGCTGCTCGCCACCGAGGGAGCGGTCTACCACGACCGGCCGCACCTGTGGCACCTCGCCCTCGCCGACCGGCTCGCCGCCGGCGACCCGTCGCTGATCTCGGCCACCCGTCGGGTGTGCGCCGATACCAGCGATCCGGCCGCGGCCACCACGTGGTGGGAGGAGCTGACCGCGGCCGGGGGAGAGGGCATGGTGGTCAAGCCCGCCGCGAACCTGACCCGGGGGCCTAAGGGGCTCGTCCAGCCCGGCCTGAAGGTGCGCGGCCGCGAGTACCTGCGGCTGATCTACGGCCCGGACTACACCGAGCCGGCCAACCTGACCCGGCTGCGCCAGCGCGCCCTGTCGCACAAGCGGTCGCTGGCGCTGCGCGAGTACGCCCTCGGCCTGGAGGCCCTGGACCGGGTGGCCGGCGGCGAGCCGCTGTGGCGCGTGCACGAGTGCGTCTTCGCCGTCCTCGCCCTGGAATCCGAACCCGTCGACCCGAGGCTCTAGCCATGACCACCATCGCCGTCCCGTACCACCTGGACGAGTACCTGCCCGACCTTGACCTCCCGCTCGAGCCGGACGAGGTCGTCACCGCCCGGTTCCCGCCCGGCGATCCCTGGGAGCGGCTGGCCGTGCTCTATGACGCCGTGGCGGGCGCGGTGGCGGCTGACGCCGGATTCGGCGGTTGCCCCGTCGTGATGTCCGGAGACTGCAACACTTCGGCCGGGATCATGGCCGGGCTGCAACGCGCGGGCGCCGACCCGGCCATCGTCTGGTTCGACGCCCACGGTGACGTGCAGACGCTGGAAACCACCACCTCCGGCTACTTGGGGGGTTTGGCGCTGCGGCTGCTGACCGCATACCGGCCCGAGCTGATCACCGCCCGGCTGGGCCTGCGCCCGGTGCCCGAGGATCGGATCGTGCTGGCGGGCGCGCGCGACCTGGACCCGCCCGAGGTGACCTACCTGGCCGGCGCGCAGATCACCCGACGCGAGGTGGCCAGCCTGACCGCGGCCGGCCTGCCGGACGGCCCGCTCTATGTGCACGTGGACCTGGATGTGATCGACGCGGCCGGGCTGCCCGGCCTGCGCTACCCGGCGCCAGGCGGACCGGACGCTGCCCAGCTCGCGGACGCACTGCGTGTGCTGCTGGCCACCGGCCAGGTGGCCGCGTTCGGCCTTTCCTGCTCCTGGTATCCGGGCCGCGATTCGGCCCGGCATGTCGCGGCCCAGCTGAGCGCGATCCTGGAGTAACCGCCCCGGTTATGCCGCCCCGTTGTACCGGCCCGTTAGGCCGCGTACGTGCGGACCAGGCGCAGGGCGGTGGCGCCGGTCGGCCCGCTGGTCACCAGACCGGACCGCTCCGGATCCAGCCGCTGCGCCGCGACCCGGCAGAACGCCCCGGCCGCCCCGGTGATGGCCGCCCCGGCGTCCGGCGGCCCGAACCGCCACACCTGCTCACCATCGGGCGCGGTCAGCTCGCACCGCACCGCGGCGGCCGGCTCGCCCGCCAGGCTCAGCGCGTACGGCAGCGTTCGGTGCGCCAGCCAGGCGATGTGCCGCAGCCGATCGGTGTCGGGGAAGTCGGCGCCGAGCGGCCCCGCGATATCGAGCCCGTGCGCCCAGTGCTCGGCCAGCCGGGTGGTCGCCAGCGTGGTCGGCTTGAGCGTGCCGACCATCCACGGCACGGGCTGGTCCGGGTCGGCGGCCCGCATCGCCGTCAGCGCCGCCTGCCGGGCCTGCTGCCACCGGGCGAACACCTCGGCCGGTGCCGCTCGTTCCATCCGGACCGCCGCGTCGGCCCGGGCGGCCACCGTGTCCCCGGCCACCGCGCCCAGCCCGGCGCGCAGGGTGCCATGGGTCACCGTGGCCGCGGCTGCCTCCTCCGACTGGGCCAGATGCAGCACCACGTCGGCGATCGTCCAGCCCTCGGCCGCCGAAGCCGACCTCCACTGCGCCTCGTCCAGGCCGCTCAGGATCCTCTCCAGCCGCTCCTGTTCGGCCCCCAGGTCATCGAAGATGCTCATCCCCGCACTATGGCACACCGGCCTACCCGCCAGTAACGCGCTCGCCCGCCGATCCGCCAGTAGGCGCTCGCCCGCCGACCCGCCAGGCGGCCAGTCCGCACGCTGGCCCGCCAGCCTCCGGTTCCGGACCCCGCCGAGCGCACTGGATCCGGGCTTCCACGGCGTCAGAATGCCCTGGATCCGGGGTTTCATGGCGTTACACCGGATTCGGTGCACCCCGGACCATGAGGCTCACGGTGCCAGTGTGACCTGAGTCCGGTTTTCGGGAACGTGCGCCCGTCCGTCGCCCATTAGCAAAAGCAGCATTGCGTTCTACGTGCATGAACGCGGCATCTACATCGAATAAATCAATCATTCATTGGTGCGGAGGTGCAGGCTGTGCACGAAGGTGCCATCGGGCTTAGCCCGCCCGACTTGGTGCCTTTCTGGAAACCGCCGAACATCAGCGACAGGATGATCAATACCACGATCAGCAGCAGTACCAGCATCAGGCATCCGCCCGTCCGCGATTGCGGCCAGCGGCGCCGCGGGCGTCTCGGGCCCCTAGACCTGTACATACGCATGTGTATGCCCAAGCACAGCGCAATATGCCGGCCGCGCCGAATTATCTGAACCGGTCCGGGTAGCTCAGTGACTCGTGAAGCTCCTTAGCCAGCCGACGGCGCAAAACCCGAGGAAAACCCTGCCGCGTATGCCGAGAGTGGGCGGGATCGTGGCGGCGATCGTGGCCGTGCTCGTGCTTATCCTGGTCCTTTCCGCGGTCCACCTGCTGCCCCAGCTGCGGAATCCGTTCGCGGAGACCACCACCGTCCGGAGCCAGCCGGTCATCTTGAAGTCGATCACCAACCTCAGCCGCTACGAGGCGGCCAGCGGCTCGTTCCAGGTCGTGGTCGACCTGACCAAACGGAGCAGCCTGATCCCCTCGTTCCTCGAGGGCAGCGAGACGCTGTTCATCGGGCAGGGCACCGATATCGCGTACGTCGACTTCGCCACGCTGAAGAGCGGGGCGATCGCGGTGAACGCGAACCGCACCGCGGTCACCGTGACGCTGCCGAAGCCGCAGCTCGAGTCGGCCGTGCTCAACGTCAACCAGTCGTACGTGTACGCCGAGCAGCAGGGGCTGTTCAACCGCATCGGCAACTTCTTCTCCGGCAACCCGAACAGCCAGCAGCAGGTGTACCAGATCGCCCAGCAGAAGATCGGGACCGCGGCGCGGCAGAGCCCGCTGCTGGCCGATGCGCAGAAGAACACCGAGGGCATGCTGACGGGCATGCTGACGTCGCTAGGCTTCAAGCGCGTCACCGTCACGTTCGGCGGTTTGCGTTAGAGCACACTCCAACTCGTAGGCTCTATTCGTGACGACCTGGAGCATCGGCGAGGCCGCCGCCAAGTGCGGTCTTTCCCAGCACACGCTGCGCTGGTACGAGCGCATCGGTCTGCTCGCGAAGATCGAGCGCGGCGGGGACGGTCGCCGCCGCTTCAGCGAGGGCGACCTGGAGTGGCTGTCCCTGCTGACCAAGCTGCGCGCGACCGGGATGCCGGTCAGGGACATGCAGCGGTACGCCGAGCTGGTCAGGTCGGGCGCGGGTGAGGCCGAACGCATCGAGCTGCTGAAAAAGCACCGCGAGGAGGTGCGCCGGGCCCTCGCCAGCCAGCGGGAATGCCTGAAGCTGCTCGACGCGAAGATCGACTACTACGCGGACTGCCTGGCCCCCGCGCCGCACGCCAACGCACTCTAAGACACTCGCACTCAAAGACTTTCCAAGAGGAGCACGAGCAACATGCGCACCACCACACTCGGCCAGTTGAGCGTGTCCGCCCAGGGCCTGGGCTGCATGGGGATGAGCGAGTGGTACGGCGCCACCGACTGGGATGAGTCGATCGCGACCATCCACCGCGCCCTGGACCTGGGCGTGACGTTCATCGACACGGCGGACATCTACGGCGCCGGCCACAACGAGGTGCTGGTCGGCCGCGGCATCGCGGGCCGCCGCGACGAGGTGCAGCTAGCCACGAAGTTCGGCATCGACCGGTCCGGCGGCGACGCCCACCGGGTCATCCGGGGCGAGCACGACTACGTGAAGCGGGCCTGCGAGTCCTCGCTGACCAGGCTCGGCGTGGATCACATCGACCTGTACTACCTGCACCGTCCGCCGCAGACCGCCGAGATCGAAGAGACCGTCGGCGCGATGGCCGAGCTCGTGGCCGAAGGCAAGGTCCGCTACCTGGGCCTATCCGAGGTCAACAACGAGCTGCTGCGCCGTGCCTACGCGGTCCACCCGATCACCGCGGTACAGAGCGAATACTCGCTGTGGACCCGCGACGTGGAGACCGACGCCATGGACGCCATGCGCGATCTCGGCGTCGGCTTCGTGCCCTACTCGCCGCTCGGCCGCGGCTTCCTCACCGCCACCGTCGACCTGAGCTCTCTGGGCGAGCGCGACTTCCGCCGCCGCAACCCGCGGTTCAGCGGCGACGCCGGGCAGAAGAACCTGGCCATCGTGGACGCGGTCCGCGAGGTGGCCGACGCCAAGGGGGTCGCCCCCGCGCAGGTCGCGCTGGCCTGGGTGTACGCCCAGCAGGAGCGCCTCGGCGTCAACCTCGCGCCCATCCCGGGCACCAAGCGGGTCAAGTGGCTCGAGCAGAACGTGGCCGCCCTGGACGTCACGCTCACCCCCGCCGAGCTAACCGTCCTGGACCCGCTGGCCACCCAGGTGGTCGGCACCCGCTACTAGGCCGTTTACTGGGCCGCTGGCCGCCTGCCTAGGAAGGCGAACTAGGGAGTTTCTCTAGGGTTTTTGCTCTCGGTATGACCGAAAGTGGAGCTATCCACTGAGGAACCACTGAGAATCGGAGATCCCGAGATGAGCACCCAGTCCTACGCCCCCGACCGGCAGGCCACCAGCCAGCAGGCCAGCGGCCAGCAGATCACCAGTCAGCCCACCACCAGCCAGAAGGGCACCGGCCCGTCCTGGTTCCAGATCTGGGCCGCGGTCATCGGCACCGCGGTGCTGGCGGGTCTGGTCGTGCTGGCCGTGGGCCTATGGCACGGGCAGTCCAGCGCTACCCCCGCCACCACCGGCACGCCGACCTCGACGTCCGCCCCGGCGCAGCCCTCTGCCAACCCCGCCGTCCCGACCGGGCCGAGCGCCAACCCCGCGGTCCCGAGCCGTCCGAACGTCAACCCCGCCGTGCCCACCGGGCCGAGCGCCAACCCCGCGGTCCCGAGCCACCCGACGGTCAACCCCGCCGTGCCCGCCGCGCCAGCAGGGGCTCAGGCCCCCGGCGCCTCCGCCCGCTAGATGACGCCCACCCGCTGACCGGTTCCAGGCACACGTCTGGAGCCGGTCATACGGCTGCTGGCTGGCGCCATTGCTCGACGAAGCGCCGAAGCTCCTGCCGTCCCCGCAGGCCGCACTTGGCGTAGACGTTGCCCAGGTGGTACTCCACGGCCTTGCGGCTGATGAACAGCTCGGCCGCGATCTCCGGGTTGGACAGCCCCTTCCCCACCAGGTGGGCCACCTCGGTCTCCCGGCTGGTCAGTGCCAGGACGGACTGCTTCTTCTTCGCCGGGTTACCAGGAAGGTGACAGGCCGCCAGCTCCTCTTCGGTCCGGGCGATGAACGGCGCGGCGCGTAGCGCCTGGAACAAGACGTGCGCCTGCCGCAGCCGCTCGACCGCCAGGCGCCGCTGGCCCGTCCGCCGCAGGAGGCGGCCGTGGGCCAGCAGCAGCCGGGCCGCATAGACCGGGCTTTGCGCGCTGGCGGACTCCTCGCCATCGGAGTAGATCCGCCGGGCTTCCTCCGGGGTGTCCCGCTGCTCGGCCAGCCACCCTTCCAGCCAGGCCAGGCCCGGCCGCAGGTAGCCAACCTGGCCGTGGCTCTCGCGCAGCTGGCCCAGGACGGCAGCGGCCAGCTCCGTCTGACCCGAGCCGACCAGGCCCTCGATCAGCAGCGGCCGCCACAAGACCGCGTACGCCCGGCTCCGGCCGTCCAGGGCCGCGTCGTCCCGCCAGTGGCCCAGCGCGTCGGCCATGCCCAGGTAGTCGCCGGCCGCCTGGTACACCAGGGCCCGGGCCATAGCCGCGTACAGCTTCTCCTGGCCGTAATCCAGGCTGTCGGCCGCCTCCTCGGCGAGGCGGGCGTGCCGCTCGGCCTCCTCGGCCGCGCCCCGCCCGGTCGGCACGCAGCCCGCCGCCAGGTGCAGCAGCGGAAGCTCGTAGCGGCGGGTATGGATCGCCGCGGCGGAGAACCCCTGCTCGGCGGTGAGCAGCACGTCGTCCCAGGCGCCGGCTAGGTACTGGGCCAGCGCCAGGTAGAAGTAGGCGCGCAGGCCGAGCGTGAGGGTGGCGCCCCGGCGGGCCAGCTTCAGGCTGGCGGTCAGGTCGGAGATGGCCCGGTCCAGGTCGCCGGCTAGCAGCCGGAACACCCCACGGAACGTCAGCCCGTCGACATCGACCGGGCCAATGCGGGCCGGATCGACGTCGAGGTGCTCCAGTTCGGCCAGGGCGGTACGTGGCCCGGCCACCTGGGAGGCGCCGATGGCGATCAGGGTGCGCGTCTGGCTGGCGGCCGCCGCGTCCAGGCATCCGGTGCCCAGCGCCCACCGGCCGAACGTCATGACCTGTTCGCCGTCCCCGAGCAGCGTGTGGGTGCCCGCCAGCCGGTTGGCGATCATCGCGGCCAGCGGCTGGCGGTCCGGATCATCCCGTGCCTCGGCCAGTGCCTCGCTGAACTGTCGTTCCGCCTCGGCGAGCTGACCCGAGGAGAACGCCATCGTGCCGAGCACGCAGCTGCGCAGCGGGGATGGCGCCGCGGCCTCCACCGCCTCGCGCAGGGCCAGCCCCCGGGACTCCTCGGCCAGCATCAGCTGCAGCGCCGCGGTCAGCAGCCTGCGTTCCCGGTCGGCCCGGGCGGGGGAGATGTCCGAGGCCCACTGCAGGTGGGTGGCTGACAGCGCTAGGCGGCCGGCGGCCGCCTCCCCGCCGGCCAGCCGCTCGAGCTGGGCGGCCAGGTCCTCGTCGGGACGGTCCAGGGCGGCCACCCGGTGCTCCCAGGATGCCGACTCGGTGACGACGGAGGCGGCGCGGGCGTGCAGCGCGCGGCGCCTCGTGGCCGTGATGCCGGCGTAGATGGCGTCCCGGACCAGCGGGTGACGAAGCACTACGGGACAGCTCGGTTCCTCCGGCGACCAGTCCACCAGGCCAGAGGCCACCGCCGGCTCGATCGCCGCGCTGGGCGACTCAACCTCCGCCGCCTGGCCCAGCTGGGCGAGGGGGATGCGGAGGTTGAGGACCGAGAGCATCTCGAGGATGGTCTGGGTGTCCGCCGGCAAACCTGCCAAACGGTCGCCGATGGCGGCGGCTAGCGACCGGGGCAGCACCTGCCGGCCCGGCGCCCCCGGATCGGAGCCGGATTCCTCGCTCAGGACCGTGCGCAGGTACAGCGGATGCCCGCCGGTACGCCGGTACAGCCCCTGGATGGCCTTCTCGTCCAGCGATTTCGTCCTGAGCGCGGCGGCCAGCGACGCGACCTCATCCGCGGTCAGCCCGTCCAGCGTTATCTGCAGCCGGTTCTCGACGCTCGCCAGCATGCGCTGAGCCGGCTCGTCCAGGAGGTCACCGGGCCCGCGGTAGGTCATGACGGCGAGGACCGGATCGACCGACAGCCGCCGCAACATGAACGTCAGGGCCTCCGCCGACTTCCGGTCGACCCACTGCAGATCATCGATCACGATGGCCAGCGCCCCCGTGGCCAGCTGCTCTCCGACCACCTCGAGCAGCCGCGCGCCCACGGCGAACGATGAGGTGGGGGCGCTGGTCTCGGCCGTCAGGATCGCCTTACCGGTCGGCCTGAGCAACTGATCGACAATTCCGAAGTCCAGGTCGGCCTCGGGCAGGCTGGCCCGGGCCTGCAGCACCCGCAAGCCTGCGGCCTCGGCCAGGCAGCGCCGCACCAGGGCCGTTTTCCCCATCCCCGGATCGCCCTCGATGGCTACCAGCCACGGCTGTCCCGCCTCCACCCGGGCGACTACCTCCGCCAGCTGGTCGCGTTCTGCCGCCCGGCCGACGAAAACGTCGAGCGGTGCCTGCCGGTGCTGCACGCGACCCCACCCACTTTGCTCGTGCCATCGGCATATTCCTGACAAGACGAGCCTAACTTGTGCCGAACGCGCTGCGACAAGACGACCGCCGGCAGATCATTCGGCGACACGACGCGATAGCAGTGTCCACATGCGCCGGATTTTCCGGACTTGACACAAAGATGGTGCTGTGGAGTCACGGAAAAGGGGCCGGCGCGTCACAGTCGTCGCGATGGTGCTGGCGCTGGTGGAACTGGTGACGCTCGTGGCGGGCTGCCTCAGCCGCCCCGTCACGGCGCTGGTCCCGCTGCACCTGGGGTGGGCTTTCTCGCCTGTCTCGGACACCGTGACGATCCGGGTGACGTCCCCGGCCGGGACGACCGGCCAGCGGGTGCTGGCGCAGAGCCAGCTGGCCGTGTCGGAACACGCCAGCGGGCACACCGGACGCTGGTCGGCGGGCGGCGGGACGATACGGGTGCCGGTGCCCGCGGGCGGGCGGGCCAGCCTGGTCGTGAAGCTCACCGGCCCGCAGTCGCTGACCAGGACGGTCACGGTCACCACCCCGCCGCCGCTGCGGGTCGTCTCGTCCGGCGCGAGCTCGGGCCGGTGGCTCGTGTACACCTCCGGCCCGCTGCGTCCCGGACCGGCGCAGCTGCTGTGCGGCACCGACAAGGTCAGCTTCGTCGCATCGTCGCAGGTGGCGGTCGCCGAGAGCGCGAAGGCCTGCCCGGCCACGCTGCAACTGACCGGGCGGGACGGCGAGCATCTGGTCGTCCCGGTCACGATTCCCGCCCGGTCCACGGCCAAGCTCCCCGTCGTGTCCGTGGCCCGGCTGTACTGCTTCGCGCGCCCGGCCGGACGGGCCATCTACATCACCATCGATGACGGCTGGACGCCCAGCGCGGAGGTGCTGGCCCTCATGCACCAGACGTACCTGCCGATCACGGCGTTCCTCATCAGCGGGGCCGCCAAGGAGCACCTGAGCTACTGGAAGGCGTTCGCCACCGCGGGCGGGATGATCGGCGACCACACGGTCTCCCATCCCCGCCTCACCACGCTCACGCGGGGTCGGGCCACCGCCCAGTGGGGGCAGGCCCGCACGCTGCTCGGCCGCTGGCTGGGCCAGACCCCGGTGATCGGGCGCCCGCCGTACGGGGCGTTCAATCATACGGTGGAGGTGGCGGCGGCACGGGGCGGGCTGACCGCCCTGGCCGGCTGGAGCGCCACCATGTCGGGTGACCGTGTTCTGACCTGGGACGGCAAGCCGCTGAGCCCGGGCGAGATCGTCCTCCTGCACTGGGATCCCGGGCTCGGCCAGCAGCTCACCGCGCTGCTGGCGGCCATCAGGGCCCAGCATCTGAACCCGGCGCCGCTGATGCCGGCGAGTTTCGACGGCATCGCTCCGCAGCGGCATTCCCTCAGTGGCGACTGATCCGGTCGTAGGGCGCGGTGACCAAGACCACCGAGCCGCAGGCAAGCCGGCCGCCGCGGCTGGTCTACACGCTGACCGACGTAGGCCGGGACCTGCTGCACGACATGCTGGCCGACCTCCCGGCCGAGCAGGCGGGGGAAGAATCGGAGTTCATGGCCCGTCTTGGCTAGTTCTCTGAGATCAATCCAGCCGAACGGGCCGGGATCCTCGCCTCCCGTACACGCGCCGTCCGCGACCAGCTGGCGCACTACCAGGCGATGCGCACCCTGGCAGCCGAACACGGCGAACGATGGGGGGCGCTGGCTAGCCGGGCTCACGGTGCGGGTCACCGTGCTGGCCGGCTTCGCCGTGCTCGCGGTGGCCAGCCTGGGGCTGCTGCTCATCGTGACGGCGACCCCGCTGTGGCTGATCGCGGCGATCCTGGCCGGCCGCTCGCCATCGGCCTGGTCGTCGCCCCGCTGCTGCAGGCGCTGGTGCCGCCGCTGCGGCCGGACCAGCTCGGCGACGCCAACACGCTGTTCAATACGTGGCAGCGGATCGCCGGGTCGTTCGGTATCGGGCTGGTCGCGGCCTTGTACGCTACCCGCGGTCGGCGCGCTCGGCGCCTTGGTCCTCCCGGCGGCGCGCAACACCGCGATGGAGCACTCCTAACGCCACCAGGGCAGGCGGCGCTGCTCAGCGACGTGCGAGGCCGGTTCGGCGATCGCGCGTACGTGCGAGCTGAGGTGCTGCAGATGCTCGTGCACCCAGAGCAGGTGCGGATGATGGGGGGTGGTGACCACGCGGACCAGGTCGCCGGCCTCCTCCAGCCCGTCCGCGTCGCCGGCCGGCTCGGCCATCACCGCCACCCCGCTATCCGCGCCGTCCTGTGACGTGGTGCCGTTCAGGCCGGTGAACGACGGCACCTTGACCGGCAGCAGTACCTGGCCCGCCACCGGCCGCCCGACCAGCACCGCGACCCGTTCGTAGAAGGTGGCCAGGTCCGCGGTGGCCTGCGTCAGGACGAACCGCGCGTAGGCCATGCCGTGGTGTTTGTGGTACTCGGGTGCCTTCAGCCCGGCCAGCGAGTAGGCGGTCAGCCTGAGCCGCATGGACGCCATTACCAGCATCCACAGGTCCTCCTTGGACACCCGCTTGGCACCCTGTTCGGCCAGGAAGCCGCGCAGGGCCTCGTCGAGCCTGATCCCGGCGGTGGCCGCCGCGGCGCCCGCCTCCGGTGGCTCGGCCCGGGTGCCGAGGGCCCAGTCCACCGACTGGCTCAGGTAGGCGGCACCCCGGCGGAACGCGTCGGCGAGGTCGTCGCCGACCACGGACGAGGCACCCCGCGGCCAGAACAGGACACCGACCACCAGGCTCACCAGGCAGCCGATGGCCACGTCCTCGATGCGCAGCAGGCCCACCTTCCAGCCGGCGGGCGCGAGCAGGTTGAACAGGACCAGCACGACCACGGTGAAGGCGGCCTGGCCGAAGGTGAACGGTAGCGCGCCCGGGGCGTAGGCGGCCACGGCCACCGCGATGGGCAGCGCGGCCCACAGCGCCGGGGTGCTGGTGCCGATACCGAGCAGCAGCAGCGCACCCAGCACGAAACCGAGCAGGGTGCCGCCCAGCGCGCGCAGCGCGGTGGATTCGGTCGACGCCGCGTTGGTGCGCAGCACCGACAGGGTGCCGAGGACCACCCAGAACCCGTGCTGGACATCGGATATGTCCGCCACCAGGACCGCCGCGGCCAGCGCCAGCGACCCGCGCAGGCTGTTCAGGAACCAGACAGAACGGAAGCTGGCGTGCCTGGTCAGGACGCCCATCGCGCCGGCGATCGAGGCCGCCCGCCGCTCCGCCATCGTCCCCTCGGGCTGGGCGCCGTACCAGCTGAGGCGCCGGGCCGCGATCGTCTCCGGGTCGGCCCGGCGGGTGGCGATCAGGGCGTCCGCCACGATGTTCCTGACGACAAGCGCGATCGCCTGTGCGTGGAAGGCGTGCCGGGCCACGATCTCTACCGAGTCCCCACCCACCTCCCCTTCCCCCTCTAGGTCAGCGGCCGACTGATGATAGGCGGTGGCGGCCTCGCGCTGCCGTTCCATCGCGGTGGTGTCCGGCGTCGTGCTGGTCGTGCCGGCCAGCAGGTCGCCCGTCTGCCTGAGCACCACGGCGGTCAGGACGAACAGCTCGCGGTCGGGCTGCGCGGCCTGGTCCAGGTTCGGGTGCCCCTCGGTGGCATCGGCGAGCAGCACGGTGCACCACTCGAGCAGCTGGACCACGCTGGCCAGGCCCTGGTCGGCCGTTGCCAGCCCGACCGGCCGGTACGGCGTGCTGGCGAACGCGGTCATCAGCTGGTGCTTGGCCTCCTGGCAGGCCTGGGTGTCGGCGGCGGTGGCGTTGCCGCGCGCCGAGGCCTCCAGGTGCCCGCCCAGCGTACGGGCCGAACGCGCCGCGGCCTCGCGCAGCCGGTCTCCCGGGGACGGCGCCGGGATCAGCAGGACGACGACGGTCGAGACGACGGCGGCCAGCCACCAGCCCGCCAGCCGGTCCGGGATCATGCTGATCGTGCCCGGCGTGGCCACTGGCAGTACGTAGGGGAGCAGAGCGGCGGTGACGCCGGAGGCCGCGTTGGGCCCGGCCACCCCGGCGAAGAAGATCCCGAACGTCACCGGGATCGTGACCAGCACGGCCAGCCAGGTGATCCCGTTGACCGCGGTGCCGATGATCAGCCCGAGGCTGCCGATCACGGCTAGGCCGAGGTGCGCGATGAGCTTGTCCCGCCTGCTGCCGCCGAACGAGACCATGACCAGGCTGGCGAACCCGCCGAACGCCGCGAACAGCGCCATCTGGAGGTTGCCGAAGCCCTCGAAGGTCAGCGCGAACAGGGACGGGATCACCAGGACTGCCCGCAGCATGCGCAGCCCGGCCGGTACCGACCAAACCGGCCACCAGGCTGGCCGGGTTCTTTCGCCCCCGGACCCCTCGCCGCCGGATCTCTCGCCCCCGGATAGGGCCTGCGGGAGGCGGGCCCCCGGCAGGTGGCGCGCAATGCTCAGGTCGGGCATTGGCTCAGTCTAAAAAGGCGGCAGGAACCCCTCAACCGCGCGGCTCGGCTGACCCCGGGCTGCTGATTAGCTGAACCCTGCCTGAGAGTCCTCATGCCCGGTGCCCGCATGCGCTACATTGCTGCATTCCGCGGATGGCGCGTTCCCCGCGGTGACCCGGAGGAGGGAAATATGCAGGATACGGGGGCACAGGCGCCTGCCGAGGCCCTGGATGAGGACGACACAAGGCTGGCGCACCTCGGGTACCGTCCGCAGCTCAACCGCGTGCTCGGGCTGTTTGCGAACTTCTCGGTCGCGTTCACCTACCTGTCGCCGATGGTCGGCATCCTCTCCCTGTTCGTGCTCGGCCTGGGCGCCGGCGGGCCGGCCTACATCTGGCTGACCTGGATCCCGGTCGCCGGGATGCTCCTGGTCGCGCTGGTATTCGGCGAGCTGGCCAGCCACTACCCGGTAGCGGGCGCGCTCTACCAGTACAGCAAGTACACGGTCGGCCGGAGGTTCGGCTGGTTCGTCGGCTGGTTCTACGGGATCGCGCTGCTCGTCACGGTGGCGTCGGTGGACACCGCCGTGGTGCCCTACGTCACCTCCCTGGCCAAGCTCTGGCCCGGCTGGCAACTCGACCCGACCAATCACCTGGTCCTCCTGGTCATCACGCTGGTCCTGCTCGCGCTGCAGACCTCGCTGAACATCATTGGCGCCAAGGTGATGGGCCGCGTCGCGCAGTTCGGCGTCTACGTCGAGATCCTCGGTACGTTCGGCGTCGCGGTCGTCCTCGGCATCCACGGCTTCCACCACGGCCTCGGCTTCCTGACCAGCACCCTGGGTGCCGAGCACGCCTCGGCCAACGCGCTCGGCCTGAACTTCGGCGGCAGCTGGCTCGGCGCCGCCTTGATCGCCGTGCTCGCCCCCGTCTACATCTTCTACGGCTTCGAATCGGCCGGGGATATCTCCGAGGAGACCAGGAACGCCGGCCGCCAGGTGCCCCGGGCCATGCGGCTGTCGCTGCTCAGCGGCGGGATCGCCTCGTTCGTGCTGACCGCCGCGCTGCTGCTGGCCATGCCGGCCGGTGCCGCGTCGGCCAACCTCACCGTCCAGAACGGCGGGGTGCCGTACATCTTCAGCCAGCTGCCGCCCGGCATGCAGGACGTGCTGCTGGTCCTGATCATCTTCGCCTTCTTCTCCTGCGGCTCCGCGGTGCAGGGGGCCGGCAGCAGGCTCGCGTTCTCCTACGCCAGGGACGGCGCGCTGCCCGGGTCGAAGTGGATCTCGGAAGTCAGCCAGCGGTTCAAGACCCCGGCCAATGCCCTGTTCGGCGGCGCGCTGGTCACGGTGGTGTTCATCGGGCTCGCGTTCGCCGCGCCGACCCACGACGTCAAGATCTGGTTCATCACCTACCCGGCCAATACCAACGTGCTGGTCTCGCTGGTGTCGTTCAGCGTCAGCGGGATCTACCTGTCGTTCCTGCTGACCGTGATCGGGTCGATGATCGCCCGGGCCCGCGGCTGGGTGCCGGCCGGCAAGTTCACGATGGGCCGCTGGGCCTGGCCCGTCTCCGTCGTCGCCGGCCTGTACCTGATCCTGATGCTGATCAACGTGGTGCTGCCGTCCGGGCTCAGCAGCGGGCGTGCCTACTTCAACCTGGACTGGATCACCCTGCTGGTGATGGCGGTCGTCACCGTGGCCGGGATCATCGTGTACTTCGCCGCGCACGGCGGCCGGGAGATCGGCGCGCACATTGTTGATACCGATGCGCCCGGCACCGTTGCGCCCGGCACTGTTGCGCCCGGCACTGTTGCGCAGGGCACCGAGGCGGAGAGCGTAGCCTCGGAGACGTGACGTGCCGCTGCCAGGCGGGCGCTACTGCACGCCGTCCGTGGTACTGTGAAACGCTGCCCGGCGACTAGCCGGGTCAGCGTGAGGTTTGCTGCACCCTCATGCGGCTGCCTCGCCCCTGATCCTCCCATTCGGGGAATCAGTCCGTTTCGTGCCAATCCTTAAGGAGTCACGTGCCGCTCGATACCGCCGCCAAGAAAGAGATCCTGGCGGAGTACGCGACCAGTGAGGGTGACACCGGTTCGCCGGAAGTCCAGGTCGCGCTGCTGACCAGGCGGATCAACCACCTGACCGAGCACCTGAAGGTGCACAAGCACGACCACCACAGCCGTCGTGGGCTGCTGCTGCTGGTCGGCCGCCGCCGCAGGCTGCTGAAATACCTGGCCAAGAAGGACATCAACCGCTACCGCGCGGTTCGGGAGCGGCTCGGCATCCGCCGCTAAGCTCCGCCGGCCAGGAACAACTGAATATCGACAACACTGACATCCCGTAGCCCCCGGCCCCGAGCGCCAGGGCCGGTCCTCGGTAGTGGTCCCCGGGTTGCCCGCCCTCGACGACAGTGCCTTCGACGCACTGCCCTCGAGGCGGCAGCACCCGAGGGCTTCGATCGAAGACCGGCCGGCCGCCTCTTAGGCGAGCCAGCAGGCCACATGCGGCACGGCGGCGGGTGGGTGCGGGATCTACCGCAAGGAGGTCTCACCCGTGGAGGGTGTCCACAACGCTGAAGCCGTTATCGACAACGGCGAATTTGGCGTACACACAATCAGGTTCGAGACGGGCCGCCTGGCCCGTCAGGCTGCCGGCTCCGCCCTGGTGACCCTGGATGGCGAGACCGTGGTGCTTTCCGCGACCACGGCGTCCAAGCAGCCCAAGGAAAACCTGGATTTCTTCCCGCTCACCGTGGACGTGGAAGAGCGGATGTACGCAGTGGGCCGGATTCCCGGCTCGTTTTTCCGTCGGGAGGGCCGTCCGTCCGAGGACGCGATCCTTACCTGCCGTCTCATCGACCGGCCGCTGCGCCCGTCCTTCGTCAAGGGCCTGCGTAACGAGATCCAGATCGTCGAGACCATACTCGCGCTCGACCCGCAGCACCTGTACGACGTGGTGGCGATCAACGCCGCGTCCATGTCCACCCAGCTGGCGGGCCTGCCGTTCTCCGGCCCCATCGGCGCGGTCCGGGTCGCGCTGATCAAGGGTCAGTGGGTGGCCTTCCCGACCCACGAGCAGCTGGAGCAGGCCACCTTCGACATGGTGGTCGCGGGCCGGGTGCTCCCTGCTGACGACGGCGGGGACGTCGCGATCATGATGGTCGAGGCCGAGTCCACCCCGGGGACGCTCAAGCTGCTCGCCGACGAGACCAGCGGCGCGGTCGCGCCGACCGAGGAGACGGTGGCCGAGGGCCTGGAGGCGGCCAAGCCGTTCATCCGCGTCCTGTGCGAGGCGCAGTCGCGGCTCGCCGCCGATGTAGCCGGTGACGGCGCCAAGGCCGCCGAGTACCCGGTCTTCGTCGACTACGCCGAGGACGTGTACGAGGCGGTGGCGCGCGAGGTCTCCGAGGAGCTGGCCACGACGCTGACGATCGCCGGCAAGCACGAGCGCGAGGCCGAGACCGACCGGGTCAAGGCGCTCGCCCAGGCGAAGCTCGCCGAGCAGTTCGAGGGGCGCGAGAAGGAAATCAGCGCCGCGTTCCGCGCGCTGACCAAGAAGCTGGTCCGGGAGCGGATCATCTCCGAAGGGCTGCGCATCGACGGCCGCGGCCTCACGGACATCCGGCCGCTGGCCGCGATGACCCACGTGCTGCCCCGGGTGCACGGGTCCGCGCTGTTCGAGCGCGGCGAGACCCAGATCCTGGGCGTGACCACGCTGAACATGCTCCGGATGGAGCAGATGATCGACACGCTCAACCCGGACCGCACCAAGCGCTACATGCACAACTACAACTTCCCGCCGTACTCGACCGGGGAGACGGGCCGGGTCGGCTCGCCGAAGCGCCGCGAGATCGGCCACGGCGCGCTGGCCGAGCGCGCGCTGCTCCCGGTGCTGCCGACGCGAGAGGAATTCCCCTACGCGATCCGGCAGGTGTCGGAGGCGATCAGCTCCAACGGCTCGACCTCGATGGGCTCGGTCTGCGCCTCCACCATGTCGCTGCTCGACGCCGGCGTGCCGCTGAAGGACATGGTCTCCGGCATCGCCATGGGCCTGATCCACGAGGGCGGCCAGTACGTGACGCTGACCGACATCCTCGGCGCCGAGGACGCCTTCGGTGACATGGACTTCAAGGTGGCGGGCACCGAGCAGGTGGTCACCGCGCTGCAGCTGGACACCAAGCTCGCCGGCATCCCGGCCTCGGTCCTGGCCGCGGCGCTGAAGCAGGCCCGCGCGGCCCGGCTCACCGTCCTGGACGTCATGCGCGGCGCCATCACCGAGCCGGGGGAGATGTCCGCCTACGCCCCGCGGATCATCACGATCAAGGTCCCGGTGGACAAGATCGGCGAGGTCATCGGCCCGAAGGGCAAGATGATCAACTCGATCCAGGACGACACCGGCGCCGAGATCACCATCGAGGACGACGGCACCATCTACGTCGGGGCCACCGACGGCACGTCGGCCGAGGCGGCGCGGGCCGCGATCAACGCGATCGCGAACCCGCATATGCCCGAGGTCGGCGAGCGGTTCCTCGGCACGGTGGTGAAGACGACCACGTTCGGCGCGTTCGTCTCGCTGCTGCCCGGCAAGGACGGCCTGCTGCACATCACGCAGATCCGCAAGCTGCACGGCGGCAAGCGGATCGAGAACATCGACGAAGTGGTGCACATCGGCGACAAGATCCAGGTCGAGATCCGCGAGGTCGACGACCGCGGCAAGCTGTCGCTGGTCCCGGTCGAGGTGGTGGAGCGCGAGGCGGCAGGCGAGGACCTGTCCGGCGGCGGCGACTCCCGCGGCGACCGTCCCCGGGAATCCAGGGACCGCGGTGACCGCGGCGACCGGGGTGACCGCGACGGCGGGGACGGGCAGCGCCGGACCAGGCACCGCACCCGCGGCGGGCAACACGACTAGATGACTATCGAATCAGGCCATGGAGTCAGCCGCACGGTTCTCCCCGGGGGTCTGCGCGTAGTCACCGAATCCCTGCCCGCGGTGCGCTCGGTCGCCCTCGGCATCTGGGTGGGGGTCGGCTCGCGTGACGAGGACCAGGCCCACGCGGGCGCGACCCACTACCTGGAGCACCTGCTGTTCAAGGGCACCAGGCGACGCACCGCGCTGGAGATCTCCGCGGAGATGGACACGGCCGGCGGCGAGATGAACGCGTTCACCGCGAAGGAGTACACCTGCTACTACGCGCGGGTGCTCGACGCGGACCTGCCGCTGGCCGTTGACATCCTGTCCGACATGGTGACCAGCTCGCTGATCACGCCGAAGGACGTGGACGCCGAGCGCAACGTGGTGCTCGAAGAGATCGCCATGAACGACGACGACCCCTCGGACACCGTGCACGAGGCGTTTACCTCCAAGCTGTTCGGCGATACCCCGCTGGGCCGGCCGATCCTGGGCACCACGGACTCGATCAACGCGATCACCAGGGACCAGATCTTCGAGCATTACCAGGCCAGGTACACGCCCGAGCATCTAGTGGTGGCCGCGGCCGGCAACTTGGACCACGACACGGTGGTGGAGCTGGTCAGGAAGGCGTTCGGCCCGGCGCTCGAGCGGGCCGCCGAGCCCGCGCTGCCCCGGCTGGCCGGGGACCAGCGCGGACACCCGTTCGGCGTGGGCACCACGCTGATCTCCCGCAGCATCGAGCAGGCCAACCTGGTGCTCGGCTGCGAAGCGCTGGCCAGGACCGACGATCGCCGGTTCGCGCTCGGCGTGCTGAACGCGGCGTTCGGCGGCGGCATGTCCTCCCGGCTGTTCCAGGAGGTGCGGGAGAAGCGCGGCCTGGCGTACTCGGTGTACAGCTTCTCCGGGCAGCACGCCGAC
>Ga0210397_10000639_pt1 | contig 23156 bp, 26 predicted proteins | sample IncBWH2OmetaG_FD_160126 | JGI IMG/M metagenome (GOLD analysis project Ga0210397, IMG submission 160126) | Forest soil microbial communities from Barre Woods Harvard Forest LTER site, Petersham, Massachusetts, United States - Inc-BW-H-2-O ...
CAAGGTGAAGACGGGGCGGTAGTCCTCATGGTGAGGAGGCGCGTGCCCGAACAGGCAGCGTGTAAGTGAGGCCGTTAGCGAACGGCACGAGATAATAGCACGCCGTCGCTGGACGATGCTTCGCATCGCCAGGAGAACCATGAGGCCCCGATATCAGCCTCACCCTTCGAGACGCCGCTTGCGCGGCTCCTCAGGACGAGGAGAGGCAGCCCATTAATCGACAGGACTAGCCTCTTGCTCTCTACCGCCAGCGGCGGTGCAGCCACAGCCATTGATCCGGATATTCGCGAATCCATCCCTCGATCACCGAGGTGATCGCCTGCATGGTCTGCGGTACGTCGATTTGCCCCGACGCATCACGCACTGGCGCAATCTCCTCCGAAAGCTCGGCGCGGAAGCGATCATTGGGCAGGCGGATGATGCGCGTGCCGTGAATCGGACAGTCGATTTGCCGCAACAAACGCGCCAGCGTCGGGTTGGCTTTGGTCTTTCGGCCGAAGAACGTCACTTCCACGCCATTGGTGAAATATTGGTCTACCAGCATCGCCACATGCTGGCCTTTGCGCAGTGCTTCCGCCATTTTCAACGGTGCGTCACGGCCGGCGGGAATAAGCGTTCCCATCTTTACCGCGCGCAACTCCTCGATAATGCGGTTGGCGGAGGCGCTGTTCGGGCGGCGAAACAGCACGGCTGCGTCCAGTCCATGCGCCACCGCCGCCACGGCCGGCAATTCCCAATTGCCGAGGTGAGCCGCGAAGATCAACGCGGGTTTGCCGGACAGGCGGAGCTGGGCGAACAGCTCATGCGTACGCGGCCCGATTTCGATCCGGCTTTTTTCCGGAAAAGCAGGGTCGTGTTCCCAGATATGATCGAGATGGGCAAACTCGGCACCTAAGCGCCCGAGATTATCCCAGACGCCGGTCAAAATGGTCTCGATCTCTTCCGGCGATTTTTCCGGAAAGGCTGCCGTCAGGTTGGCGCGGCCGATCCGCTGTTCGCGGGTCAAGGGACCGATCAGGCGGGTGACGCGGCCGAGAAAGTTGGCGGTCTTGACCGGATCGAAATAGCGCGCGGTGCGCAGCAGGACGATGGTCGTGGCTCCTACCAATCCATCGACGACGGACCTGGTCGCGTCGCGAATTCTGGCTTTGGCGCGAAGCAGCAGAGGGTGCATTGGGGTCAACGATGATCAGGCCGGAAGCGTGCCGGCCGCAGCGTCCAGCGCTGGACGGAAGCGTTTCAGGCTAGGCTCGAGCTAAGCCGGTTCACGGGTCAGAATAAGCGAGGCGTTCTGACCACCGAAGCCGAAAGAATTCGACATCACGGTGCTGATACGCGCATCGCGGGCTGTGTTCGGGACGACATCGAAGGGAATGGCGGGATCCGGAATGTCGTAGTTGATGGTCGGTGGAATTCTCTGGTGCTCAAGCGTCAGAAGCGAGAACACGGCTTCCACCGCGCCTGCGGCCGACAGCGTATGCCCGACCATCGACTTGTTCGACGACACCGGGATTTGTTTGGCGCGCTCGCCGAACACGGTCGATATGCCCAGATATTCCATCTTGTCGTTCTCGGGCGTTCCGGTGCCGTGCGCGTTGATATAGTCGATCTGCTCGGACCCAATGCCGGCATCGGCCAAGGCGTTGCGGACGCATCCGATGATCGGCTTGCCGTCGGGACTTGATCGGGTGCGATGGAATGAGTCGGCCAGCTCGCCGCAGCCGGCGACGATGCCGAGGATAGTCGCGCCACGTGCGGTAGCCGCCTCAAGGCTCTCCAGGACCAGAGCGCCGGCGCCTTCGGCCATCACGAAGCCGTCGCGATTCTTTGAAAATGGCCGGGCAGCGGCGTGCGGCGGTTCGTTGTGGGTCGACAGCGCCGAGAGCAGGGAAAAGCGTACCAGGGCCTCCGGATTGACCGAGCCATCGGTGGCGACGCAAAGCGTCGCATCGGCCTCACCACGCCGGATCGCCTCGACGCCAAGCTGGATCGCGGTTGCGCCCGAAGCGCAGGCCGTGGACAGCGAGATCGGCGAACCCTTGGTGCCGAATTCCTCGGCCAAATGGTCGGCGACTGAGCCGAACAGGAAGCGCCGGTGATAGTCGGTGTAACGGCCGCCGCCACTGACCCGCAGCATGGCGTCGTAGTCGATTTCGGTCGCGGAGCCGATCGCCCGTCCGAGTTCCTGGCGTTGCGGCCACTCGACCTCGACGGGGGCGACGGCGAGGAACAACGGCCCGGGAAAATCGCCCTTGGTGCCGATCCCGGACTGCGCGACGGCTTCTTCGGCGGCGAGTTCGCCAAGCCGCTCGGAAAGATCAGTGGATGAAAACGGCTCGACCGGAACGAAATCGACCGTTCCAGCCATCGTCGTCTTCAGTCCGTCGGTGGGAAAACGGGTGATGGTGCGAATACCTGACTCGCCCGCCGTGAGCTTTTTCCAGTTGTCGGTCTTGCCCGCGCCGAGCGAGGTGACAACGCCCATGCCGGTAACGACGACGATCGGCCTGCCGAACTTATCGTGCGTGGCTGCCATGTTTCCCCCGTAAGCTCACTTAATCGCTTCGACCAGCGCCATGCCTTCGCCGCGCCAATGACCCGTCCCGATCACGACAATCTGGGACGGGCTTCCCGACATTTCAACCTCGACAGGGGAGGTGCCATCGGGCGGAAACAATGCACCGCGCGACAATGACAGGGCTGCGAGCGCCAATCCCAGCGGAAATTGCGCTTCCATCGTGTGGCCGAACGCCGTCCCGCTCGCTCGCACTGGAAGTTCATGGGACTTCAGGAAGGCGCGTTCTTCGGACGTTACCGGCTCGACGCCGGTCGCGCCGGTGATGATCGCGGCTTTGTCGCCGACTTTGCCGAGCTTGGTCCACAGTTTCTCGAGTGTCGATGTCACGTCGCCGGGGTGTTTGCGGCGCGCCATGTCGGCGACGACGTTGACGAGGCGTGCAAACGGCTTGGCGCCGCGCGCCTCCGCGTGCGCTCTCGACTCGATGACCAGGAACGCGCCGCCCGATCCCAGCGCAAATCCGCCGGCTTCGCCGCGCGCCCAGACGGATGCGAACTTGTCCTTGAGATTGAAGTCGCCGAATTCGTAGAGAACGAGCAAATCCTTGCGTTCGCCGTTCTGGGAACCGCCGATCAACGCGATGTCGCTTTGGCCGGCGGCGATACGGGCAAGCGCGATCCTTACGGCGTCAACGCCGGCTGCTTCCTCGCCCATGAAGGTGCGGGAGGAACCGGTGACGCCGTGCACGATGGCAATATTTCCGGCCAACAGATTAGAGAGCTGCGCGAGGAAAAGCGTCGGGCGCAGATCGCTCATCAGCCGTTCGTTGAGAAAGCCGGGGGCCGAATTGCCCTTCGCTTCCAGGTTCAGGATATTCGAATCGACCGCCAGATCACGCTCGCCGCCGCCGGCGGCGACGACCATGTCCATGCGCGCCAGGATCTCGGCGTTGCCCTTGACGCCGGCCGACTCCAGCGCCAGTCCCGCGGCGTAGGTGCCGATCCGCTGCCAGGCTTCCATCTGGCGTTGATCGCCTTTTTTCGGAATCTGGGCGTCGAGGTTGAGCTGAGCCAGGGGATGCACGATGCAGGGTGCAAAGCCCTTCTCGTCAACATTGATGCGGCGCTGATTGAGCGCGTCCCAATGGGCGTCGAGACCTTCGCCAAGTGACGTCGCAAGACCTATGCCGGTGATCCAGACCTCGGTCGAAGGCTTCGTTTGAGTCATGGGGTAATGGCCTGATGCGGAAATCCGATGCGCTGGGCCATCGCTTCCATGTGCCCACGCATATCCGCATTGGGGAAGGGGATCAGCGTGAAGGTCAGTGTCGAGTTTGCGCGCAGCTTGCCGCCAACCCGGATCTTTGCTTCGGTCATCGCGTAACCCGAGCCTTCATGGGCGAGACCCGCCTCGATGGTGATGAGATCGTCCGGGAAAACCGAGCCGCGCACTTTGGCTTCCTTGACGGCCGCGAGAATCGGCATGCGCTCGAATTTGAGCAGACCGAGCAGAAGCCAGCCGGACGCCTGCGCCATGGTTTCGATCAGCAGCACGCCCGGCATCAGCGGGTAGCCGGGAAAGTGTCCCTCGAAGATCGTGCTTTGCTTTGGGACCTGCGCTTCGACAACAATCTTCTTCTCGTCGACCTTGAGGTCGACGATGCGATCGATCATGTGGAAGTATTCGAGTTGCATCGTCGCGCGACTAGTGTCCCGATTCCGAAGTTGCGGACTTGTGAACCGCCACGCTAGGCGCTGGCGCCCTTGGCCGCGACCAATTCGTCGATCCGGGCGCTCAGATTCTTGAGGACGAAGTACTGTTCGGTGGTCGCCTTGCCGTCGTTGACTTCCTGGGTCCACTTTTCCAGCGGCAGCTTGATTCCGAACGCCTTGTCGATTGCAAAGGCGATGTCCAGGAAATCGAGACTGTCGATCCCCAGATCGTCGATCGCGTGGCTTTCCGGCGTGATCGTGTCACGCGGTATGTCGCAGGTTTCAGCGATAATCGTTGCCACCTGATCGAATGTAGAAGACATCACTAAACCTTTGATATATTGAGGGTAAATCCCACGAAGGTGAGGGTGATGGCCGCAGGGCCAAAGGTGGGCTCATCCACCACCCGGAGTCGAAAGCCCGTATATCGGAGCGCCGCCCCGAGTTCAATGGAGAGAGGCAGGCTGGCAGTGGCCGACCCCAGGGCCAAAACACCGTTTTGCTGGATATTGCTGGCCGAACGGACGTTTGTCCGTCCCGGCAGGGCTAATTATGGGGCACAACAATCTGGACGCAATCGTGGCGTCCCATCAGGACACAATCCTGGGTTCGCCGGAGCTGGGCAATGCTCATGGTCAGCCATATGCCGATCGCCAGCAGCGCAACCGTAAAGGCAAAAGCGGCCACATTTGCCAGCATCCGCTGCCGATAGTCGCCGGCGTCTTCACGGTCACGTTCATAGCGTGACAGGTCGTCGGCGACTTCAAGCCGATGGACAAACGGGGGGGTATTGCTGCGCTGCGCAAGCGGCGATCCCGGGCGCGGCCGGAATTGGAGCACGCGGTGCTCATCTTCCGGCGGGGCCGATACGATAGGTCGCTGGGGTTTCACGGATGCCAGCTCCGGGGCAACTGCCCTGTCTTTAGCACGCCAGCGTTGCGTCCCGAAGTAAAAATAAAAAGACCAAAGTAGGGGGAAAAGTCATTCGTCCACGGTGTCGTGGAACCTGCCGTAGTCGATTCGAATCCGGCCATCGTCGAGGTTTTCGAGAATATCGGCATAGCGCTGGCCAAAACGGATGTCTTTATAATCGTAAGTTTTGCGGGCATGGATGGTTTGCGCCGCAACAACATCATAGCCGGACACTACGACCGCGATTGCAATGTTCGCTGTCCCCATCTCGTCGGCAGTCAGATTGTGGATCGGGCTTGTTTCGTCGAGGGTGTGATAAAGCGTCCAGCTCAATGCGAGCGCCGGGTGCTCGTTCTTCAGCAGCGAAAGTTCGCTGAAGCGCCGAATAGGCTGACCTTCCTTGCTGATCGTGTTCTTGAGGACCCACAGCCGCGCGGTCGCATTGCCGATGATGTTGTGACGCTCGTTGGCAAAGCGGACCATCAGTGTCGGCTCTCCGTCCTGGATCGCAATCACCGGATTGTTGGCGAACAGAAGCCGGGCGCTGGGCCGGGAAAACCGGAAAAAGATCATTCCGGTCATCAGTGACATCGAAAAGATACCCGTGAACAGCTCGACCGCGGCGATGAAGTGACCGTAGTGGGTTTGCGGATGCATGTCGCCGTAACCGGCGGTGGAGAGCGTCTCGATGCTGAAATAGAGATAATCGAGATAGTCGTTGCGCGCGACGTTCGAGATCGGTTGATCGCCGAGCCAGTACAGCAGGCCGAAGCCCGCGTTGAAGACGATAAAAACAAACACCGCACCGGCGATAAACGACGGCCACGACGCCGTCATCGAGCGGTGGCTGATATCGGCCCAAAAACTAAGACGAAGCCCTTCGGTGATGATTTCGCGGTCGCCAAACCGGACGATACTCGTCTTCGATATCCGCTCCTTCAGCTTTTCCAGCATCTCACCTCATGCCATAATCGAACGAACCAAGGCGCATATTTCACAATCCGGCAGGGAGATGTCCAGTCATGTCGAACGTGCGTGAGCCACTCATCAAGCCGATCCCGATTATTTCGCTTCGTCCGACCCAGATGACCGTCGGAATGCGAGAGGTAAAGGAAAAACGCAAGCGCTGGCGCGAGCAAAAAAAGAAGAAGCAGGCGGAAGCGCTCGGCAAGCACATGATCCCGGTGGTGCGCGGACCGGACAAGCGGTATTACGTGGTCGATCACCACCATCTGGCGCGCGCGCTGCATGAAGAAGGCGTGACGGACATTCTCGTCACCGTGATTGGCGATCTCAGCATGGTCGAGCGCGACGCGTTTTGGGGCGTGATGGACAACAAGCGGTGGGTCTATCCCTACGATGCCAAAGGCGAGCGCCGGCATTTCAAGGATCTGCCGAAGTCGATCACGGAGCTGAAGGACGATCCCTTCCGCAGCCTCGCCGGTGAATTGCGGCGCGTTGGCGGTTTTGCCAAGGACACCACGCCGTTCAGCGAGTTCTTGTGGGCCGATTTCCTGCGCCGGAAAATGTCGAGCAAGGCCGTCGATGAAAACTTCGAAAAGGCAATCGAAAAGAGCCTGGTGCTGGCAAAAAGCCAGGATGCCGTCTATTTGCCCGGCTGGTGTGGCCCGGCCTCCGAAGATTAGTTGTTGGCTCTCACGCCTTCGGCAGTCGCCCCATCAGATAAAACTCGTCGTTGGGCCGCATCGCGCTGACATTGGCGATCCGGTTCGACAGCGCGAAGAATGCCGAGATCGCCGCGATGTCCCAGATATCGTCCTGGCTGAAGCCGTGGGCGGCCAGCCCGGCGAAATCGGCTTCTGAAACCAGTTCCGCCTCCCGGCTCACCTTCATGGCGAAGTCGAGCATCGCGTGTTGGCGCGGCGTGATATCCGCCTTTCGATAGTTGACGGCAATCTGATCGGCGATGTGCGGGTTCTTCGCGCGAATTCGCAAGATCGCGCCATGCGCAATCACGCAATACTGGCATTGATTGGCGCTGGACGTCGCCACCACGATCATTTCGCGCTCGGCCTTGGTCAGGCCGCCGTCTTTGTCCATCAGGGCATCGTGATAGGCAAAGAACGCGCGAAATTCATCCGGCCGGAAGGCCAACGTCAAAAAGACGTTCGGAACGAAACCCGATTTCTCCTGTACCGCGAGCAGGCGGCTGCGGATGTCCTCCGGCAGGGTTTCGATGGCGGGAACGGGGAATCGCGAGGCTGTCGGCTGCGTCATGGCTAGGCTTCCGCTTCAGTGGAGGAGCCGACCATAGTCTTTAGGTCGCAGCCGCGCAAAGCCGGCAAACGGCTGGATATCGCACCGGAGCCGGATTTTCAGCGCAGCGGCTTCTTCAGGAGCGAGAAGCGGTCGGGATCAAGGCCGAGCGAGGGTTGCAGCATCGGCGCTTCGACGGCGCCGACCGTCCGCGAGATGGTGCGATCGTTGAACGTGGGATCGTTCGGAGAAGCGTCGCGGTTCGACGTCGCGCCGCGCCAGCGTTCCAGCACCGCGCCGACAAAGTGCATGTCGTGACCGGACGTGGCCGACGGCACGGTCGATATGGTGGCCTCGCCCCGCGGCAGTTGATGAACCGGTACTTCCTTGAAGCGCAAGCGGGTCGGCAGCGCCACGCCCTCGCCGAACGCGAGCACTTCGCGCGTTCCGAGCGAGGGAACGAAGGACAACAGGTTTGCCGCGGCGTCCGAGACCGCCGAGCGCAACAGCGCCTGGTCACGCTCGTTGGCCAGGCGCATCGTGAACAGCGTGTTGCACTGGGAGATGATGGTGGCATCGAGTTCGGCCGGACGTTGCGTCACAAGTCCGAGATACACGCCGTATTTACGGCCTTCCTTGGCGATCCGCGACACTGCCTTGCGGGTCGGGCCAAAGCCGACATTGCGGTCGGCGGAGGCGTAGCGATGCGCTTCTTCGCAGACAAACAACAGCGGCGACACGCCGTCGCTCCAGAGCCCGAAATCGAACGCCATGCGGCACAGCACCGACACCACGGAATCGATGACTTCGGCGGGAAAGCCCGCGAGCTGCATCACGGTCATCGGCCGGCCGTTGGACGGCAGGCGGAACAGATGGCTGATCACTTCGGCCATGGTGTCGCCGCCGACATTGGCGTTGTCGAACATGAAGGCATAGCGCGGATCGTTGCGCACGGCCTCGATGCGCGAGATCAGCTTGTGATAGATGATGCGCGAGGAACGGTTCTCGAGCTTGCCCATGCGCTCGTCGATCAGCGAGATCAGATCGACCAGGCGGTAAGGAACGGGCGTATCGATGGTATAGCCGACCGTCTTGGGATCGGCGCGTTTCAGCCCCATCCGATCGGTGTTTTGATACTGCGTGTAAAGGCCTTTCGCGGCCGGAATGACCTCGGCTAGAATGTCGAGCTCTTCGGGCACGCCGGGGCGGCCGGCGAACAGCACATCGACGATCTCTTCGAAATTGAACAGCCAGAACGGAAGCTTCAGATTTCGGGGATTGAGCACCAGTGCCCGGTCGCCGAAGCAGCGCCCGTATTCGTTGTGAACGTCGAGCAGGAAAATCCGCAAGTTCGGCCGCGCTTTGAGAATCTCGTTCAATAGCAGTGACACGCCGGTGGATTTGCCGACGCCGGTCGATCCGAGAACCGCGAAATGCTTGGACAGCATTTCCTCGATATCGACATAGGCTATAACCGAGGAATCCTGCTGCAGCGTGCCGATATTGATCTGATCCGAGCCGCTCGGCGCGTAGATCGTGCGCAATTCCTGGCTGTTGATCAGTTCAACCGCATCGCCAATGGTCGGATAGTTGGTAACGCCGCGCTGGAATTTCTGGCGGTCCGCAGCCCCGAGGATTTCGCCGAGCAAGTCGACCGAAGCGCTGGCGATGAAGTTGTCGGACGTCGGCAGGTCTTCGCATGACACTTCGGTGATCATGGCAACGATGACAGACGCGCCGCAACGGATGCTGACAAAACGGCCGACGGTCGCCCGCACCTCGGAGAGACCCATCTTGCCGTTGGCCATCAGCCCGACCCGCGCATGCGAGCCGCGCACCAAGATCACGCGTCCGAACGATGTCACGATAGCCCCGACCCGATTTGTCACGAATTACGCATTGTGGGCGTTATTATGAGGTCTGTCGCTGCACAAACGGTTAAGCCGCGCCGATCAAAAGAGCGGCGGCTCGCCGCGAAATGGCGTTTTGGCCTGATCCGGGCTTTGTCCGCTGCGTATTCCTTGGGCGAAACGGGGAATCCGTGGGGCCGTCATCAGCCGCGCCCCGGTAGGGCATTCATAGTTGATTAACCAACTCATGAGGTGTCGCGCCCATGAGCGCCGAGGACGAAAAGCCTTCCGGCGAGGAGAGTGGGCCAACCGAATTCCAAGACGCCGACTGCAAGGCGGGCAGACAACGTATCCGTGAAGCGGGCGGCTGGGCGGCAGATATTCGTTGACTTGACCGAATGATTTGTACATTTGTACAAATCAAAATGGTCCGTCCAACCGACAGCGATGATGCCACACCGCGCAAGGCAAACCTGCGCGAAGCTATTCTGTGCGCCGCCGAGGATTTGTTTTCAACCAACGGGTTCAACGCGGTTTCGGTTCGCGACATCGCGCAGGCTGCCGGCGCCAATCCCGGCAGCGTGACCTACCACTTCAAGACCAAGGACGGGCTGCTTCTCGAAATCTACCGCCGGCACTGCGGCCCGATGAACCTGAGGCGGTCGGAATTGCTGGCAGCCGCTCAGCGCGTGCGCGATCTCAACGACCGGCTCGAGGCGATCGTGCGCGCCTATGTGCTGCCTGCCTTCTCCTCAGGCAGCGATCTCGCCGGCGGCGGCGCGCGCTTTACCCGATTGCGCGCGGTGATGTCGGCGGAAGGCAATGCGGTAGCGGGCAAGATCATCGCGCAGACCTTCGACGACACCAGCCATGCTTTCATCGACGCAATCGGTGAAAGCCTGCCGCAGATTCCGCGCAACGAGATCGTCTGGCGCAGCCACTTTTTGCTCGGCGCGCTTTACTACACGCTGGTAACGCCTGAGCGCGTCTCGCGGCTGTCGCGGGGCGAGGCCGATGGCGCCGATGCCGCCAATGCCATCGAGCAACTGGTGAGGGCAACGGTCGCCTCGCTGCAGGCGCCCGCGCTTGATCGGCCGGTATCGGCACGGCGAAGGGTTGCGACCCACGTCAAGAGCCAGGAAAACAACACGACGGCCGCCAAGTAACAGGCTGCGCCAACGGCGCGCTTGGCCGGCATACCGGAGGAAACAAGAATGACAAAAACAGGTTTGGTGGTATCAGCCCATCCGGGCGATTTTGTCTGGCGGGCAGGCGGGGCGATCGCGCTTCACGCCAAGAAAGGCTACCGCGTCAAGATCGTTTGCCTGGCGTTCGGCGAACGCGGGGAATCCCAATTCGCCTGGAAGCAGCCGGGCATGACGCTTGAGAAGGTCAAGGCCGGCCGCAAGGACGAGGCCGAACGTGCCGCAGCCTCGCTCGGCGCCGAAATCGAATTCTTCGATGCTGGCGATTATCCGCTGCGGCTGACGGATGCCCATATGGAACGGCTGATCGACATCTACCGCGAACTCAATCCGAGCTTTGTGCTGACGCACTCTCTCGAAGACCCCTACAACGTCGACCACCCGGCAGCGACCGCCTACGCCCAGGAGGCGCGCATCGTAGCCCAGGCCATGGGCCACAAACCGCAAGCCGACTATAGCTACGCCGCGCCTCCGGTGTTCTTGTTTGAGCCGCACCAGCCGGAGATGTGCAACTTCAAGCCGCAGGTGATCCTCAACATCGACGAGGTCTGGGACATCAAACGCAAGACGTTCGAAATTCTCGCCGCGCAAAAACATCTCTGGGCTTATTACGAGCGCGTCGCGTTGCAGCGGGGCATGCAAGGCGGACGCAATTCCGGCAAGGCCATGACCTATGGCGAGGCCTATCAGCGGCTGTTCCCGATGGCGTTGGAGGAATTGGTATGAAAAACATCGTCGTTCGTAACATCGCACGCGCTGATGCCGACGTCGTCAAACGGCTAGGTGCGCTTGGCGCGTCCACCGTGCATGAAGCGTACGGCCGGTTCGGCCTGATGAAGCCGTATATGCGGCCTGTGTGGGCGGGCGGCGAAGCCGCCGGCACCGCGGTTACCGTGCTGGCGCAGCCCGGCGACAACTGGATGCTCCATGTCGCGGTCGAGCAGTGCCGTCCCGGCGACATGCTCGTCGTGGGCTGCACCACCGACAATACCGACGGCATGTTCGGCGATCTGCTCGCGACCTCGCTGATGGCGCGCGGCGTGGTCGGTCTCATCATCGATGCCGGTTGCCGCGACGTGAAATCGCTGAAAGAGATGGGCTTTCCGGTGTGGTCGAAGGCGATCTCCGCCAAAGGCACCGTGAAGGCGACGCTGGGCGCGGTCAACGTTCCCGTGGTCTGTGCCGGGATCAACGTTCATCCGGGCGATGCGATCGTGGCCGACGACGATGGCGTGGTGGTGGTCCGGAAAAAGGATGCCGCCGAGGTCGCGATCAAGGGCGAGAAGCGCCAGGCGGACGAAGAAGGCAAGCGCAAGAAGCTCGCCTCCGGTGTGCTCGGGCTCGACATGTACAACATGCGTGAGCCGCTGGCCAAGGCCGGGCTCATCTATGTCGACGAGCCGGAGGCCGAGTGAGATGGCAATGCGCCTGCGCACCTTGCTCGGTGACCACGCATGCACGGCGGCGTTGAAAAACGGCTCGATCAGGTCCGATCTGGTCGAGTTTGATTTCGTCGAATACACGCCGACCAACAAAGGCTTCAAGCCGATGGTCCGCGAGGGCGCCTTCGACGTTTCCGAGATGGCGATCGTCACCTACCTGATGGCGAAGAATTTCAACAAGCCGATGGTGCTGTTGCCGGACGTGGTGATGGCGCGGTTTCAGCACGGTCACGCTTTTTACAACGCCAAACGCGACACGCTGACGCCCGCTGACCTCAACGGCAAGCGCATCGGCATCCGTTCTTTTACGACCACGACCGGCGCGTGGCTGCGCGGCATTCTCGCCAATGATTACGGCGTCGATCTCAACGCGATCGACTGGGTCACCTTCGAGGACGCCCATGTCGCGGAATTCGTCGATACGACCCGACGCGCGCCTGCGGGGCAACAGATCGTCCAGATGCTGCTCGACGGCGAACTCGATGCGATCCTCGGCGAAAAGGTCGAACATCCGGACCTCAAGCCGTTATTTGCGGACGTCAAAGCCGAAGAGGCGCGCTGGTTTACCAAGCATGCCGTCAAGCCGATCAATCACATGGTGGTCGTTGCCCAAGAATTGTCCGACCGCCATCCCGAGGTCGTCCGTGAAGTCCACCGCATGTTGTCGGAAGCGGCCACCGCGGCAAACGGGCGATTCCGAGCGGCTGAGATGCGGCGTTCGCTGGAGTGCATTACCGGATACGCGGCGGAGCAGGGCCTGATTGCGCGACGGTTTGCGGCCGATGAGTTGTTCGACGATGTGACTCGAGCGTTGATTGAGGAGGTTCACTAGTGGAGTGGATTTGACATTCGCTCGCCACCTAGCCGCGAGTGCTGAAAGCGAATGTCAAATCCTAAACTCCACTAGAGGCTCTGTGTTTGCTAGTGGTCCTTTTGATTCTAACATTCGCAAAAAGGACTGCTGAGAAGGGATGCGAATGTTAGAAACGGACCACTAGTATGCAGCCCGAGCCGATCTTCGATTTGGCCCACCTCGGCCATCTCGAATTGCTGACGCCGAAGCCGGACGAGAGCCTCAAGTTCTTCGTCGATGTGATGGGCATGACCATCAGCGGCCGCCAGGGTGAGTCCGTTTATTTACGCGGCTGGGACGATTACGAGCGCTATTCGCTGAAGCTGACGGCTTCGAAAACCTCAGGCATGGAGCATATGGCGCTGCGGGCACGGAGCCCTCAAGCGCTGGAGCGCCGGGTTGCGGCGCTGAAGGGATCCGGCTTCGATATCGGCTGGACCGACGGCGATCTCGGCCATGGCCCGGCGTTTCGCTGCCGCGATCCCGACGGCCATATCGTCGAGCTCTATTACGAGACCGAGTGGTACCAGCCGCCGGCCGAGTTGAAGCCGGCTTTGAAGAACCAGGCTCAGCGTTTCCCGGCGCGCGGCGTCAATGTTCGCCGCCTTGATCACCTCAATTGCCTCGCGGTCGATATCAAGGCCAACCGAATTTTCTTCGAGAAATATCTCGGCTGCCGGCTGACCGAGCAGATCGTGCTCAACGACGGCACGGAAGCGGCGATGTGGATGACGATCACGAACAAGAGCTACGACTTCGCCTATTCGCGGGATCATTCCGGCACGCCCGGCCGCTTCCATCATCTCACCTACGCGCTCGACAGCCGCGAAGACATCCTGCGTGCCGCGGATATCTTCCTGGAGAACGGGGTCTACATCGAGACTGGTCCGCACAAGCACGCCATCCAGCAGACTTTTTTCCTCTATGTTTATGAGCCCGGCGGCAACAGGGTCGAGGTCGCCAACGCCGGGGCGCGGCTGATTTTGGCGCCGGACTGGAAGCCGATCGTCTGGACCGAGGAGGAGCGCAAGAAGGGGCAGGCGTGGGGGCTGAAGACGATCGAGTCCTTTCACACCCACGGCACGCCGCCGGTGGAAGGCCATTAAAGCGTTTTCAAGCGAAGCCGCCTTCGCTAAAGCTTCGGGGGCCGAGTGAGCTAGTGGCTCGGCGAAGCCCTGGCGGAGACGGGTGGGTACCGGTTCGCGTGAAGAAAAGGCGTCAAAGAGCCGTTCACACCGTGTTGACCCGAGAGGGTGCATCACACATCAGGCGCAGCCTACGGCCGGCTTCCCGGAGGATTTGTCTCCTGCTATCGTTGGCGCGATCCGATCTATCGGTCCATTCGGGCCAGTATCAAAAACAACATCAAAAGGGAGTATTTTCATGAAACGCCGCTCTGCCATCGCGTTGCTTGTCGCCGGCTTCGCCGCACTCGCATATGCGCCACAGGCCTCAAGCGAAACCGGATGGACCACGCTGTTCGATGGCAAAAGTCTCGACGGCTTCACCAAGGTCGGTGACGCCAACTGGCGCATCGAGGACGGGATGATCGTGGCCGACAAGGGCAACGGCTTCCTCGTCACCAAGACCGACTACAAGGACTATGAGATCAAGGCCGAGTTCTGGGTCGAGGCAGATTCCAACAGCGGCATTTTCATTCGCTGCACCGACGCTGAGAAGATTGGCGCCGAGACTTGCTACGAGGTCAATATTTGGGATACGCGGCCCGATCCGAGCTATGGCACCGGCGCGATCGTCAACGTCGCCAAGGTCAATCCGATGCCGCATGCAGGTGGCAAGTGGAACACGTTTGAGATTACGGCGAAGGGGTCTTCGTTCACGGTTGTGCTCAACGGCCAGAAGACCGTCGACGGTGCGCAGGACGCAAAGCTCGCAAACGGAAAGGTCGCTCTCCAGCACGGTCTCGGGACCAAGGACGCCAGCGGCGTGCCGAATGACAAGGGCGTGGTCAAATTCCGCAAGGTCGAAATCAAGCCGCTCTGAGCTTGGTCTGATCTTTCAACGCCATTAAAATTCCCCGCGCGTCAAATCGATGCGCGGGTTTTTCTTGAGCGCGGTAGCAGAGTCGTCCGCGCCGGGTGCGAACAAAGGGGAAGCCGATCGGTGATGCAATCGAACGGCGCTTGCTCGAGATGCGACTCGTGATATCGTGACGCAAATATCGGGCCAGTAGGTACCACAATCCCAACGCCCTGCATGCTTGAGTGATTTTTCGCCCGCTTCCCTGAACCTCGCGGGAGTTTCCATAGAATTATGTTCCAGTTATTTTTACGAGCCCGTGCGCGCAATTTTGCCCGAGATCATATGGGAGGTGACGGATTCAAGGTCCGCTCTTCTCAACGGGATGAGGAAACCGACCGCCAGCGCGTCGAAGGCGTCATGAACGCGATCGAAGCCGCATTGCAGGCCGCCGAGAGAGAGCAAAAAGGCTTAAGCGAAAGGGTCGAGGAGGTTTTGGCGCGCGCCGCGGTAACGGTTGGAAATGCCAGCGACGAGTACCTGGATCGCGAACCGCTCGATGGTCACCACCAAAACCTGTTTAGCGAAGAAATCTCGAACGGCGAGAGGCGGCTGAAATCGCTTGCCGATGCCATAACCCATTTCAAGTTTTTGCGGGCAGCGGTCCTCAGCAGATTTCCGGACTACAGGCCTTCCGCATAGGGGCGCTTCGGCCGAGCGCATCGCTATAGAGCGGCTCATCTGCGGACAGCGCCTTTTGTGAAACCAAATACGGCTTGGTTTGCTATTGTTTGGGGTACTGAAGCTGTTGCTACTTCGCAGCGAACCGCTAGTATGCGTATCGTTGTCTCACTGGGGGAGCGATCCATGACCAGATCAGTAATGATCTTGCTTGCAGCGGCACTTTTGGCGACCACATCGACCTCCTCCGAGGCCAGGCACTATCGGCACAATAGCTGTGATTTCGGGCCCCCCAACGAATACGGCCGCAACAATTTTCTTTCGCCACTCAGTTACGTTTACCCCGCGGCTGATTGGGGCCCGTTTTATCGTTGTCGGATGTACTATACCCCGATGGTGTCGCTGCCGGATCGATATTGATTGAGCCGTGGCGGTTGTTAGCGCGATGGCGGCTTGTCCGATACGCTCCGGGGTTTGTTTGAGGCGGACTATTTATCCTTGCGCTGTACGCACACAACGCGCCCCAGCGTTTGGACACGTTGCGTCCCGCCGATCTGCGTATTGATTTCGCTTCTGATCGCTTCCGCGGCTTTGCCGCAGAGCTCTTCGGAGGCGAATGGTTGGATAACCTGCGTGGTCGGCGGGGTTGGGCTGCCGAAGACGACCCACTGTAACGACACGAATAGAACCCATTCCATTTCAAATATCCTGCGATACGGTCATCGAAGTGGACCGGAGAAGCCACCGACGTGGTTGAAAGTGGCGCTCATCTTTCCGAACTGTCCGAGAGTACCGGCGGCAAAACGGCCGCGCGAGAAAATGATCGCCAAAATCCGGGTTTAAAGCGGTTTGTTGTAATAATTTTTCATGCGATAAATTGATCGCGGGAATCGGATCCGAGCATTCGTTATGGCAAACATTGGAGCGCTTATGAAGCTTACAGTAGCATTTTTGTCGCTGGTAATTCTCTGCGATCCGGCTTTCGCCCAATCCGGTGTTTCAAATCAACGCGACATGTACGGTAACCTTGTGCGTGATAGCGGAAAGACATCCGCAGGTGTCAACCAGAGCACCCCCAACAATGGTGCGATTCGCAACACGCCTGTCCAATCGCCGACCAATCCGATATCTCCATCGAAATCACAACAGATCAATCGACTGGGCAGCGGTACGAATTGATTTTTCCTGGGCTACCACCACCAGACGACCGGGCGTTGAGGTGAGCCACAGACGACAGTAAGCCGGCGTTCGACGCCATTTGGTGTTTCAACCTCAATCGCTTTGATGCAATCAGGACGAACGGCTGCATTGTAGTGAAACGGCACGGTATCGAATGAGCCATGCAGGCGGCACAGATAAGCGAGGTCTGGGCCACACCGGGTGAGGGGGTACAATCGCCGCTGGGCTGATGCTGAGTTTGGCAAACCGACTACAGCCACCAGAATTGCGGCAGCCGCGATTTTAGTGATTTGTGGCAACCTGACCTCCAAGGCGTTCATCGTCGGGAACAATAAACCGCAATTTGTCGGTTGGCCAACGACCTGCAGGATGAAAAACTGGCCCCAACCTCGAAAAACGCGACTAGTTGCAATATTGACGCAATCGCGCCTCTTGGCCGCTCGCGACGAAAAATCTTGGTCGTTCAATCGATTACTGCTTTAATTGCCCAAGCCGTTGAACGGACCAGCAGTTATGAAACCTGAATTCCCGAGAGCCGATCAGGAAAGGCAGGTCTCGCCGTATGCTCAGGAGATCGAATACGCACTCATAGTGCAGCGAATGATCAATGTGGTGAAAGACGATCCTACGCAAATGCGCTTGACGATCTATGAGTTTGCGCGCGCGAGGCTAAAGATCGATACATCGGGAATTGACGAGAGTGAACGAGAACGGCTCTTGATCGCCCTTGAGACGGCTATTCAAGGGGTCGAGCAATTCTCGCTTCGCGAGACAGAGCGCCTTCCACCTCCTCATGCACAGGCGCAGATCGCAGCCGCCCCACCGACGACGTCGGTCGTTGCGACTGAGCCCTCTCATCTGGTCGACAGTCGTCGCACGGTGATCCCTGAGGAGCTGGATGTTCTTGTACCCAGGAGGCGTTATCCTCGCGCCGACACGTATTCGTTTGGGGAAGCGCGATCTTGGCCGCTATCCTCGATGCTGTCGCGGCTTTGCTTCGGACTGCTTCTTTTCGGAATCGTCGGGAGCTTAGTATATTACAAGCAGCGTCTCCCGCTGCTGCGCGATAATCTGACACAGTGGATCTCGCCGACCCAGCCCGCCGTTACGGCTGCTCCCGCGACACCGTCCGCCCTTGCAATGTCTAATGCGAAGCCGCCTACCGTCCAATCCAACGAACCGAGCTTCCCGCTGCCGAGCGACTATGGGGTCTATGCCCTGAGCAACGAGGCTCTCAGCGAACTTTATACCCTGCCGGAGAGGGTACCCGACAAGCGGATCGCCGTTTCAACGCCGGTTAGCGAGTCCAGCCGCACGACCTTGCCTGACGGAAAAGCAAGATTCATTGTATTCCGCCGTGACCTTGTCGGTAACGCGCCCGATCGGGTGGAAATTCGCGTGGTCGCACGGGTAGCTCGTGCGATTTCATTTGATGCGAAGGGAAGGCCGAACATAGCTTCCATCTCCGATAGCTGGAATATACGCAACGTGTCGCACGAATTTCGGGTGCGTCCCGTAGCCGGTAATCCCGAGATGCTGCTCATTCAGTCGGATAAGCCGGACTTTGTGTTGCCTGCTGGCCGCTATGTCCTCGTCTTGAAGGATCAGGGATACGATTTTACGGTCGCCGGCAAGGTGGCTGAGCCCGCTCAGTGCCTTGAGCGCACCGATGCGGTGAATGGATCTTTCTATTCAGAGTGCCTGACGCCCTGATGACCTCGCCGACAGGCAAAGGCGGACCGCTAAAGGATGTGGCGCTGACTATGTGACGCGATAGCCGAGCGCGTGACTAGCCCCAGGAAATAGCTACCTTGGACGACGGTTTGCACCGCCATGATTATCATCAGGCTATCGAAAAAACTTGTTCCCGAACCAAAGGAGAAGGCGATCGAAAGCAGCAGCAACAGCGCGATCACGAACAGAAGGACCTGCAATCGGAAGAGTGTACCGATAGCAAATCCCAGCGTAGCTAATGCGATCGCGGCATACCCCATTGCGGTATTCTCAAAATTTGCAAATGCATTGCAAACACGCACCATCGCGTGATGCGCGGGCACTGGTCATTGAGAGCCAAACTGTTGATTACGCGTGAACTCTAGCCGCATCGATGAGCGGACAACGAATCACACCGCCAAGTAGAGCATGGTGATGGATCAAAATCACTCAGTATTACTACCACTAGTCCGGGGTTGAGGTGTTCGCGCGGAGCCGGCGCGACCCCAAAAGTAATATTGTTGCCGGAGTGCGGGGGGCCGAATCTCTTTCGACCGTTCTGCCGAGAGAACGCGCATCCGTTTCACCGAACGGCTGTGGCTGCTCTTTGGTGTGAATAAGGCGGTGCCTTTAGTCACCTTCATCTCGGGCGAATTCTAATGTGGGAAGGAGGCATTTCGGCACAACATATTGAGAACATAAGATTTACCCCCGTCCTCTTTTTCATAGACGGAGCTGTGGCCCGATTGCAACTCAATGCGTAAAACCAGAATTGTGTGCCACTCAGCGCTTTGACGACCAAGAGTCGCCCTGTAGGGTCCCAAAGGGTGGAGTCAAACGGGCCGTCTCGCGGCCAATTTAAGGTCAAGCTTCGAGTTTGACTGCCAATAAGGCATCCGAGGGGCGATTTTGAGTATCCAAGCTATTACTGTGCTGCTTGTGACTGGAAGCCGGTCTTGCATGGAACGGTTGTTGGTCGCTCGAGTCGACGTTCTGAGGCGATTTTCGGCGCTCTTTCTGGTAGGAATGGCAGCTGGGCTTCTGCCAGCCTGCTCGGAATTGCCGGGAACCGGGCCGAAAAGCATGGCAGTAAACAGCTTCGCCACGGCGGGCTTAAAGTCTGACGCAGCTCTGCCCTACGCGGTGGTTGACGTAAGTGCCGACACAATTGGCTTCTTATCGCAACCAAACCTCATCTCTTTCCAGGGCATGTTTCCGGACAAGCGTCCAAAGCCGGAGCAGGTCGCGGGTGTTGGCGACGTGCTGAACATCTCGATCTTTGAAGCGGCGCCGGGCGGCTTGTTCACGCCTGCGACGGCGGCGGGCGCGCGTCCTGGCAATTTTGTAGATCTTCCACCGCAAGCGGTTGACCAGAAGGGAAGCATCTACGTTCCCTATGCAGGCGAAATTCCCGCAGCCGCACGGACGCTGCCTGACATTCAGCAAGCTATCGTAGCGCGGCTGCGTAATCGGGCGATTGAACCGCAAGTCGTGGTCAGCCTCAACCAACAGCATTCGAGCGTCGTGAGCGTATTGGGCGACGTTAACACACCAGGCGTTTTGGCGCTTAACAGCGTAGGCGAGAGGCTATTGGCCTTAATCGCTCGTGCAGGCGGACCAAAGTTCGAAGCCATTGAAAGCTACGTGACGTTGCAGAGAGATGGCAGACAGGTTCGTGTGCTGTTGAGTCGAGTGGTTCACGACCCTCGCGAGAACATTTTCATTCGCCCGAATGATGTGATTTTTATTACCCACGAGGCGCCGACCTTTACCGCGCTCGGCGCACTTAATCAGAACGTATTCGGATTTAATTCGGAAATTACCTTTGACGTCGAGACACTGACATTGTCTCAAGCGATCGGTAAAGCTGGTGGTCTGAATGATCAGCAATCCGATCCTGGCGAGGTCTTCGTCTATCGTTACGAGGATCGCAACGTCCTGCAGAAAATGGGCGTCGATACTAAGCGGTTCTCTTACGAGAGGATTCCGACCATTTATCATGTCAACCTTCGCGATCCGTCTGGGATGTTGCTTGCTGCCGGCTTTCAGATGCATACAAAAGACGTGATGTATGTGGCCAACGCACGGGTTGTGGACTACTACAAGCTGCTGACGCTGATCAACAATACTGCAAACACCGTTTCCAATACGTCCGCTGCAGTGACCAGCGTAAACGCCGCAACAAAGACGCGCTGGTAGATTCGAGGGGTTGTCCGGTGACACGATAGTCGCGCGTCCGGCTGCAATCGAGGATATCGTGCAGACGTTCAGGTCGATCCAGCTCTGGGCGACAATTACGGCGCTGAGTTTAGCGCCGTTATTTTTTGGATCGGTAGACCGCTCCTGGATAGCGATATGGACGGTGGTGCTTTCGATCAGCGTCCTGTGCGGAGCTGTAGCGCGGCGAATGGGTGCCTCGCAGCGGCGTGTTGTTTATACCTTTCTTGCTGTCTGTAGCGTCTACGCGATTGTCGCGGCGATACAAATCGCTCCCGACTTCATGACGAAGCTAAATGATCCAATTTGGCAGCGCACCAGCAAGCTTCTAGACACGAATCTCCCCATGCGAATTTCAAGCCGAGCGGAAATTCCACCGGTCGCAATTGGGCATTTTGTACTTGTCGTCACTGCTTTTTTGAGTGGGTTTTTAGTTGGAACCTCGCGCCGAGATAGCGACATCCTCTCAGGGGTCGCCCGATATTCCATACTTTTTTATGCGATCTATGGCTTGTTCGCGCTTGCATTCACTCCCAATCTGCTCTTGTGGGCACCTAAGACGGCTTATGTCGGTAGTTTCACTGCAAGTTTCGTCAATCATAATACTGCGGCGGCATTTGTCGGTGTGGGCGCGATTCTGTGGCTATGCTTGGCGTTCAGCACGTTACAGTCGCTAACATTTTCTTCGGTCCGTCTCTTGTTGCTGACCAGAGCCAATGAACAAGTGGCTTTCAAGCTCATTCTTCGCTCGGCGGCCGGACTATGCTGCTTTTTTGCTCTTCTGCTTTCAAGTTCGCGCGGAGGCTTGATTTGTTCCTGCCTGGGGTTGCTTATCGCAGTTGGCTTAATCGTTGTGGGCAGGAATAAGTCGGGGTTTTGGTGTATTTTCGGTCTTGTGGGCGTGGTGGCGGCCGCGACGTTCGGTTGGCTCACCCACATGGGTCGAATCGGAAGCGAGGGCCTGTTCGATTCTGGAAGATGGTCCGTCTATGGATATTGCATCGAGATCATTCGAGAACGGCCGCTGTTAGGTACCGGTCTTGGTACCTTCGGTGATTTTTTTCCCTCTGTGAGGGGAACTGATTTAAGCAGTTTAGGAGTTTGGGACTACGCGCACTCGACGATCCTCGAAATCGCCGTCGAAATGGGCATTCCAGTAGCCGCTATGATTGCGATTGCCGCGATCGCATCAACCTACATTCTGCTGCGGGCAACTCTCAGGTCCAAAGACCGAAGCCGCAGTTCATTTGCCGCAATGACCGGAATCTCGATACTTGCTTACCTACATTCGATTATTGATTTTTCACTTCAAATCCCCGGCTTTTTTATCGTGTTCTGGATCCTGACCGGTAACTGGCTGGCGCGATCATTGGAGGAGGAGTCGGCGACGCGGAGGACTGGTGCACCGAGATTTACGGAATTGAAATCGACCGGCGAAGTTGATCGGCCCGTCGGTGTTGTGGCTCTATAGGTTCAGAGACGGCTCAAGTCCCCAACGGCTCAAGTCCCCAGTCGAGAGCGTTAGTCAGCGATCTGCCACGCGTAGCTTGCGATAGGCTTGAGACACCGATGGGCTACCGGCCTTGACCTCGTGCCATAACCTGGCATCTGCCGTGGACTGAATCTTAAGCCAATGATAGTCCGTGCTTTGCCACGACCGGATGGTTTCGGTCAGATTGTCCAGTACCAAGTCGCCTCTTGTTGTTGTTACGACGAGAACGAGATGACCGATTCCCGAGGTCGTTTTAACCACAGAGAGCCGCAAAGCCTTTGCCGGTAGACCGCTCTGTATTAGCTCGTGCCGCTTCGTGACTGCGTAGTCATTGCAATCACCCATGGAGGGCGAAATGGTCCAGCCATCCTCGAGATTCGACCCATAGCCTTTGGCTGTCGGGATGATTGCCGCGTTGACGTGCTGATTAACGCGTTCCAGAACGCCGGAAGTCTCGTCATTGAGTTCTATAAGCTCGTTTTGCGTTGGATCGGATTGGCAATCGCCAGGGTAGCGAAGACAGAAGCGAACGTGCTGAAACGGAGCCAGTATCGGCGACCCATCCACAATAGGAATGTCCTGGGAAGATCGATTGCGGACGTCAATAGCGTTTGCGGCGGTAATTCCGCTCGCTAGAACTAAGATCTGCAACATCACTGAACTAAAACGCGTCATGAGACGGCCACCTGATCGGAAAAGATGCGATCGCCGGGAGGCGCGCTATCGATCGGTGAATAGTCCTGCTACGGAGTTAAATCTTCGCTATGGAATGGAGTTAATCAATAGTTGAAGGAGACCGTTGATTGGTCGGTACCTGTTAAAGGGACAATTCCTGAAGCAATCGGGCATTCATGCGTTACAACCTCCGGATAGAAAATCCGCCTCGCGTTAGCTAACGCGGTCTTTAAAAGAATTTTAGTAAGAACTCTTGGGCCGCTCAGAAGGCCTCGATCAACCCCAGCCGAGGAAAGTCAGCCAAGCAATGGTTGAGACGACGATCGGTATCAAGAGGAAGCAGATTCCGGATTTTCGTTCGTGCCGACCTTGACGAGTGCCGGGCAGTCCTCCTGGCGACGTAGAGGTCCCATTCGGTTGCCGCTGCTTCGACTCGCGACGAACTGCCAACTGTGTAGGTCTCGACGAACGTCGGTTGCGTCCATTAGGGCTGACCCACAGGGGGGTCGC
>Ga0210397_10000640_pt1 | contig 23142 bp, 37 predicted proteins | sample IncBWH2OmetaG_FD_160126 | JGI IMG/M metagenome (GOLD analysis project Ga0210397, IMG submission 160126) | Forest soil microbial communities from Barre Woods Harvard Forest LTER site, Petersham, Massachusetts, United States - Inc-BW-H-2-O ...
TGAGCGTGCGGTAGGCGTCGTTGACGGCGCGGTTGGCTTCCTGGACCGCTTGCTCGGCGAGGAAGGCGGCGTCGGCCCACGCCTTGTCGACGTTGGCGTAGCGCTGCTCGAGCTGGACGTCGACATCCGCTGTCAGCTCCTTGGCGCGCTGCAGGACCTCGTGGCGGAGCACTCGGATCTGGTTGCGGACGAGGGAACGCAGCTCGGTGCGTTCGGCCTTGGAGATCATCGGCGACTCCGAATGCTCTTGCGGTGGCGGTCGGCGTTGGGGCAGCTGGCGAAGTGGGAGGTGCGTACGCCTTCGCCGGGCTTGACGACGCGGGCGATGAGGCCGTCGAGGATGATGTTGGCGTCGGGACTCGAGGCGAGGTCGAGTGGCATGCGGGAGCCCTTGGCGGTGACGACCCACTCGATGGGCGCGCCGCACGACGTGCAGTGGTCAGCCATCGCGGAGCCGACCGATTGGTAGGTGGCAGCTGGTGCAGAGCGCGGTGAGCGGTTGGCCGAGGGCGCCCCAGCACCAGTCGCACGCGGGGCAGCAGAACTCGGGGCCGTCGCCGATGTCGTAGGGGTCGCCGTCATGGCGGGCGCCGCAACTGGGACAGGCGCGGACGTGGTCGGTGACGTCAGGCATGGCGGGCGCGGGCGATGCGGGCGAGTGGGTGGTCGACCGTGATGGCGATCAGCAGGCCGACCATCGCGAGCAGGTTCCACGGCTCGACGTCGGCCTCGTTGCCCGTAGCGAGGCAGCCCATCACGATGTGGCTCAGGTGGTCGACTCCGCGCCACGCTTCGGCTGATTCGCCGAGCTCGACGGCGAGGCCGTCGACGATGGAGCGCAGCACGGCTTCGGTCTCGGCTGGGACCCCGGCGAGGAGGTCGCGGAGTTGTTCAGCCATGGCCACCGTCCGGGCGGTCGTCGACGAGGAGGTCGAGGACGATGCCGGCGAGGGCGTCGACGATCGCCGACAGCTGCCCGAAGGCGACGGCGACGGTGCGCCCGTCGAAGGGCTGGCCGTCGAGGGCCTGTACGTCGTTGCGGATGTCCTGGCGGATGGTGAGCAGGGTGGCGATGCGCTGGTCGATGGTGGCGGCCGGGCGGACAGGCATGCGGGGCAGCTCGACGGGGTCGGCGGGAACGTCGGGCGAGGGCGGCCGCACCGGGCGTGGCGCGGGCGCGCTCACCGGCCAGGGTCCTCGGCGTAGCGGCCGACGTGGTCGAGGACGTCCTCAAGGGTGTCGGACTCCTCGCGGTAGCCGGCGTGTTCGAGCGCCTCGGCGACGCGGAAGGTGATCGGGCTGTAGCGCACCGGGGCGCAGTGCATGGCGGCGTTGGCCTGGTCGGTGTGGGCGAGGTGTTCGAGGCACCAGATGAGGGCCTCGACGAGTGGATCGAGCGCGGTCGTCTCAGTCATCGCCGTCTGCGCTCTCGTCGCCGTCGACGCCGGGCAGTCGGGCGAGCCCGTGGGCCTTGTCGATCGCCTTGCGTTGCGCGTCGAGCACCTTGCGCACCGCGGCCTCGTCGACGAGCGTGCCGAAGACCGCCCGGATCGTGTGGACCCGGCGGAGCTCGTCGCCGTCCTTCGTCGGCTCGTAGGTGATCTTGGTGACCTCGCCGCGCAGCACGACGTGGACCCGTTGGCCGTGGTGGAGCTCGACGGGCTCGACCTCCATCGACTCGGAGAGGCCGTCGCCGGCACCGACGATGCGCACGGTGGTTTCGGTGACCTCGCGGTCGTCGAACGGGGTGAGCGTGCTCATCGGATCTCCTCCGGTTGGTAGGTGGACACGTCAGGGGGCGTCACGCGCAGTCCCACGCCTGCCAGCCGCGGTCGGCGAGGATGCGTTCGGCGACGGTGATCTGGTCGGCGCGGGTGGCGAGCCAGGCCTGCGGGGCGAACTGGCGGCCGCCGTACGCGATCCACGCCTTGGTCCAGATCATGAGCCCGCCGGAGTAGGTGCCGGTGCGGTTGGTGACCGGCGGATGAGCCCACTGGCCGCCGGACTCGCACCATGCGATGCGGTCCCACACGGCGGACGGGCGCGCGGCATCCCGCGCGGCGGGCGCCGGCGCGGGGGAGGGCGCGGGCGGGTCGTGGAGCGCGGCCTGGACCTCGGGCCGGTTGGCGAACTCCTCGGCGGCGGCCGGATCAGTGTTGTGCCAGCCGATCCACGTGGCGAGCTGTTCGGGGGTGCAGCCGGTCAGCGTGGTCAGGGCCATCGTGGTGGCGGCGAGCCACACGTGGCGACGTGGGCCGCTCACGTCGGGCCTCCGATCGGGTCAGCGCCGGACGCTTCGGCGATCCACGCCGCGTCGGCCTCGTCGTCGGCGGTCATAGGGGCGCCCGGGGCCAATTCCTCGCGAGGCTGGGTGATGTCGGCGACGTCCATCGTGCGCACGTCGTAGACCTGCTCGTCGGCGGCGATCGCCGCCGTCATCTGCGGGCTGTGGGGCAGCCAGCGCTTCATGTCCATCACGACGGACTTGAGGGCGGCGGCGTCGTAGCTCTTCGACCACATCTCGCCGTCGGGCTGCTTGGAGAACCCGCGGTGGTACTCGACGCCGTCCCGGTCGAGGGCGTGTACCTGTTCGGAGCCGTCGGGGTACGTGACCTTCACGTACCAGGCGACCGCCGGTCCGCCCCTGGGCTTGGCGGGCCGGCGGGCCAGGTGCGGCTTGTGCTTGAGCGGTGGGGTGCGGCCGTAGTCGAGGTCGAAGATGTCGCCGGGGTAGACGGGGTGGCCTTCGAAGCGGATGCCGGGCTGGGCGCGCCGGGCGAGCTCGATGACGCCGCCGTAGCCGAGCTGGAAGGTGGCGACGGTCTTGTAGGGGATGACCCAGGCGAGGTTGGCCTCGGTGTTGGGGGCCAGGTTGAGCTGGGCGCAGCGCAGCGCAGCACCGAGGACGGTCTCTGGTTCGCAGGCCCACAGCTTCGGGGCGGCGCGCAAGGCGTTGCCGAACTGGGCGACGAACGTCTCTTCGCTGGTGCCCGTGTGGAGCAGGTGCTTGGAGATGACCGGCTTGTACCGGTTGACGATCTGGACGATCGCCTGGTTGGGCTCGACAACGGCGGGCGCGGCGTTGCTCATGGCGCGTGGCGCTCCATGGCGTCGTGGAGATGGCGGCGGCCCTCGGCGGTGGTGACGTCGCCGACGACGACCTCGTGGGCGATGCGGGCGAGGCCGGCGGGCGGGACGCGCCCGGGCGGGACCACGACGATGATCGGCTTGTTGAACAGCACGCTGAGGCCGAGCTCGACGGCGAGCTTGAGGTCGGGCTCGCCGTCGGGGCTGACGATCATGCTGAGCGCGCTCCCTTGGATGGCCGGTATCACCTGGTGCCGGACGTGGGCCAGCCATGGCTGCATCGCAGGGTCGCTGTACCAGTCGCTCATGCGATCCTCCTCGTGGCGCGCGGGGTGTGGAGGCGCAGCACGCGCACGGTGCCGTGCCGGTCGTACTTGTCGCCGTGGTCGGCGCGGACGGCGTCGCGGTCGATGTCGGTGCGTGACTGCTGGCGCCACGACACGACGACCTGGCCGTCGATGCAGCCCTCGGTGTAGGTGCCGAGCGCGGCCTTGAGCAGGTTCTCGTCGCGCTCGATGTCGGCGTCGAGCTCCTTGCGGGCGGCCCGCAGGCCGCGCAGTTCGTCGACGACGTGCTCGAGCGAGCGGACGTTGACCGCCGGGGTGTGCTCGGGGTCGATCCAGGCGTCGGCGAGGGCGGCGGTGGTGGCGCGGTGGCCGTCGGCGAGCGGCGGAACACCGGCGGCGACGTGGTCGGTCCAGAACCGCTCGGCCCGCTTGACGAGACGGCCGATCAGGCGCTGGTCGCGCGGCACCTCGTAGATCTCGAAGCGGGGCCTGCCGAAGGCCATGTGCATCACGGCCAGCTCGGCGACGTCGAGGCCGGTGACGAACAGCTGCCACTGCACCTGCAGCCGGTAGTGCTCGGGGATCTCGTCCCAGCGGCTGCCGGCGTCGTACTTCGACTCGAACACGGCGAGCGCCGAGTCGAGGGCGTCGCTGCCTTCCTCGAGGATGAGGCCGTCGAGGGTGGCGCGCGCCCAGTCCAGCTCGGGATGCACGGCACGGAACTGGCGGCCGGCGACCCATAGCCCGCGTCGGCGCCGTTCGAACCAGCGGATGATCACGGGCTCGAGGTCCTGGCCGAGGATCATCTGGTCGCTGGCGTCGTCGTCGTCGAGGTCGACGAGGCCGACCTTGTCGACCCACACGGACCATGGGCTGGCCCACGGCGACACCCCGGCGATGCCGGCGATGTCGGAGGCGCCGATCCCACCGCGCCGCCAGCGGAGCCACTCGGTACGGTCGCCCGAGGCGTGCTGCCGGGCGGGCGCGCCGGTCTTCCCCCCAGCGACCGGCGCGCCCAGGTCAGCTTCGACCGTCATCACGGGCGTCCCGGATGCTCGTGCAGATGGAACGTCGTCGGATGCGCAGCGAGGTACTCGTCGGGCGGGGGGAGGTGCATCACGACGTCGACGTCGCCCGGCAGCAGCTCGTAGCGGGCATGGGTGATCTCGTCCCAGCGCGGATAGCGCGTGTACCGGCGGCGGCGGTCACGGAAGCTGATCGCGAGATGCCAGCCGGCGGGCTCCTCAGCTACCGAGGCGAGCAGCAGCCCGTCACCGACTTGGCGCTGCCACCACTTCATCGGCCAGGCGCGGCCATTGGCCTCGATGGTGTCGTAGCCCATCGGCTCCCAGCACGAACGCTGCCGCGTCAGGGGCTTCGGGCCGGTGCCGGTGCCGGTCCGCTTGGTGGTCACGGTCGGCCCCAGCCGTTGCGGCAGCGGCGGGCGGCGCGCCAGCGGCCGTCGGCGCCGCGCACCAGGCGGGGACGGTCGCGCCATAGCGCGACGACCTCGAGCACGCCGGCGCACACCGCGCCGAGGGCGATGGCGGTGACGGCGGTGTCGGGCCCGGTCACGGCGCGCTCACAGCGTCGCCTCGGCGAGGTCGGCGACGCGCACGGCGACGTCGCAGCCGAGCCAGCCGTCGACGTACTCCCGCTTGCGCTTGTGGACCTCGACGACGTTGCCGTCATCGGCGATCAGGCCGCCCTCGGTGAGCCCGTCGAGCATCGCCCGCTCGAGCTTGTCGATGTCGTCGCGGCGCCCGAGGTGGTACCAGACCCCGCCGCGCCGCTGCGCCTTGGTGCGCGCCTTGGGCATCGGGAAGCGGAAGTCGAGCGTGACCACGACGGGGTCAGCCCCGAACGCGCCGTGGGCTTCGGCGGCTTCGCGGGCGGCGCGGGCGACGGCTTGGCGCCATGGCAGCAGGCCCTTGCCGCCGGTCGAGATCTGGCGGTACCCGGCTGGGGTGGGGACGGTGCGCATGCCGCCCTGGGTGACCGGCACGCCGTACACGGTGAAGCTGCACTGTGTGGAGCTGGTGAGATCGAGCGTGGCGCTCACGACGGCCTCCTGAGGTTGACCTGCCGGCGGCGCGGGCGGTCGAGAGGCGCGCCGCCGGCAGGTGAGGGTGCGCTGGCCGACATCACGCCACGTCGTGGCGGCGGGCCGCGAGGAACTCGGCGAGCTGGTCCTCGGAGACCATCGAGTACCGCCCAAGCTTGTGGTAGCCGAGCTCACCCTTGCGGATCCAGAGACGCACCGTCTGGACGTGGACGTGGAGCCGCTCCGCGATCTCGTCCACCGTGAACATCTGCGTGACGTGGGCGGTCATCACTCAACTTCCCCCATGCTCATCGAGAAGCAGCCTCGCGGTCACCTAAGCACCGCATTCCTGTGAGGTGCAAGTGGACAAGTCAGACGGCTCAGGGGTGCTGATTCATCTGGACGCATTCACACGCACCATGAAGTCTTGGTGCGCTGGCCGACGCTGTGGGTAACTTTCCCCCGGGCGGCATGGATGAGAGCGGAGTAGGGCCAGGGAGCCCAGACGAAGGCGGCGCCTTAGGGTCCGACCGCGCCATGGGGTTGCGACGTCTCGCCGCGGAGCTGAAGAAGGCGCGCGGCATGCGCTCGCAGAAAGCGGCTGCCGCCTACTGGAACGTGCCCTACTCGACGCTGTGCGCGCTCGAGCAGGCGAAGGTTCGCAACTACCAGCCCCAGACGCTTGCGCACTTCGACGCCATGCTGGGGCGCAGTGCCTGGGATCTGTACGAACCGCCCGACGAGGCCGGCTGGGACGTTCCGGCGGCGTCGGTGGCGAGCGTCGAGGAGCTGCGCTCGCGCCTCGACGAGCTTGAGACCGCGCTGCGGACCCTCAGCGCGCAACAGCCGGTGAACCGCCTGGAGGCGTTAGCCGCCGAGCTCACCGACGCCGAGCTGACCGACGTCGTGTCGTTCGCCCACTTCGTGCTGGCCCGTCGGCGCAGCGCCGGGTGAACCCTGACCTTGGCTCAGACGGCGCGGAGCCGGCGGCCGCGGGCGGCGGCGAGCTGGCGGGCGGCGACGGTGTCGTAGACCTGCTGGCTGGTGCGGCTGCGGGCGTCGGCGAGGTAGCGGTAGATCATCACCTCCGAGGACCAGCCGCCGATCTCCATCAGCGTGACGATGTCGCCGCCGTTGGCCATGTACTCGACGGCGAAGCCGCGGCGCAGGCAGTGCGGTGACACCGGCACGGCGGCGGCGGCGGCGGCCTTCTTGACGACGTTCTTGCACGCCGTGACGGTGAGGCGCTCGGACTTGCGCCGGACGCCGAGGTTGACGAACAGCGGGCCCGGCCAGTCGCCGCGGCGGCGCAGGTAGCGGCGCAGCAGGGCGATGGTCTCGGGGTGCAGCGGTGGGCGGCGGGGCTCGTCGTTCTTGGACTGGGCGATGAGCACCGTGCGGGCCTCGAGGTCGAGGTGCCACAGGTCGAGCGGGCCGAGCTCGCCGACGCGCAGGCCGGAGCGGAACATCAGCGAGACCATCGCCGCGTTGCGCAGGCCGAGCCCGGAACGCAGGTCGAACGTGGCGACCAGGGCGTCGACCTCGGCGACGGTGGCGGCGTGGGTGCGGGCGAACTTGGGCGCCCGCGGCATCGGGACGCGCGCCATCGGCGAGCGGCGCCCGTCGAGGGGGTCGGCGAAGTCGCTTTCGGCGGTGGCGTACCAGGCCCGTAGCTGCGACCAGTTCTTGACCACGGTGCTGGCGGCGACGACGTTGGCCCGCTCGTCGAGCCAGGCCTGGCAGTCGGCGCGGGTGGCGGTTGTGAGGTCGGTGTCGCGCCCGGCGAGCCACTGGGCGAAGGCGACGACGGTGCGCCGGCAGAGGTCGCGGGAGGCCGGGGTGGCCCGCCACTCGGACAGCACGTCGTCGACGAGCTCGAGGGTGGCGGCGGGCAGGTCGGTGGGCATGAGAGGCGCCTTTCATGGTGGAGGTCCCGACCGCATGGTTGGGGTCCCAGTGGCGATACTCGGCCGCCTCTCACAGCCCAGCCGAGCACGGAAACCGCTGTCTACCAGGGGTTTCGTGGGCACGACGGGACTCGAACCCGGGACCTCCACCGTGTCATCGTCGCTGACCGGTTTTTCGGAGTCGACGTGACTCTACCTGCGCCTCCATGAGACCCAGTGAGGCTGCGTGAGCGTTTATGGTGAAGGTCCGCCGAACGGCCGAAGGGGAAGGCGTAGGTAACTGGGAGATGATCGCCGCCGACACTGCGACCGTCCTGGTTCAGCTGATCTTCGGCTTCATCTTCGTGTGCGTCGCCATCGTGTTCGTCACCTGGCTCGTGTGGACCACGGTCGGAGCATTGAACGAGCGCGAGGAAGCGCGCGCCGGTCGTGAGCGCCGTGGGGAAGGCAAGGGACCGCCCTGAGCGCGAGGAGCTGCCACGGCGAGAGAAGGGAGTTGGCCTTCGCCCAGATCGAGGCTCGGATCATGCGGGCGGGCGAGCATGGCCGTGAGGTAGCCGAGGCCATCGCCAGCTGGACCGCGAGCGCGCCGTTTCGGACCCATCGTGAGTACAGCGATGATCGGCTCGCTATGCGGATCGTCGCTGACGAGTTCGAGCCGGCTCCCGACTTCGGAGGCTGGGGCATGGTTGTGGGCGACTGCGTGCACAACCTGCGGGCTGCGCTGGACAACCTTGTGTTCGCGGCGGCGCGGCAACATCACGATCCTCCCGCCAATCCGGACTTGCTCAACTTTCCTATCTGCAAGGACACCCAGCAGTACAAGAGCGCGATGGGTCGGATCCGGGGCGACCTGTCGGACACCGCTCAGGGTCTCATCGAGCACGTTCAGCCGCTACGCAACGTCAGCCCGGAGGCCGATCTCCTGTGGATCCTGCATCGCCTCGACATCGACGACAAGCACAAGATCCCGAGCGTTGTCAGCGTGTTGACGACCGAGTTCAAGTTCGACGTGAAGGCGCAGTACGAGGACGAAGCAGCGGCCAGGCGCAACCCGCCGGACGTGACCTTCTGCCCCGGACCGATCGTGCCGGGCCTCGTGATGTACGAGCATCGTGCGAAGGACCCGATCAAGACGACCGAGATCAGCTTGAGCGGATCGTCGAGAGTGATGCTCGAAACCACGACCGGGTTGCGCTCGTGTGGCGAGCTGCTCCTCGCGCTCTGCAACTACGTGTGGTCGGTCTTCGACCTGTTCCGTCGCGAGCTCATGTAGACGACGCCTCGTCGTCGGCCGGCGGGCTCGGGACGGGACGGAGCCGCTCTTGGCGGGAGCGCTCGACGGCGCGCCCACCGACGTAGCCGCCGAGGAGTCCGATGATGCCGCCGAAGCCGGCGATGATGACCTGCGTCGCGTTCTCGGAGAGGCCCGGGGTGTCGGAGCGGAGGGCGTCCCACAGGACGGCGAACATGAGCAGGTTGAGCGCGAGCCCGAGGGAGGCGGCGAGGACCACGGCGACCAGCTCGGCGCCGCGGTACTCAGAGGAGGAGGAGCCCAAGGGCGATGGCGGCGACGGCGAGCCACCCGACGCCGATGTGGTAGGAGCCCGCCGACAGGCGTCGGACCGTGGCGAAGAGACCGGCGACGACGGCGAGGACCAGGCCGACGAGGAAGGCGATGTCAGCGGCCCCGGTGTCCCCGGACGCGATGTCAGCGAGCACGGTCAGCCCTACTGGTTCAGGAGGTCGACCGTCTGCTGCGGCGCGGCCCGTGCCGCGTCGCGGGCGTCGGCCGCGTTCTGCTCGGCGCCGGTCAGGAACTCGGCGGCGCCCCGGCCGCTGTCCCAGAACTGCTGTGACCACACCGCGTTGGCGATGCGGGCCACGTCGTCGTCGCTGAGTGCCATGTCGTCGTCCTCCGGATCGGTGGCGAGTCGGGCGTCGATCCGGGCGCGCCACGTCGCCGGGTCCCACGGGGTGAGCGACGCCAGCGTCGGCTGGCCGACGTAGGGACCGCTCGGGTCGATCTTGCGGCCGCGCGGGGTGCCGTACTCCCAGTGCGTGGTGAGCTGTCGGGTGGTCCAGCCGCAGTGGCGTAGCAGCGCGGCGGCGACGCGTTCGTAGCACTCGACCACGACGTCGGGCCACGGCCCGGCGCCCGTGTCGGGCGGCCCGCACCACTCGATGCCGATGGAGGAGCCGTTGCCCGAGGGCGCGCCCCACGGGTACACGCCGTCGCCGGCGTGGTTGGCGCGCCCGGCCGCGATGACCACGATGCGTGGGTCGGCGTTCGAGCCGTTCCACCGCGTGCCGGGTGGCGTCCACGTGCCGAGGAGCTGAGCGATCGGGCCCGGCGCCGAGCTGTTGCCGGCCACGATGCCGTTGATGCAGCCCTGTGGGTCGTGGTTGGTGCGGGCCATGCACGCCGTGTGATGCGAGACGAAGCCGGACGGGTTGAACGAGAAGTCCGCCGGCGGGCGCCCGAAGGTCTGCCACCCGCCGCGCTCGATGATGCGCGGCGCTAGCCACGGGTCGGCGCCGAGCGCCTCGGCGAGCCAGGTCGCCCAGTAGTAGCTCACGGTCGCGGCCCGGGCTCAGCCTCGCCGGGCTCCTCCACCGGCACCCCGAAGGCTTCGGCCGCCTCGGCCACCTCGGCCATGTAGTCGTCCACCGCGGCCGAGTCGTCGGGGCCGTCACCGTCGTCCGGCCAATCCTCGAACGTGGTGTCGTCGTCGCTCACGTCTCACTGCCAGCCGGCGGGTCCTGCGGCCAGTTGGCCTGGACGGCGGCGAGGATGTCGGCGTCGGTGATGACGGCGGGGTCGCCGCCGGGGTTGGGGTTGCCGATCTGCACGGCGTAGGCGTACTGCTGCTCGGTGGCGATCGAGACGGGCCAGTTGAGCTGGATGCTCTGGGACGGGGAGAGCATGAGCTGCTGCCCGAACGTGGAGTTGCCGAGCTCCTCGTTGGCGAAGGTCTCCTTCATCGCGGCGGCCTGGATGCGGTTGGTGAAGGCGACTTCGCCGACCTGTTGGACGAGGGTCGTGTAGCTCATGCGCGCTCCTGTCAGGTGCGGGTGCCGGCGGAGATCTGGCCCGAGTACCGCGGGCCCCAGACCATGAAGTGGAAGGGGACGTACTGCGAGGTGACCGGGACGACGGCGGCGTTGAAGTACTGGAAGCAGCGCACGATGGCGCTGCCCGCGTTGAAGCCGCCGAGGCTGAACATCATGTGCTTGACCGAGAGGACGTCGCCGGCGCCGCGGGCCATGATGCAGTTCACGCCGCAGGTGTTGAGGTTGGGGCTGTCGCCCGAGGCGGCGATGCCGGGGTAGGCGATGGGCCAGGTGATGCGGGCGTAGCCGTTGGCGTCGGTGTTGCCGTTGAAGAGGCCCCACTGGAAGAGCGGTTCGGCGGCGGCGAAGTCGTGGACGTCGTTGCCCCACGCCGAGGCGATGATCTGGCCCGGGGCGACGGCGTCGGGATAGCGGGAGGCCATCGGTCAGCTCCAGGTCCGTTGGTTCCAGCGGGCCTCGTCCCAGCCCGACGGCGCGGTGACGAAGGGGCTGGCGAGGTCGAGCGACAGGTCGAGGGTCCAGCGGCTGCGGTCCATCTCGTGGGCGACGGCGGTGGCGAAGTGGTTGGCGTCGAACACGAGCCCGCGCCCGTAGTTGAGCCGACAGCGGTAGACGCTGGGCTTGGTGACGTCGACGCTGGCCATGAGGTCGAGTGCGGTGGGATCGGTGGAGGCGTCGAAGCTGACCTGGCGGACGCGGGGCGCTGTCGAGGCTCCGCGCAGGGCGAGGATGCGCTGGCCGAGCAGGCCGATGGTGGCGTCGGACTTGGTGAGCAGATTGGTCCGCTCGAAGGGCTCGATGCCGTAGTACTGCTGACCGGTGAGGTCGTCGAAGGTCTGGGCGCTCGAGGAGTCGCGGCCAATGATGACGCGGGTGGCCATGTCGGCCCGGTCGAAGGGACGCTGCCATCCGGTCGGGCAGATGTCGGTCGGGTCGATGTTGCCGATGGTGGCGTCGACGGGCTGACCTGGCTGGTAGCTGGGCCAGCCCGAGCCGTGGAACACGATGTAGCCGCGGGTGTCGCCGAAGATTGCGCCGCCGACGCTGTCGGCGCTGATGCCGAGCATGTCGGCGATCTGGCCGCCGTAGTCGATGGCGGCGAGCGGGGTGACGGCCGAGGCGAGGTCGCGGCGGTAGGCGGGCCAGCCGGCGAGGTCGAGGATCTTGTTGACCCGGGCGACCGGGGCCATGCCGTCGTCGATCGGGGCCGGCTGCGGGACGGTCTTGCCCCGGTTGACCTCGCCGAGGGCGTCGATGCAGTCGAGCTGTACGGTGTCGACGTCGACGGGGTCGTAGCTCGGGGTGACGGCGTCGATGAACCCGCGGTAGAGCCAGACGGTGCCGTAGGCGTCGTGGTTGACGCCGAAGCGGATCTCGCGCCCGGGTCGCATCTGGATCGGCGTCGGTGGGTTGACGGTCGAGGTGTCGGCCCACCCGGTCGAGTTGTCGACCATCAGCGTGGCCAGCCCGGCGACGAAGCGGTCGGTGACGGCGGCGCGCCCGTACTGGCACCGGGCCGAGCGGACGTAGCAGCTGATGTCGATCCACACCGGCTCTCCGGCCACCCAGGTCGCAGCGGGGTCGTCCCACTTCGCGGAGTCCCACTGGGCCACACCGATGGGCGCGCGGGAGTCGCCAAGGCCGATCTCGACGACGGGCCGGGCCCGCTCGGTGAAGTCGAACGTGGCGAGGCTCATCAGCCGCCGTCCAGGCTGCCGTTGATGCGTGGGGTGGAGCGAAGGTAGGCGTCGACCGGGACGCGGATCGTGCCGATGCGCCCGGCGATGTCACCGGCCGACGGATAGTCGGAGAGGTACGCCGTGACCGGGACGCGTGGGCGCAGCGAGGCGACGTAGAACAGGTCGGCGATCGCCGGGCCGATGTTGGCGTCCACGGTGACGACCGGCTGCAGGTAGGCGGCGAGCACCTTGAGGTAGATCATCGTGGCGATCGCCGTCGCGGTGTTGGCGTCGACCTTGACCACCGGTGTGGTGTTCTCGGTCGTCTGCGCGAACTTGTCGACGCCCTTGTCGGCGGGACCTGTGTCGGTGTCGGTGGTCGTCGTGGCCGTCGTGCCAGCCGCCGCCTTCGACCACTGGGCAAGGCCGGCGAACGCCGGGTTGGTGTCGACACCGAGTGACGTCGTCGGCTGGGGGCCGCCGCTGACGGCGTCCTGGATGTGCTGCACGGCAGCCGCCGGGTCTCCGGCGATGATGTCGAGGGCGACCTGCTTCTGGGTGACGGGCGGCAGAGACGAGATGACGCCCGACAGCAGGCCGAGCTTGGTGGTGGCGTCCTCGGTGCCGAGCAGTTGGAACGTCGACGAGTAGGTCGAGCCGTCGAACACACCGAGGCGGGAGATGACCTCGTTGATCTGGTCCTTCGTCAGCCCGGTCTGGGTGTCGAGCTGCTGGAAGACCTGGGAGCGGAGGTCGTCCATCTTGGCGCCGAAGGTGTCGATGCTGCCGCCCGAGTCGGCGAAGGCCGCGGAGAGCTGGGGCAGCAGCGTCTGGTAGAGACCCTCGAGCTGCTTCTGGTTGTCGCGTCCCTTCTGGGTGGTGACGTCGAAGGTGAACCCGTTCTTCTTGACGCTCTCGCTCAGGTCGTCGTAGGAGGCCTGCACGGCCGAGTTGATGTCGGTGAGCCCGAACTGGGCGGCGGCGAGCTGCTGGTAGCCGGCGACCGCGGCGTTGACGGTCGAGGCACCCCAGTCGCTCGAGGCGAGGACGGTGGCGTAGTCCTGCGCGGCCTGCGCGGCCTGCTCGGCTGCCTCCGCTTGGGCCTTGAGGTCGTCGGCGAGGTGCTGCTGGGCGAACTTGATCACCTGCTCTTGGCTCAGACCGAGGCCTGCAGCCAGCTGGTTCACGGCGTCCGCCGCGGCCTTTGTGTCGATCGATCCGTCGGCCATGTCGGCGAAGAGGGTCTGCCAGGTGCTGCCCATCTTGGAGAGCGGATCGGCCTGCGTCGTAAGGTCGCCGAGGATCGCGTTGGCCTCCTTCTGGTCGACGTTGAATAGCTTCTGCTGAGCGTTGGCATCGGCCACGCTCTTCGAGTACTTGCGCAGGGCGTCTGACATGGCGGCGTACTGGTCGTCGGTGATCTTCCCGGCGTTGGCCGCAGCCCGGATCTGGCGCTCGAAATCGGATCCGACCTTGCCACCGTCCTGGAGGGCCTGGGAGAAGTCGTAGATGCTGACCCCGCTGGCGTTCATGATCGTCACGAGGTCCTGGAAGTCCTGCCCCGTATCACCGATCAGGCCGCCGAGCAGCGGGACCGCCTTGCCGACCTTGGCGAGGCCCTCGAGGACGCCGCCGCCGAAGCCGGTGGCGTCGGCATCGAACTCAGTGAGCTGCTCGCTGTTCTTGCGCAGAGAGTCGGCGAGCCCTTCGGCGTCGTCCGATGCCGAGTTCATGGCGTCGCCGAACTGCTTGGTGCGCTCTGCAGCCGCCGCGGCCGCGGCTTGCTGCTGGCCGATCAAGCCGGTGATGGTGCCCACGATCAACGTCAGGGCAGCGATCGGCCCGGCCACCGCGACCATCGACTTAAGGGCCGAGCCGAGCGACTCGGTCTCCAGCACGGCATCTGCGGCGTACTCGGCCATCTGCCCGATGGCGACGCCGGCAGATCCCGCGAGCCCGCCGAGCTGGCCGAGATCCTGGGCGCTGTTGCCGATCATGTTGGCGAGCGCCGAGTTGGCGCCCTGCGCCGAGTGCGTCAGCTTGTCCGTGTCGTCTGCTGCGGCCTTCGCCCGCGCCGACACGTTGTCGAGCCCGGCGGACTGGTCGACGTCTCGGAGGCCTGTCGCCAGCTCGTCGGCCTTGGCGGTGATCTCATCGAGCGACAGCCCGGCCTTCTCGAAGCCGACCACGAGCTGGTTGATGTCGACCTTGCCGGACAGCTCCGGTCCGAGGGCGGTCCCGAGGGCCTCGGCCGCCGTCTGCGCCTTGATCGTGTCCTCGGCCAGCTCCTGCAGCGCCGAGAGGGCCTGGTCGATCTTGGCGTCGACCGTCATCTCGACGGGCTCGTCCTCCAGTTTGGCGGCAGCTTCGGCGACGTCGTCGAGGACGTCGGAGGCCTGATCGTCGGCGGTGATCCGGGCCCGGAACTCGGCGTCGGACATCAGCCGCCCACCCTCGACCACGCGGCCTCGCCATCGCGCGCCACCTGCGGCATGCCAGCCTGCACGCCGCTCGACCACGTCCGCTTGGCGGCCATCCCTGAGACGTGCACGACGCGCCGCGGACCGTACGGGGTGCGCAGCACTCGGCCGCGCCCGGCGCGCACGTCGTGGCCGCGGGTGCCGTGCTCGAGCATCACCCACACCGCCATCGACCCGGCGCCGAGCACGTCGGCGCTGGCACGGCCGGGGTCGACGTCGACGCTGGCGCGCCCGAGGTCGCGAGCATGGGACAGGCCGCCGTCGCCACCGGTGTCAGCCCGCAACTGCTGCTCAACAGCACGCTGCAACACCGTGGCGCCCTGTGCTGGCCAGTCGTCGGCGAACCGCTCGATGTCGCGGGCCCACTGGTGCACGGTGCCGGCGCCCGAGCTCACGGCGCGGCGCCTGCCTCCCATGAGTCGCCGTCCCAGTGCGCCTGCCCGCCGGTGCCGGCGGTGCCGGTCTGCACGTAGGCGCCCGTCGTCCAGGCGGTCGCCGGGTTGGCGACGACCGACGACGCCTGGAGGGCGGCGACGGTGGCGGGCGGGGTGGCGCCGGCTGGGGTCCAGGCGCCCGGAGTGCCGGCTGTGGCTCCGGACGCCGCACCCGGCCCCGGGTTTGGTGGCACCACCTCGGAATCGGTCGCCGTGCCGAAGTCGATCTGCGGCTTGCGTGACAGCGGCAGCGACACGGTGGCGGTCAGGTTGGTCCGGGCCGCTCCGCCGAAGTCACCGGCCTGCACCCGCACCCGGCCGATCGCCTTGGGCGGGTCGTCGCCGTCGAGGCCGAGCAGGAAGTAGGCCTCGTCGGTGTCGTGCTCGAACAGGAACCGGGACAGGCCAGCCTTGACGGTGACGTCCTGGAGGAACTCGGCGTCGAGGGCGTAGCTGGTCTCGCCCGGCGTCGGGATGGTGCGGGCGGGCCCGCAGAACGTGGCCGGGACGTCGGTCGTCGTGGTCGAGGCCGAGGGGGTGAGCTTGCCGGAGGTGACCTGGCACTTCCAGCTCGCCGCGCCGGCGTCGTAGTCGCCCTCGGTGACGGTGTCGACGGTGCCGCCGCCGGGTGCCTGCCAGGAGTCCTGGTAGCCGGACTCGGTCTTGTCGACGACGGCGAGCGCCAGGACGCCGTCCTCGATCTGGAAGGTGACTGGATCAGCCAACGGGGACCTCCAAGGTTCGGGCTGGGACGGGGTCGCAGAACGTGATGGAGCGGACGGTCATCTCGACGTCGACGTAGGTGGCGCGCAGGCTGGGGCCGCCGACGTTGACGGGGCCGGGCCGGAACCGGACCGGGCGGCCGCCGGCGGCCCAGGCCTGGTCCCAGACGCGGGCGACGAGCTCGTCGAGGCCGGCGACCTGGGCGCGGTCGGAGCCGTCGAACACGACGGCGACGGGGAAGGTGACGGTGTTGATGAGGACGCTGCTCTGGCGGCCGGCCTCGGTGAGTACGCCGGAGGGCTGCTCGATCCACACGCAGGGGGCGTTCGGCTGCGGGGCGGGCCACTGGTGGACGCGCTCGACGGACAGGGCGAGTCCGTTGATCGGGTCCTCGACGACGGGCTTGAGCGCGGCGTGCAGCGTGGCGCGGGCGTCGGACAGACGGCTCATCCGACCCCCCAGCGCCTCTTGTCCGGAAGCACTTCGGCGCGGCCGCCGGCGAGTGGGCCGGTCGGGATTCCGACGGCGACCGCGTCGCTCGACCAGGCATCCGCCGTGCCGAACGGGGCGTCCTTGCGGCGGTAGAGCGCGATGGTCGTCTGCACCGCGCTGTCGATCATCGCCGGGGTGGGATCGATCGACTCGGGGCTGTCGACGAGGCTGTCGACCTGACCGCACGCCACGACGGCCATGGTCTCGACTCGCCCCTCGTCGACGTCACCGGGGCCGAGGCGCAGCACGGCGAGCGCTTGCGTGACGATGTCCTCGACATCCCAGGTCGCGGCCGCCGGAGGCGCGATGTCAGTCATCGTCGGACTCGGGTTCCGGGTCGGGGTCATCGTCGGACTCGGGTTCCGGGTCGGGGTCATCGTCGGACTCGGGTTCCGGGTCGGGGTCGAGGTCGGGGTCGGGATCGGGGTCGGGGTCGGGTTCCGGGTCGGGGTCGGGGTCGGGCGGTCGGCCGACGCCGGTGCCGACGCCCTCAGGCGGCGGCCGGCGCGACGGACGCACTACCTCCTGGTTCGGGGCGTCCCAGAGCGTCATCCGCCCAGCGCCTCGAGCAGCGTGGAGCGGTTCTTGCCGGCGCGCTCCGCGACGGTGATGGCGGCGCGCTCGTCGGGGTGTTCGGCAACGTACGCCTCAACGTCAGCGACGGTGTGCTCGCCCGGCTCGTAGGTGCCCTTGTCCTCCTCCGGAGCCGGCCCGTCGTCTCCGCTCGGCGGCGCGGGGTCCACGATCTCGACCGTGTCCGACGTGAGCATGTTGCCGGCGGAGTCCGCTGCGGTGACGGTGTAGGTCCCGGCTGCGGCGTAGGTATGCGAGGCGACCTGCCCGCCGCTGTCAGACAGCACGTACTCCTCCTCCGGCGAGCCGTCGCCCCAGTTGAGCGTGCGTCGCTCGTCCGGATCGCCGCCCGCGATGGTCGCCGTCGCGGTGAACTCGTCGACCGTGAGCCCGCCCATCGCATCGGCGGCCTCCGGGGAGGCGTACGGGACGCCGACGACCGCCGAGTTGACGAGCGGTTCGTCGATTCGCTCGCCGTTGGCGTTGCCTTCGTTGGTCACCTGGTCACGGGGCCTTGGTGATCTTGACGATGCCGGTCGGCTCGAGGACCGGGATCGCGAAGTAACCGGCGTAGGCAACCTGGGTGCCGAGCACGGACGGCTCGATCACCTGCAGCGCGCCGATGCGGTCCTCGTACGCCTCGACGGCGCTCGACGAGATGACCTCGGCGGTGCCGGCGGCGAGGGCGCCGGACACGACCGGGGTGATGCCGGAGATGGCGGGCTGAGGGCCCTCACCGAAGGCGCCGGCGTTGAAGCCGGACGACTGGGCGTTCTGCGGGTTCACCGGCGCGAACAGCGGGCCGACCACGCCGAGCATGTCGGGGGCGAGCGCCAGGATGAGCCGCCCAACTGGCATCCGCGCCGCCCACATGTTGGCGAACACGAGCCCGGCCGCGGCCCACAGCGCGTTCGCGACGTCCTGCGCCGTGGCATTGGCCGGGATGGTGGGGCCGGCCTGCGCCGCCGCCGTGATGACGGTGCCGGCTTCCTCCTCGGTCTCGAACGCGTACTCCGAGGTGAGATCGCCGATCACGATGTCGACGACCTGGGGCTGGGACCAGTCGACGTTCTGGCGGGAGACATTGACGTAGCCGCCGAAGGTGTCGGCCTCGATCGGGATCTTGCCGATGATCATCTTGCGCGACGGCAGCTCAGTCTTCTCTGCCGACTGCTTGCCGACCTGGGTGTGCTGGGTGATGCGCGGCCGCGACCACGACCCAGACGGCAGCTGGCGTGGTCCAAGCGCGCTGACCAGCGGCCGGGCATAGTCGAGCTGGCCGAGGATCGGTGAGAGCAGCTGCTCGGGCAGCAGGCCCGGGTTGTCGCCCGTGGTCTGATGAGCGGCGGCCCGGTTGTACACCTCGAGGCGCTCGGCGATCTCGTGGTTGCCGGTGTAGGCGCGGACGAAGTCGGCGATGTACGCGCCGGCCGAGCGGTACTCGACGGGGCCGACCCCGGCGCGCTGCCGGCCGGCCTGCATCTCGGCGTTGATCTCTCGGGCCCGGTTACGGGACTCGATGGCGATCCGCGACGTCTCACGCAGCGGGGTGAGCTGCTCGTTGACCGCAGCGATGCGGGCACGGGCGGACCCGATGAGCTCCATCTCCTGGCTGTTCAGGTCGCGGCCGGTGTTGTTGTTGGCTTCCTGGGCGCCGGCGATCAGCCCCTCGATGAAGGCGTTGCGCTCCTCCAGGTCCGCCTCCAGGCGGGCGATCATCGCGTCGGTCTGGGCGGGCATGCTGATGCTCCTTCGTGACACACGGTGGGATCACGTAGGGCTTCGACACCCGCAACAGCCGGCCCGTCCAACGGTCAACAACGGCTGGTAGTGCGATGCGCTACTCGAGGCGCATCATGCGCACGCGCGCCGAGCGCCTGTCAACGCCCGAACCAGGCGAGCACTTCGTCGAGGTTCGGGGTAGCGACCGGCTGCTGGTCGCCGGCGCCGTGTAGTAGCGCGGCGCGCACGTCGAGCACGCGACCTTCGTAGGCGCCTTCGGGGACCATCGCGATGTGGTCGATGAAGCACTTCTCCAGGCGACGCCGCGACCGCATCTCCAGCCAGCGTTCCCCGCCCGGCATGACCTGGAAGCCGACGGATGCCTCGAGCGACTGGTCCTCGGCCAGGGCGAGGGTCTCGTCGCCGAGCGGGGTCTGCGCGATGCGCAGCTCGGCCACAAGTCCTTCGGCGCGTGACGGGTGCAGCGACATGGCGCGCCCGACCGTGCGGGTGAGGTCGTGGTCGCGGTTCACCTTGACGCGGTTGGCGCGCCGCTCGCAGCCGGTGAAGGCGCCCGGCGCGCATGACTCGATCACCGGGCGGCCGTGCACGATGACGCCAGCGTCGACGTCGTAGGGCATGGCGACGAGCTCGATGATGCGGTCCTGCCAGCGCACCGACATGTCGGGCGCCATCCGGAACTCGACCGGGCTCTTGGGTCGCTCGTCAGGGCTGGTGGTGGTGTCGTCGCTCATCGCAGGACTCCTGCCGCGAGGTCGGTCGGGTGGCTGTTGTCGAACCGCTCGGAGGCCCGGATCTCCGCCACCGTCATGGCTGGATTGCCGGCGTCGTCGCGGATCTGATTGAAGATCTGGTCGGTCTGGGCGCGCTCGAGCGGCCCCGGCTGGACGTAGGCGTCACGGTTCACCTCGACCCGTATCCCGCGCGGCAGCAACCAGCCCGACAGCGCCGACATCACCGTCTGGGCCTTGGGGCGCAGACCGCCGCGCCAGTGGTAGTCGAACAGGCTGATGACGTTGCTGTACGTCATCGAGTCACCGCCCGACGGGAGGCCCTCGAGGAACGGCGGCACGCCGAGCAGGATGGCGATGCGCGCCTCGTTCCACTGCGCCAGATCGACGAGCGCCATCTTCTCCGGGTCGAGTTGGATCGTCTCGAAGTCGACGCCGCCCGATAGCACCGCCGGCAGCCCCATCGAGTTGAGCCGGGCTTCGACCCACTGCGCTTGGAGGTCGGCGGCCTGCTTGGCGCTGAGCTCATCGGGATGCTTGAGCACGCTGTTGGGGATGCCACCGGACGCCGCGATGTTGGTGGCGTAGCGGGTCAGCATCGCGGCGGCGATCAGCCGGGCCCGGCCGGCCTCGAGCGGGCCGTGGCCGTGGGCGTCGTCGACGGTCGACTTGTACCGGATGTGCAGCGTGTCGGCGGTGACGTCGAGCGACCCGATCGAGTAGCGCCGCGCGCCGTCGACGAGCTCGGCGTTGACGGTCCATGGCGGCGCGACGTGGAAGCGGGCCGGCCAGCCGCTCGAGTAGTAGGCGGTGGCGACGACGAACACCTCGCCGAGGTGGTAGTCCCAGAACAACTGCTTGGCGAACTCCTCCCACGACGTGTACTTGTCGGGGTCCGGGTTGTCGAGCCAGCCCGCCTGCGTGCTCGGCGAGGAGTCGACCAGGTAGGGCGGCATCGTCGCTAGCAGTGAGCTGTTGAGGTCGATGCACGACCAGGCGATGTCGGTAAGCGCGTCGAGCTGTCCCCACCAGTTCGGGGTCGCCCACTCCGCCGGCCACCCCGACCACGCCGACGGCCGGATGATCGACGGCGGCCACGGCCGGCCTGGCCCGTCGGAGATGATCTCGACTCCGTTGGGATCGCCCGGGCGGGCGTCGGGCGGCCCGACCGTCGCCGGTGGTACGTCGGCCGGGTCGTTGTCGTTGGGGATCACCGCGCCCGATGGCGGCCGCAGAGACCGGTGCTCGACGACAGCGAGGCCGCTCGAGGTCACCCGTTCAGCCACGGACCAACAGCGTACGCAGGGCCGCTGCCCTCGGCACGCACGGTGCTCGCGGTGGTCGTGTCAGGCGCCGATCGTCTGGGCCGGCTCCGGCAGCGTCTTGTCGAGATAGAAGCGCAGGGCGACGCGAATCGTCTGAGCCATGGTGCGGTCCTCGGCGGCGGCACGAGCCAGGACGGCCTCGTGGAGGTCACGAGGAAGACGAACGTTGACCGGCTGATCGGTGGGCTTTGCTGCTACGGCCATGGCGACGAAAGTACGCCGCCACGGGGGCATGGTGGTGGATGTCTTCACACCGGCGGTGTGACGGAGGTAGATCCACGATGTGACAGCGCCACCGCGCGAACATGTGTGCGTCGCCACGGTGGCGGCCCCGCTGGAACCGGACCGAGGCCTACGAAACCAAGCCCGGTTCCAGCGGTGCACGAAGAAAGCGAGGTTAGTGATGGCGAGAGCCAACACACCACACACCGGCCAGAAGGCCCCGAAGTCGGGGATCTACAAGCCGGCGAACGGCGCCAAGGAGGTCGCTCTGAGCAAGGGTGACCGGATCCCGCCGGCCGGCGGGAAGGGCACGGGCTACAAGATCGTCCGACCGACGAAGTAGCGCCGTCCGTGGTGCTGCCCCCCGATCTAGTCCGGGGGCAGCATCACACACCGGTGTGGATCTCCGGCGACGGCCGCCGCACGACGGCCTCGCGCAGCGCCCAGCACGTGGCACGCACGAGGTCGGAGCGCTTGCCGCCGACGAGGTGCAGCCCGCCGATCACCTCACGCACCCGCACCGCGGCGAACTGCTCGTCGAGCTCGGGGGTGTCGTCGTGGACCAGGCGGCGCTGCGCAACCAGCGAGCGCAGCAGCGGCAGCCCGTAGCGGGTCTCGGCCGAGCTCGCCCGCACACACGACCGGCGCGCCCTGTCCAGCGACGCCCCGAGGATCAGCGTGGCCGGCGACCGGTGCCCGGCGATCAACGCCTCGGCCTCCGCGACGGCGCCGAACCGGTCGACACACAGCCAGCCGTCGACCTCGAACACGTCGGCGCCCAGCGACGCCACCGCGGCGACCGCCGCGCCGTGGCCGTAGTTGTCCTCGACCGCCACCCACAGGCGGCCCGGGGTGGCGTCGACCGGCCGGCGCAAACTGCGCCACGTCGCCACGTCGACCAGCGCCTCGCCGCCACCCACCGTCAGGCGTCGCGGCCAGATGTTCAGCCACTGCGACCGCACCGCCTGCACCGGGTCCGGCTCGTCAGGATCGTCCGACGCCTGCCCCGACAACGCCCGGCGCACCGCCTTGGCGATCAGCCGTTCACGTTGCGCCGACCAGTGCGGCGACGCCAGCCGCCACGCCTCACGGTCCTCGAGCTCGGAGTCGTAAGGCGCCGACCACTCCACGATCAGGTCACCCTCGGAGCCGTCGTCCAACACCTCGAGCGCAGCGGCCCGCCGGTCCAACATCAGCGACGTCGCCATCCGATGCGCCGTCGACACCAACAGCAGTTGCGACTGGGCCACCGCCACCGTCGTCGGCTCCAGGGCGTCGTCGACCGCCGCGGCCCGCACCGCCCACGCCTCGTCCACCACCCCCAGCGCCGTCGACTTGCCGTACGCCCCACCCGAGCGCTTCGTCCCCTTCGACACCACCAGCCACCGGGACTCGTCGGCCTGCCAGGTGATCGACTCGTCGTCGTGGGCCTCGGCGATGTCGTAGCCCGTCCTGGTCTTCGCCCAGCGCTGCTCGGGCTCGAGGACCTGGCGGGCGTGCTGCACCGTCATCGCCATGTGAGCGATCTCCTGGGGCTCACCGAACCGGCCGCCCTGATGCAGCCGCCACATGATCACCTCCCGCAGCAGCCACGACTTCCCCAGCTGGCGCGCCATCGTCAGCAGCGCCGTCTCCCACACCAGCGCCCCGGCGGCGTCAACCTCGAGCAGCCGGCGCACGAACAGCCGCTGCAACCAGCGCAGCCGCCGCCCGGTGCGCGCCCGCACCCACCACTCGAACTCCCGCCCCAACGACCCCACCGCCCGCGGGTGCGGCAACGTCATCAGCCGCGGCCACACCGCCTCCACCGGCAGCTCCCGCAGATCCTCCAGCCACTCGACGTCCCACACCACGTCGTCGACGTCGAACCCGACCGGCTCGAGCTCCTCGACCAGCTCCTCTCCCACCACCGGCACCGCCCGACCCACCCGCGTCTCATTCGCCAGCCCGATCGCCTGACGGCGCTGACACGGGCCGCACGCTGGCCGAAGCCGGCAGCAGCCCGACCCCGCCACGTGCTCGTGGCGCGACAACGGCGGGTCGTGGTCAGCCTCGGTCGCCCGACGACCACAGCCATGCCAGCACAACGGCAGCCCCGCCAGCAGCCGCGCCTTGGCCCGCTCGTACTCAGGCCCGTACGGAGAACCCCGACGCGGCACCGCTAACCCACCGCGCCGACATCTGACATATGGATATCGGCGATATTCACTAAATGGAAATTCCCCGATATCAGACGAATAGAACTGGAATATATCCGGAATAGGCCCGCCCGAGCCGGGATCGCCCGGAGGCGCCCCGATCGGGGGCGGGGAAGTCCTGGGACGACGTCCGGGCTCCACG
>Ga0210397_10000641_pt1 | contig 23135 bp, 21 predicted proteins | sample IncBWH2OmetaG_FD_160126 | JGI IMG/M metagenome (GOLD analysis project Ga0210397, IMG submission 160126) | Forest soil microbial communities from Barre Woods Harvard Forest LTER site, Petersham, Massachusetts, United States - Inc-BW-H-2-O ...
AGCTCAGGACAAGCTCGAAGAATATCTCGCGATGGGCGATTTCTATACCGCCCTCGCAGAGTTCCTTGTCGATCTGCCGATGTTCCCGTACGCCTGCTTGAAGGGGCCTACGGTCAGGATCAAGACGCAAGTCAAGTGGACGAAGGACGTAAGCCCATTCCCGGCGAACAGCAACACCCCCCAACTGGGGGGTGCGCCCGGTGGCGGCGCGCTGCCGACCGATCCACAAACCGATCTCCCTATGCCCTCCCCAGCTTCCCAAGGCCCATTAAGCAACTCCCTTACGCAAGGAGCCGCAAATGGGCAACTCAATACGCCCCCTGCATCAACTCAGCCTACTCCCGTAGGTGGGTTAGGTCCGGTCGGCGCTGGGGGGGTTACCCAAGGGGTAAGTCCTGCGGGTAGCGGCGCAGCGCCCTTCGCCCCCCAAAAATCTCCGCAGCAGTTGCAGAAGCAACCGCAGCTAGCCAAGCCGATAGTGCAGGACGTGCCTATCCTGTGTTGGGAGCGCGTCTCACCGTTCGATATCTATTGGACCCCCGGCGTATCGAATATCGAAGATGCAAACATCATCCAGCGTAGTCGTCTTACACGGGCTGAAATTAACACACTCTTGGATTTACCGGGGTTCCTCACGGATGAAGTCAGAGCCGTCTTGGACGAATATGGTCGAGGCGGTCTGGTTGATAACTGGGACCAAACCGACAGCGAGCGTTCAATACTTGAAGGGCGAGAGGACCCTCGTTTTAATCAGAGTGGCCTTATCGCCTGCCTAGAGTTCCAAGGGAATGCACAGGGTCGGTTCCTGTTGGACTTGGGGATGGACCCGTCGCAGATACCCGATCCTCTCAGAGATTACTTCTGCAATGCTTGGCTTATTGGCAGACACGTTATCAAGGTTCAGCTTATCCCATCTCCGCGCAAGCGGCATCAGTATTACATCACCAGCTTTGAAAAAACTCCCGGTAACCCTTGCGGTAACGGACTCCCCGACTTGCTGGCAGACGTTTCTTCGGTGGCTAATGCTACGCTGCGCGCAATGGTTAATAACCTCTCGATTAGCTCAGGCCCGCAAGTCGTCGTCAATGATGACCGACTTGGAGATGGCGAGAACGGGGAGGATATGTATCCGTGGAAGCGATGGCACGTTAAGAGTGATCCATTTGGAAATAACACCGAGAAAGCCGTAGAGTTCTTCTCCCCCGCCAGCAACGCCTCCGAGTTGCTACAGGTGTACACGGCTTTTAGTGGGATGGCCGACGAGGCGAGCGCGATCCCTAAATTTATGACGGGATCGCCCCCTACGGGCGGACTTGGGCGCACAGCATCGGGGCTCTCGATGCTCATGCAAAACTCGTCCAAGATACTCCAGACGGTCGCATCGAACATCGATATCGACGTGATCGAGCCGGTCATCAATGCGCTGTTCGATATGGTGATGATGACCGACCAGACCGGATTGCTGACGGGTGAGGAAAAGGTTCGGGTGCTTGGCGTGCAAGTCGCCCAACAGCGCGAGACGCAACGGGCGCGTCAGCTTGAGTTCTTGCAACTGACCGCCAACCCCATCGACATGGCGATTATCGGGCCGAAGGGACGCGCACAGGTGTTGCGCAATGTCGCCACCGAGATTGGCCTACCGGGTGAGAACATAGTCCCCTCCGAGGCCGATCTGGACAAGCAGCAACAGCAAGCGGCAGCGGGTGCAGCCGCGCAGGGTCAGCCGGGACATGGGTCGATGGCAGGCCCGCCAGTGCCTCCCGGTCAGGGTGGACCGCCGCAGACACCGCCTAATGTGGGCGCTCCCGGTCCCGCACAGATGGCGCAAGGGAGCGCGCCCCCCGGCGCACCGGGCGCAGGCGGGCAACCGCGCACGAACTTGGTCAATCAAGGGGGACCGACGCATTGAACATGGGTAGAGAACATAACCCTTCAGGTTACCCCTCGGGTAATCCCAAGCAGGATCGCGAAGCCGATGCAGAGCGCCGTGCAAGGGCGCAAGCGCGCAAGCCTCTCATAGCGAAATGGGACCCCAACATCCCTGCCGGTTACATCCACGTCGATGACGCTATTGAGTACATACGCCGACGCTGGGGCAAGATGGCGCGGGCTGAGATGCTTGAGATGTTCAGTCGCGACGACGCTGGCCCAAAGTATGTGATCTTTGGCGACTTCCCCGACAAGTCGCGGGGCGAGCGCTACTATGCGTTCGATGATATTGACTTGTGGGTGTACCGGACCATGACCGGCGTACCAGCATCATGGCGTGAAGCACTTGGCAGACCAAGCACCGTGCCGGTGCGACGTATCGCGTTGGGCGATATTCCCAACGGAGAGCAAAGGGAGCGAGCCGATGGCTCGAAATCGCGCAATGGCAGGACCGGGATCGAGGAAGATGGGCGGCGGCGGAATTAAGGCAGGGCGTCCGCCGACGCCGATGGCAGGAGGCGGGTTAGGTGCGCCGAGAGGCGGACCCGCCGCAGCAATGGGAGCACCCCCTATGGCCCCGAAAGTCGCAAACGTACGCCCGCCCGGTTTGGGCGCAGGAGCGCCGCCGCCAATGCCCGGTGGTGGGGCAGGCCCGCCGCCTCCCCCCGGTGGAGGCGCAGGAGGAATGGGCGGTTCGGGCGGGTTCAATAAAGGCGGACCCACTGGCGTTGGCGGCGAGGAAGCCAAAGTCGAGGGCGCTGAGCGACCAGCGTTCCGCAAGGGCGGCGCGGTTCATGGCGGCGGTGGCGACACCAAAGCCCGTCACAAAGGCGTGATCCACAAAGGTCGTGGGTAGCTTTTGCGTGCGCGTTTACGCGAACACGCTAAACGCGAGAAGTAACCTAATGGGTAAGCAGTTAGAACTGTTTGACCCATTCGAGGATTTAGGAGGTATAGTCATGGGTAAAGTTGAAAAGCGCTCAGAGGACCCCGGCTTTTTCGCCAAGGGGGGTAAGGGCAAAATGTTCGGCAAGGGCGAAGCTGGCGAGGCCGAGGAAGGACAGTCGGGCAAGGATAGCCAGACACCCCCCGGTGGCGGCGATAAGTTTGCATCTGGCGGCAAAACCAAGATGTTCGGCAAACAGACCGCCAATAAGATGACGCCGGCAATCGGGAAAATCAGGATAAAAAATGTCATAAAAATAGCCCCTAATGGGTTGACTTCTGGTTAGAAGTATGATCCACTAGGTGTTTCCCTGTTCGTTTCCGTACTGATCCCGGTTTGTTCTTTTACGTGATCCCACACTACTAAATCGGGTAGACCCGATTTAGTTACCCAAAGGGTAAGCCAATGCCAGTCTCGATCCCCTATCACGTTGACTATGGGTCGCGAAACGCTGTCCTGCGTCAGTTGGGGCTGGCGGCTGGCCTAACCGCTACGGCGCTGGACAAGAGCGCTGGCGAGACGCATCCGAACTGGGTGCAACAGTTCAATCGTATCCTGACAGCGTTGGGCATGCCGACATACACAAGTCTGGATATGAGCGCCTTCGGGTCGGTGGCAGGCGCAATCGCCACCCATATCAACAGCATTCCAGCGCCGCCTGCGAACACTGTTCTTCCCGCCGTCACCCCGGCTGGGACTGCCGTGAATGGCGCAGTGCTGACCACGACGAACGGATCGTGGACCAACTCGCCCACGTCCTATGTGCGGGCATGGCTGCGGGACGGCGCGGTGATTGCAGGGCAGACAGCGACGACATACACGACCGTCGCCGCCGACGCTACGCACAACATCTCTTGCCGGATTTATGGCGTGAACGCTGGCGGCAACGGCACGCCAGTAACCTCCAATGCCGTGGCGATTACCTGATGGATATTGGGCAGGCAGTTAGACGCTTACAGAGCGGCGACCGGGTAGCCCGCGAGGGTTGGAACGGCAAGAATATGTATATCTTTCTCGTACCGGGTTCGACGTTCACGGTCGAGGAAGATAGGCCGATGGGGCAAGCTTGCCCCGAATTGATTGGCAAGCAAGTGGATTACCATGCCCATGTTGACATGAAAACGGCGCAGGGATACGTGGTGCCGTGGCTCTGTTCGCAGGCTGATCTGCTAGCGAACGATTGGGAGATTTACGATGGATAAGGAGTTCTCTCGTGGATAAACCTGCCGAGCGCAAGAAGGACTCGAAGGAATGGGGCGACACCGACGCAGGCACCGAGCGCAAGTTCGGTGAGTGCAACGTGCGCGCCGAGCTTGAGGGGATATGGGATCACGCCCCGAAGGAAGTTGTGGGTCAGGGGCTTGGTCGTCTACTGACCAATAACTACTGCAAGAAAGACGACGGCAAGGCGTCCACCGGGGACATGGTTGACGATATTATCAACGGCGGGCCTCCGTTCGCCAACGTTAGCACCCCGAAACGTATCTTCTAACGACTTACCCAGTGGGTAAGATTTGGGAAGTAACTCTTGGCCGATGTTCGTAATGAGTATATCAGGGCAACGTTTGACCTGAGTAAAGTAGACCCGGCCAAGTGGGCGACGTTCGTAGAGGCGTTTAAGGCGTATACGGTAGCTGAGTTGGAGCGTATTACTACATCGACGGTGGAAAACGCCCCCATTGCGGTTGGGTTTGGGCGCAAGATGAAGGAACTTCGGGACGACTTTATCGGCATCGAAGCGTTAATGGATAAGATCAGAAAATGAATACACCAACGATCCAAGGGCATAACGCTGTAGGCGGGGCAACCAAGCGTGGCGCTCCCGATCCTTCCGTGCCGGTTCCCCCCGGCGTAAAGGCGCAGGCTGATCGCGCCAATGCGCTTATCGAGCAGGCCAAAGCTGCCAAAGAGGCGAACGACGCCAGCGGCGGCAACGAGCTTGTGCGACCTCTGATCCCGCCTACCCGTTCCAACCCCACGGTGATTACCGGCGACTTCGATCCGCGCAATCCGCGTCCGCCTGAGTTTGGCGATCCGGCTGACACGCGGGTGCAGGCGCAACCTACGCGTTCCGCTTCTTCGCAACAAGCGTCGCAATTTACCCCTCCCGCCGCGCCGCAACCCGCCCAACCACAGGGTGAGGCGGATTGGGAGCATCAGTTCAAATCACTCAAAGGTCGGTTCGAGCGCGATCAGGAGGAAAAACGCCGCCTGCAACAGACGCTCATCGACCAACAAAGGCTGCTGGCGCAAGTGGGAAGCCCCCCTCCCACCACCGCAGCGCCGCAGGGCGAGGGGTCGGGGTTGCGATTTAACGTCGCACCCCCACCCCCCGGTCGCCGCGTTACCCCCGCCGAAGTAGCGGAATACGGGCAAGAGCTTATGGACGTGGTTGGCCGTCGCGCCGCCGAGGTCTATGAGCCGATCCTGCAACAGTTGGCGGGCGAGCTTAACACTGTTAAGCGGCAAATAGGTGGCGTTCAAAATACGGTAGTTTTTGACGCTAGAGTCAAGATGTACGACGACTTGCAGCGCGCCCTGCCGCAGTGGGATGCGATTAACAATTCGCCGCAGTTCGCGCAGTGGCTCGATCAGGTCGATCCTATCTCGCACCGGACGCGGCGGGAGTTCCTGAACGGCGCACACAACTCTAACTCAACGGGTCAGGTTATCGATATCTTTAACGCCTTTTTGTCCACCTATGGCGCAGCCAGTGGCGCAGGTAATGGTGCGGGCAATGGAGCCGGAAATCCCGCTCCCTCCCCGCAGCAATTTGATCTGCGACAACTCGCTGCCCCCGGTCGGGCGAAGGGTGGTGATACGCAAGTCCCTGCGGACAAGCCTATCGTCAGGACTTCAGAGATTAGGCAGTTCTACGCCGAGAAAACTCAAGGTAAGTGGGCGGGCCGTGAGGCCGAAGCCGCCGCCATTGAGCGCCAGATATTTGAGGCTGGTAATGAGAACAGAATTGTAAAGGACCGATAGTTACCCATAGAGTAATTTGTTAGGCAGTTTATCTATCTCTGGCTGATGGTGTCCTAGCCCTAACACGCTAGCACCCATACAGAGCGAGGCCGAGCCGCATTCGCCGCTCGTTTGATGCCGATCCCACATCGTAGTCAAACGCACGGAGAACTCAAATGGCCCTTGGCCTTGCTGGTAGTGGTACAACCCCTCCAATCTACCCCAGTGGTAGCACGTCCACTGACTATGTAGCAGCCGGTTTTATCCCTGAGATTTGGTCGGGGAAGCTGATCGAAAAGTTCTACGCGGCGACCGTCCTAGCCGCGATCAGCAACACCGACTACGAGGGCGAAATCAAGAGTTACGGCGACCGGGTGAAAATCCGCACCAAGCCGACTCTGATCATCAATAACTACCTCGTCAACGGCGACTTGGCCCTACAAAGGCCAGCCGGGTCGAGCGTCGAACTGACCATTGATCAAGGCAAATACTTCGCTGCGATCATTGACGACGTGATCGAAAAGCAGTCCGACATTAACAACATGAGCCTCTGGTCGGATGATGCGTCCGAGCAGATGAAAATTGTTGTCGATACGGACGTGTTGACGTTTTTGTTGAACCAAGCCAACCCCGGCAACATGGGGTTGACGGCGGGCGTCATCTCGGGCAACATCAACCTTGGTGTGACCGGCACGCCTATCGCCACTGTAGGCCGCAACCCGCAGACTGGTCAGGTCGAAATCATCGACGTGCTTCTCAGGATTGGGCAGGCGCTCGATGAGCAGAACATCCCCGAGACGGGGCGCTGGATCGTCATGCCCACATGGGCTACGTTCCAAATCAAGCGTTCGGAACTGCGCGAAGTGTTTGTATCTGGCGACAGCGTGAGTATACTTCGTAATGGCAAGTTCGGTCAGATTGACCGCTTCACCATCTACGCGTCCAACCTCCTGCCCAACGGCGTTGCCGCTGGTCTGGCGGCGGGCGAGTGGGTGATTTTCGGCGGGCATGCGCACGGTCTTACGTTCGCGAGCCAGCTGACCAACGTCGAGACGATCCGTTCCGAGCGTACGTTCGGCCAAATCCTGCGTGGGCTGCAAGTCTATGGCCGTCAGGTCTTGGACAACAAGGCTATCGCGCAGGCCATCGTCACACAGGTCGCCGGAACGTAACGTTTGCCTGTTGGCGTTGCGTTTGGCTCCTGTTAGGTCCCGGCGTTCCTCATGATTACATAGGGGAGCGTCGGGACTGCTCTTACCCAGTGGGTAACTATGGCTCAGCGGTATCGTACGGTAACTGACTATATGGCGATAGCAAGGCTGGGCTTGCAAGACGCAGTGTGGCCGTATCGCTATCCCGACACGACGCTGCTTATCGCGTTGAACGTCGGCGTGGGCGAGATGGGCCGTATCCGACCCGATATGTTTTTAGACCTCAAGTATCAGCAGCCCTTGAGCAAGGGCGATACTAATGACGGCAACCCGCCCCTATACACTACGGCTGACGTGGCGACTGATACGAGTGGCAATTACATCCTCGGTAAAGGAACTCTCGTGCCGGTTCCCACCAAGTATGTGTCTACTCTCGATTGGTTTATCAATGGCTGGTCGCAGTTCCTCGACGTGACCGATACACAAGACGCGAGAGCACAAGGGTTCATCGCTAAGTTTCAATCGCACCTAACCACATTGAGCGCCGCATGACAACCACCAACATGGCTCGCTTGAATGACATGGTGCGCATGACGTGCGGCGGCGCGTTGGATGGCGTTATCCGCATGGAGATGTATAACACTCTCAAGGATTGGTTTCAACGTACTGACTCATGGTTGCTTGAAGTTCCGATTTATATCCAAGCGAATACCAATGACTATCAAGTTGGCACCGGCCAAAATGTCGTTGTTAATCGTCTTATGGGTCTGGATCGTCCTGCCTCGCCCCCACCGCCGGGTGATTTTCTGGTTCCACCATATTTACCGATGTGTCCTCCCCAATATCTAACGACCCTCGGCCCGAATGTGGACTCGGAAACTCAGGACCCGTTGATGCGGACCCAGCGTGTGGGGGTCCTTTTAAACGCCGGAGAGAGATGCCCTATTCTACGCATACGCGACAACCCCAGCGCCAACGAGATATGGATCGCTACGCTGGCGCTGACGCCATGCGATCCTACCGACGCGGATGGGTTCACTCAGCCGCCCAACTGGGTGATGGAAAAATATTTGAACGCCCTCGCTAGCGGGGTCAACATGCGGCTGATGCTGCAACCCGGCAAGCCCTATTCTTCCCTGCCGGGGTCGCAGTTTCATGGGCGAATGTACAATCAAGGCGTTGGCACTTGCCGCACCGAAGTGCGGCGTATGTTCACCTATGGTTCGCAGCGTTGGAACTTCCCCGGTGGATGGAACTCTAGCGCCGGTCTGTTCGCTATCGGGGCGCGCTGATGAATTATCCATATCCGATACCGGGTGTGCAGACTGGCAGTTCTCGCCCCACTTACGTGGCTGATGGCACGCGGAGGTTTCCTGCGCTTAGCAAGTCGGTGGAAGAATTTATCGGGGTGACAGCGGACTTCACTCAGTTGTCGCCCGCTGTGACAGTGGTTGGTTGCTGGATCAGAGTAAGGCCGGGTGGCGAGCCGCAGTTGATGGTGGGGCCTCCCATTGTTGGGATGAACGCTGACGTATCCACGGATATAGTTACCTTCGGGGTAAGTGGGGGCATTGCTGGACGTTCGTATGACGTGGAGATTAACGTACGGGGTAATCAGGGTGGGACGTATAGTTACCACTGGACAGTGAACGTATTGGGCGATGATTGCGGTTGCGCGCCCTTGGCAGCTTACCCAGTGGGTAATGGCGTGGTGAGCGGCGATGGCTCGATCATCGTCAATACTGCGCCACGGTTTTTTGTCAGTGCGACGTTCCCTGTCGCGCCCAACGTACTGGACCGTTGGTACGACACGTCAACCGGCAACCTCTACGATTACGTCAGCGATGGGCTGGATACGTTTTGGGAGCTATGGGGCGGGTCGGGAGGGGGCGGCGGGGGTGGCGGCTCGGGGGCGAATATCCTCAGCATCCTGCCTATTACCCCTGATGGGACGACAACTACTTTTACCTTAGCGACGACAACCCGACCTGTTACGGTGACCGTCGCCAACACTTTGCTTGTGTCGGTTGACGGCGTATGGCAGGAGCCGGTGGCGCAGTACCAAGCTGCTGGCAACCAGATACAGTTTACCCAAGCGCCGTTCGCCGACTCTAAGGTATTCATGTTGTGGTTCGCACCGCCGGGGAGTAACTTTTAGATGGGCTTTCATCTTCCTTCTGGCGTCGTCAATACAGACTCGGTGATGTTCGTCGCTGACACGACGCTTAAGTTTGCGTTGGTCAAGGAGTTATCCGATCAAACGCTGGTGATGATCAACTATGGTCAGCTTACCCCGCCGCTTACCCTAACGGGTTACTCGTTCACGGTTGACGTGACAAGCAACCCACAACTCGTCGTGAGTTACCCACAAATCGATCCGGTTGGCGACACGTTGTCGTTCCTGCTTAGCGGCGGTATTGCGGGGCAGCAGTATAACATCTCGATCACAGTTAACCCCGGCGCGAGTGCGCAAACTGACGTACTTACCGTCAGCATCCCGTCATTTGCTGATTGCGAGTGCGCGTCAATCAACCCGGTGCCGCAACTGTATACTCAGGTGCCGTTCGCCTCGAATACCTATGTCAATACCGGGGCGCGCTATTTTTGGGGGACGCAGCCGCCTCCGAACCCGAACGTCATGGATCAGTGGTATAGCGCAGACACCAGCACGCTATACGAATACGCTACGGACGGAGTGACTTTCTTCTGGCAGGTAATAGCGTCAACCAACTTAGTGGCGGAAGCGCCGTCGAGCAATCTGTTGTACTCGCGCTATAACGGTTATTGGGTGCCGGATATTATTCAGGCTGATGCGCCCGCTGATGGAGTGATGTACACGCGGCGAATGAACGCGTGGTATCCACTGCCGCAGTATATCGGGGAAGCGCCGGGTGGCGTTCGCTTTGGGCGCTTTAATGGGACATGGCAACCCGACGCGATCCAGACTGACGCGCCGAACGATGGCAATAACTATGCGCGCAGGAGCAACGCGTGGACGGCGCTGCTACCGATTATACCCGAAGCGCCAAGGGACGGCCGACTTTACTCTCGGGTGAATGGCGGTTGGCAACCGGATGCGATCCAGATCGACGCGCCGCCCGATGGGCAGTTTTATGCTCGTAACAATCGGTCATGGATAGCCATCCTCGTAGACCAGTTTTTGACTGATGGGCCAAGCGACGGTACGCTCTACGGACGGTTGAATGGCGCATGGTCGGCGGCTTACCCAGCGAGTAACCCGAGCAATTATACGACTGCGGCGCAACTCGCGGCGTCAGTCGCTTTGTTGATGCCGCGTCAGGGTGGCACGTTTACAGGTGCGATCAGTGTTCCGGGATTTATTGTACCCAATGGTCCGCAGTCGATGCAGATTGCTGGCGGGGGCCAGCCGGGGCAAGTCCTCATTGCTAACAACACTGCAAGCACGCTGGCGTGGGGAATGGTTCCTATCCCCGAGCCACCGAACGATGGCGTATCCTACGCCCGCCAGAATGGCGTATGGGTGCCGACCGCAAGCGGCGCAGGCGTTGCCGAAGCGCCTTTGGACGGCACGACCTACTCCCGTAATAACGCTGTGTGGGTGCATCTCGCGCATACCGATATCACTGATTGGACGGCTACGCTCACGACTTTGCTACAGCCGTACGCGTTGCTGACACAAGTTCCGCTTGGCTCGATCAGCTTCCCGTTGATGGATGGGACGAACGCTATCGGTACGTCGCTGAATTGGGCGCGGGCGGATCACGTTCACCCGACTGACACGTCGCGCTATGCCGCGACGAACCCAGCGGGTTACCAGACGGCGGCGCAAGTCACGGCGGCGCTTGGTCCCTACGCGCTCGCCAGCGCTGTGCCGGTAGCGTTTAACGCTGCGCCAAGCATGAATGGAGTCGCCGCGCCGGGTGGATCAATCGCCTATGCGCGTGGCGACCATGTTCACCCGACCGACACGACGCTTTACCCAATGAGTAACCCAGCGGGTTACCAGACGGCGGCGCAAGTTGCTAGCGCTATTTCTACTGCTGTTGCCAACGCCAATATTGACTGCGGCACCTTCTAGGAGGGTATATACCCATGACCGGACGCGTACAGACCCTTCGATCCACCGTTGCTGGTAACCGGCCTACTGGGCGTCAGCCGGGGGAGCTTTATGTCAACTGGGCTGACAATCAGTTCGGCGTGATTAACGCAAGCTCTGCGGCGCAGGATTTGCTCGCGATACCGTTCTTTTCTACGTTGTCATCCTATGTGGTTGGATCGTTTGTTGTCTATAACGGGCAGCTTTACCGTGCGCTTGCGCCATCCAGCCCCGGCGCGTTTGTTCCCGCCAATTGGGCGATAAGCGGCGGCGCGGTTAGTGTGGGCGATGCGCCGCCAACGACTCCGCAATCGGGTACGTTGTGGTTTGACAGCGCAGGAGGTCAGCTTTACGTTTGGTATGTTGACGCCAACTCGTCGCAGTGGGTGGTCGTGGTTAGCGGGGGGCCTTCCGGCTCGACCTCCCTGCCGTTGATGAATGGAACGGCGGCAATCGGTAACGGTGCAATGTGGGCGCGTAATGATCACGTCCATCCCACAGACACGACGCTTTACCCAATGAGTAACCCAGCGGGTTACCAGACGGCGGCGCAAGTCACGACGAGTCTTGGTGCTTATCTGCCGCTTGCGGGCGGCACGCTGACCGGCAATCTCGTCGGCGTGGCTGCGACGTTCAATAGCACTTTGGCGGTGCGTCAAGCGATTAACCTTACTGCTTCCGCCAACACTGCCTTCGTCATGCAGAAGGGTGCAAGTGGCAACGACAATGAAATTCTCGGTTACACCGGGGCGGGCCTGCGCTGGCTCGTCCAGATGGGGGATACAGCCGCTGAGAGCGGTGGTAACGCTGGGTCAAATTTCGCTGTCAACCGCTACACCGACGCAAGCGCTTGGCTCGACGCGCCGCTCATGATCTATCGTAGTACTGGGGCAACTCAATTTGGCCTCAATGGGATAGGGTGTGGCCGCAATGACGGAGGCGTTGGCGGCCAGATTGGCGTCGCCTCGATGGGCTTCCATCCTTCGATTGGCATGACCATAGAAACGGCCAGCGGCAACGTTTGCATGATCAACAACCGGATCGCTGCCGCAGGCGGCATCCAGTCGTTTCGCCACAACAGCGGCATTTCTGGCAATATTAGCGTTAATGGCGCGACGGCTACGTTCAATTCGGGTTCGGATGTGCGACTTAAGCGCGACGAGCATAACGACTTTGATGCGGGACCGATCCTCGACGCGATCCAAGTCTATGACTTCGCGTGGACAACGACTGATGAGCGCGCCTACGGCGTGATGGCGCAAGAGTGCAACGATGTTTTCCCTGACGCGGTTCATTATGACGAAGAAGAAGATTGGTGGGGCGTCGATTACTCCAAGTTCGTGCCTCTCTTGCTGCAAGAGATAAAAGCGCTTCGGTTGCGGGTCGCAGCGTTGGAGGCGGGACAATGATCGACTTTCCGAATAGCCCCACTGTCGGCCAGATGTTTAGTGCTGCGGGCGTCACTTGGACGTGGGATGGCGTCAAGTGGGCGAACGTGAGCGCAGCTACGCCCTATCTTCCGCTTGTTGGCGGTACGCTTAGCGGACCTCTTGTCACCCAAATAGCGCCACAAGCGGTTCTTGGCTCGCTCAATATGGTTGCTGCGCCAGCGTCGGTCAGTAATTCGATTGTTGGGTTCACTGGAAACCCGAATGCCGCTGGCGCTCGCTGGGTTATGGCGCTTGGCGACGGCTCGCCCGAGAGCGGGGCGAATGCTGGGTCAAACCTTGCGGTCTACAATTGCAATGATGCGGGCGTTCCGCTTGGTATGCCGATGGCCATGAATCGCGCGACCGGCGTCACCACGTTCACCAATTTGAGCGCGCCGCAAGCGATTGGCGACAACCGCATTATCAACGGCGATATGCGGTGGGATCAGCGCAACAACGGTGCGAGCGGGACGGTGAATGGTTATACCTGTGATCGGTGGGGTTTTGGAAGCTCTCCGACAGGCAAGGGAACGTGGCAGCGCCAGACGGGTGGGACATCTACAACCACAGCCTTTACTGGAACTCCATATTTCCTGAATTTTACTTCCAATTCGGCTTATGTGGCGACGGCGGCTGATTTCTTTGATTTCTATCAGCCCATCGAAGCCGATCAGGTCAGCGACTTTGCTTGGGGAACGCCACAAGCGCAGCCGGTAACGCTGTCGTTCTGGGTCTACACGAGCCTGACCGGCACATTCAGTGGCGCGATCCGTAACTACGCGGGCACCCGCTCCTATCCGTTCGCTTACTCGATCCCCGCTGCGAACACTTGGACGAAGCTCGTCGTTAATATTCCCGGCGATACGGGCGGGCTATGGACGATGGTCGGCAACGCCGGGTCGATGTACCTCATTTTCGATCTTGGTTCTGGCGCAAACGCTCGCGGTCCTGCCAATGCTTGGGCAACAACGACGGCTCCCGGTTATACCGGGGTGACCGGCTCGCAGAGTATCGTCGCTGTCAATGGCGCTAGCTTCACTTTTACCGGCGTCAAGCTGGAGATCGGCAACGTAGCAACGCCCTTTAATCGGCAGTCGCTAGCGAAGTCTCTGGCGGATTGTCAGAGGTATTACTCGGGGTTGCTACAAATCTACGGCGCGGGGTCCGGTCAAGTTGCTGGCCAACCCTTCATCCACGGCTCGTTATCGCCAATTTGGATGCGCGCTGCTCCAACTACAGTGAACCTCACTACCGCCAATAGCAGTAATTGGACGTTGGTCAGTGTAACAAGTAATAATTCTTCCATCACGGCTAACGGGAACGCAACGGCGGCTGGCCTCGTCATTTTGAATGTTCTCTTTGCCCTTAACGCGGAGCTTTGAGCATGACCTATACGCAAGTTTGGGATTACCTGACTAACGCGCCCCACACCGGCATCATTAAGCGCGACGAGGACGGCGCGTTCATCCCGATGGACCCCGACAACATTGATTGTCAGGACTATCTGGCGTGGCTCGATGAAGGCAACGAGCCAGCGGCTTATGTTGCACCCGGCACTTACCCTGAGAGTAATCTCGAAGTCACCGTCATTAAGTCAGGCGGTGGGGCCTTCCCGATGGATGGCCCAGTAAAGCGAACTAGGACTTAACCCTGCCCCTAGAAGGAGAAACCTATGGCACAAGCACCACGACCCGGTATGCCGCCCCCACCCGCTCAGCAACAGCAACCCCCACAGCGAACTACGCAAGTGAACATCCACGGCGTGGCGGCACCGCAACCGAACATGGCCCCCGACGAGCCGGAACCCGAAGGGCTGAGCGACAACACCCGCGCCGAGATGGAGGCGGGGAGAAAGAACTTAGGGCAGCATTCCCGGCGTAACGACGCCGAGCATGAGGCTGGACGCCGCGCCAACCAGCAGAGAAGCGGTAACCGCAACCCCGACGAAACTAACCCATAGAGTAACTTTTTTGCCCACGGTAATGATCGCAGACTTCGCGGGTATGCTCCCTATCCGCGACCCCATCCTCCTGCCGGATAACAACGCGCAGTTGGCTGAAAACTGCTGGCTATACCGTGGGCAAATTCGCGGGTTCAGGGCGGCGGCTGCGGTGGCGCAAGCAGTCTACGCCGACACCCAGCAAATCTACCGGATACCGCGCAACGCTGACAACCCACCAGACTTTAGCAGCACGGGTTCGTTGTGGCTTGAGTTCCCTGATCCCTACATGGCGACCATCCGTAACCCTACAGTTGGTGACACGTTTGATCGGTACTACTTCTTTCCCAGCGATCAATATGACTCTGCGGGTAACAATCCCTCATGGCCGGTCGCCTCGCCGGGTCCGGTGTACAACACCTTAGCCCGCCTTGAGAGTGGTTCGCCCATGTACACCTTGGGCATCGCCGCGCCTTTGACACCGCCCACGGTAACCCCGCCGCCTAGCTATATCGTGCTTACTACGTCTGCGCCAACTGCGGTAGGCGCAACGGTGCTGTTCTTCGCTGCCGGGACGATTGCCAGCGTCTTGGTGGGCATGTACGCGATTGACCTGACTGATCATAGGTTGATAGCGAACACGACGCTAGGTTCAGCCGCCAACACTACGGTCCTGAACTTCTCTAGTACTGGCACCGCGCCGAACAATATCGTGCCCGGTATGTCAGTCAAATGCACGAACAATCCCGCCGTAGTGTTCCCCGGCTCGTCAGTGGCGAGCGTTACGGCGACCACGGTCACGATCAATTACAACTTGGTGGGAGCGGTCAACGCAGGCGATACATTCCAGTTTGACAACGCCAACCAAATCCTGACCAGCACCACGGTTACCGCTGTTAATAACGGCGCGGGCCAAGTCACGCTCAGCAATGGCGTGGTGGCGGCTGGCGTGCAGACTGGCGACACGATCCAGTTTCTTACGAGTTTGCCCGAGACGCGAGCTTATGTTTACACATACATCAGCGACTTCTCGGAGGAAAGCCAACCCTCGCCTGCGACGGTCGCGTCTGGTGACGGCACCGGGACATGGATTGTGGTTATTCCGGCTCCCCCGGCTGGCTACAACACTAACCGCCCATTCAATCCCGGCCATTATCGGCTCTACCGGACGGTGACGGACTCGCAGGGCAACGCGACATATTACCAAGTCACTGAGGTTCCGATTAACCCAGTGGGTACAGTGACGATCCACGATAGCGCCACTGACGCCGTGGTGACCGCGAACCTTGTGCTGAACACGATAGGGTATGCTCCGCCCCCGGCAGGCTTGCAGGGCGTAGTGATGATGGCGAACGGCATTGCTGCCGGGTTCACCAACTCGCGTGAAGTATGGTTCAGCGCCGCCTACTTACCACATGCTTGGCCCCCGCAATACGCGCTGACGGTGGACTATCCTATCGTCGGGCTGACCGCCAACGGGTCCTCGCTTAACATTGTTACCGAAGGCTCTCCCTTTATCGCAACCGGCGTTACGCCTGACACGATGACGATAGGTAAGATAACCGCCAATGAGCCATGCATTTCACGCGGGTCTGTTGTATCTTCTGGCGAGGGAGCCTATTATGCGTCCCCTAACGGCATCCAGCTACTCAATTCAGGCGGCACCACGAACGTTACCGAGCAAATCTACGAGAAAGAGTTCCACTATTCTCTCCTGCCGCCTCAATGGTCGTCTGCTCGCTATGGCTCGTCCTATGCGACGTTCATCAAGGGGTCGCCTATTCCGAGTGCGGACCCTCAGTTGGACGCGGCTGGGTATACCGGATTTGTAATGGATAGCGGCGACACGAACACGCCCTTTACCTACCTGCGCGGCATCGCCAATGTCGTCAATAGTTACAGCGATGAACTGTCCGGGCAGATATTTGTACTGGACGTAGGCGGCGCAATCATGCAGTGGAACCCGCCCATTGGCAACCCCGGCGCGACCACGCTTAGGAACTGGCAGTGGAAAACTAAGAAGTTTCGGTTCACCGCGCCGCAGCAGTTTAAGGCGTTCATGATCCTGTTTGAAGTCCCGCCAGAGGTTACACTTACCCTCGGGGTAAGAAACACCGATCAGGCGCAGACGTTCAATCCACTTACCCAGTACCTCATTATCCGGGTGTACGCGGACGGTAATGAGATTGTGGTGCGGGAGATACAGAAGTCGGGGGAAGTCCTGTTGATCCCCGGCGACTTCAAGGCTGAGCTATGGGAGTTTCAATTTGAGGGTCAGATCGGCATGCGGTTCTTCAAGTGTGCGTCCTCGGTCAAAGAGCTTAAGGCAGCATAATGGCTGGTAAGAGCATCTACCCATCGATTCCGTCACCCGGTAATGACGCTGCGTCTCAGCGGGCGACGCTTGATGCTATGCGCCAGACGTTAACCATGATCACGATGAATGCGCAGGCCCCCAGTCCTAACTTCGCGCCATCGTCGGCGTCTCAGGTGTTCGTTACCAAAGAGGACCTTAAGGCGTCGGGCGTTGTCGGGGCGCAGGGTCCATCGGGTCCGCAGGGTCCGCCGGGACCGGGCATCGCGGAAGCGCCGAGCGACACCAACACCTATGGGCGGCATGCGATTAGCTGGCAACCCGTATGCCCGGAGGCCCCAATGGACGGTGGCAGATATGTCCGCCAGAACGGCGCGTGGGTGCCTGCATGATCCGCATTAACGATGTTCACGCGATACAGTTGATAGCTAACGCCTGCCACGTTCAGTTCGTGCCGCGCATCCATCATTGTATCGCGACCTATGACGAGAGCGACAAGCTGGTGGGCGGCAATCTCTATACCGATTACTGGGGCAATGGCGGCTCATGCCAGCTTCACACGGCGTGTTTCAACAAGCGCGCCGTCTCAAAAGCGATGATGTATCTGGCGTTCGATTACCCCTTTAGGCAACTCAAGGTGAAGAAGATATTTGGACTGGTGCCAGAGCGCAACCATCTGGCGCGCAACTTCAACCTCAAGCTGGGGTTCAAGATCGAATATCTGGCCGAAGGCGTGTTCAACCACGCGGATGACGTGAACGGCATGTATCTCATGAGCATGACCAAAGACGAGTGCCGGTGGCTCGACATGAAAATGCCCTTTATCGAATACGCGCCTGAAAATCGAACAAGTATTGTACGCCCGCTGGACACTATGCCCGCGTACAATAACTTACCCGCGGAGTAACTTTGATGGGCGGCGACAAAGGCTCTGCCGACAACTCAGGTATGATGGAGGCAATGGCGTCCGCGCAGGCGGCGCAGGAGTCATACGCGCTTGGCGAGCAGCAGCTTCAATGGACGCAACAGGTTTGGAACCAAGAGCAGCCGCTCATGGATGCGTCCGAGCAAGCGCAGATGGCGGTGGACGCCGCTGAGCAGCAAGCGCTGCAACAGTCGAACGAGGAAAGCGCGCAGCAATACGCGCAATACGAGAGCACTTACGCACCCCTTGAAGCATCTTATGTCAATCAAGCTGAGAATTGGGCCTCGCCAAGCGCCGTCGCGGAGGCACGCGGGCAAGCTATGTCCGACGTGGCGGAACAAGGCCAAGCCGGGTTAAACTCCGCTGCTGAGACGCTACGTTCCTACGGCATCAATCCGGGGAGTGGGCGCTATGCCGCGTTGTATACGGGTGCGCAGCCAATGCTGGGAGCCGCCGAGGCGGCTGCGGGGACTACCGCCGCGCAGAACCTACGCCTGCAACAGATGGGCTTGGAGAGCGGCGCGATCAATACCGGCAGGGGATTGGTGAACGCCACTGAAGGGCTGACTAGCGCAGGCACGGGCGCAGCTAATTCGGCGGCGGGTGCGTCGTCAGGTGCGGCGCAAACCGCCAATCAGAACCTATCGACCGGCAGCACGGCGATGACGAACCCCGCGCAGTGGTTCAACGCTGGCGCGAACAACATGAACTCTTATGTTGGCGCAGTCAACGGCTACAACCAGAGCCAAGCACAGTTCGCGCAGGCTGGCGCAGAGGAAATGGGTGGATTGGGCAGCGCCGCTGGCTCCGCAATGGCGCTGATGATGTTGCATAAGGACGGCGGACCCGCAATCAAGCGTTATGCTTACGGTGGGGGCGTGGACCCGACGCTTACGCCAACGCAGGGAGGGGGAGCAACGGGTATTCCATCCGCGCCGGTTATGCCCCCCGTGCCTCAAGTCGCGTTGGGGGCGACTACCGGGGGGACGGTGCCGGTTCACGCCAGCCCGAGTATGGGCGCGGCGACCGATGACGTTCCGGCGATGCTGACCGCCAACGAGTTTGTGATCCCCAAAGACGTGGCGACATGGGTGGGCCACAAGGCGCTGGCGAGCCAGATCGACAAGGCCCGCCAAGAGCAACAACGGTTTGCTGGCCGGGATGACATTGGCGGGGAGCCAGTTCATGCGATACCTCAAAGACCCACATTCGTATCTCGCCCGGTCCACGGCCACGTAATGGGTGGGGCAATTCCTCGGTACGCCTAGCTAACCCTAAGGGTAACTTATAATGGCTATGGGTAAGCATTACGGCTCGTTCGCCAAGGGGTTCATGGACAGTATTCTCGCTGTCTATAAGCTCAAGATGACGAAGGACCTGTATGACGCACGCGCTGCCTATTACAAGCAACGTGGGGATGCGGCTGAGCAGAACGCCGCCAATCGGGGGAATAAAGGCGCGGGGCTGGCGAACGCAATTGAAGGCGGCAAAGAGGCATGGGGGCAGGGCGGCGGTGGCGGTGGCGGTGGTGGCGGCGCTTATGAAGGCGGGCCGAAGGCCGAGGCGCACGCCCAAGAAATGTCGCAATACCTACAGGACAAATGGGGCCTGAGCAAAGCAGGCGCGGCGGGCGTTGTCGGTAACGCGTGGCAAGAGAGCAAGTTTGCCGCCAACTTTAATCCGGGTGGTGACAAAGGCACTGCTGCGGGCATGTTTCAGTGGCGCGATACTGGCTCTGGTTCCGGCGCACGCCAGACCAACGCTAGAAACTATATAGCGCAGAACGGGCTTGACCCGAACGATTGGCGTTCGCATCTCGACGCCGCGATGGCTGAGACGAAGCGCGACTACCCGTCGATGTTTAATCAACTGCGGACAACCGACGATCCGCAATACGCCACGCATGAGTTCTTCCACGTATTCGAGCGTGGCGATCCCAACAAAGCTAACTTCGCTAATCGCGACGGTATGGCGCAAGCGGCGTTGGGCGGCAAGCCTGCGACGACACAGACCGCCAGCGCTACAACCCCCACGAAAGGACCGAACAAAGGCAAGCTGCCAAAGGCTGATACGACTACCGTAGCTGCGCCTGCGAGCGACGACAAAAAAGCTGCGCCTGCCAAGACAGCACAGGCGGGCGATGGCTCGTACCAAGTGGCGGGCGATGCTGGCCCAGTGTCAGCAGAAGCCGCTGCTAGGCAGAAGGCGGACCTAGAGGCGCACCGTGCAGAGTCACCGCCTGTCGGCGCAGCAACTCCTAAGTTTAGTAGTGAGTCCGACCCAGTTGCTGTGCCACAGGATGATCAGCCTCATGCGGATATAGCGCCGCCATATCGTCCTGAGGACAGTCCTAGAGCCATCCCGCCTGCCCCTACGCCTGTGTTGGGGCCGGATCAACGTACGGGTGCGCCGCCGAATATAGGCATGACACCCTCGTCGGTGCCTGATCGTCCAGTTATGGGTCCGCCGCAACGCACGGGTGCGCCTCCTAATGTTGGCATCACGCCATCGTCAGTGGGTGATACAAGTACGAATGCGGCACCTATGATGCCGCCGCGTACTACGACGCCATCCACTGCATATGACCCTAAAACAGTGCAAGGTCCGCCTATGCGGGCTGATGATGGTTCACGGCCAGATTTGACAGCGCGCTCGCCCGTGTCCAGCGCCAATGTGCCGTCGAAGGATGCACAGCCGGTAAGCGCGACGGCACCCGCGAGTAACCCAGCGGGTAATACTGGGGACGCCGCTGGTACGGTGCGCTATCAAGTGCCAAACTCAAGCGCCTCCCGAGCGCCTATTATCACTGTTGGCGATCTTAGCCACTTGTGGGGGCCTAATCCCCCATTGTCGCAACAAGCGCCTACGCCTACGCCTGCGCCTGCGCCTACGCCTACGCCTGCGGCTAGCAGCCCACTTCCCACTCGCTTGCCAGACGACATGGCTGCGAATGCAGACTTGGGCGATCAAATCATGGGCAGCGCTAAGGGTGGCGCTATCCCCGAGCGCCCGAGGCTAGGCTTTGCAGCAGGCGGGGCCGCGCCTGTGTCCTCGCAATACCCCTCCTATACGCCAAAGGCCGCAGCACCCTCGCCGGGACTGCAAGGCAATGTGCTGGCGGCGGATCAGTTTATGACTGGTCTACCCGGCATGACGCCAGTTGACCTAGCCAACGCCAACCCAATGTACTATACGTCCTATGGGCCGGGACAAGGCGGGATCGGCGGGCAGACGTTGAACACCGACTGGTCAAGGATGACCCCGGCGCAACAGCAGCAGTACGCCGCGATGACCGCTGGCACATGGCAACCGCCAGCGGCGACACCCGCACCGACGCCAGCGCCGACGCCAGCCGCGCCTAAGACTGTTGCGCCGACTGCGACCAATATTGTTTCGCCCGCCGCTAGCTCGACCATCACCGACCCGACCACAACCACCACAACGGGTGCGCCTTCTCTGCCGAACTCAGTCACGGCGAAAAGCTATGACCCGAACGTAGACCAACAGACTGGCGCGGGGTTCTCCAACACGTCGAACACAGGCGGCACCGATTACTCAGTGGGTAGCGATGACCTGTTAAAACAGAACGCCAGCGGGCAGATATCCGGCTCGCGCAAGGGCGGACCTATCAAGCGCTACGCCAATGGCGGCGGTATTCCCTCTCGCCCAATGACGAGGTTCGCTACGGGTGGCAGCGCCGTCATGGCGGCGATGAACGCTCCGGGGTATGTCGGGCCGACCCTACAGGGTGGGTGGAGCGGCACACCGTTCGCTCAACTAGCGCCGAACCAACAGGCATGGGCGACTACTCAGCAGGGACTTCTCGGGCAGGAGCTTAACGCGGCGCATTCCGATGCGGCGTATTGGGGCGCGGGCGGAACGAACCCGACCGGCGGCAACGATACGATGCAGTATTGGAACCAAATGACGACCATGCCAGACGCCATCTGGCCTACCGCTGCGCCCGCCGCGCCGACGCCCATCGCTGAGCCTGCGCCGACCGCGACCAACACCGTCGCGCCTGCGGCAGCTACGACCATTGTCGATCCGACCACGCAAACCACCACGGGCGCACCGGGCCTGCCCAACAGCATTACCGCCAAGAGCTATGACCCCAACGTGGACGCGCAGACCGGCGCGGGGTTCGCTAACACAAGCAATGTTGGCGGCACTGATTACAGCGTGGGAACTGACGACCTCCTGCAACAGAACGCATCGGGGCAAATCTCAGGCACCAAACAGAACAACACCACGATCTTGTCGCGCAAGGGAGGACCTATTCCCAAAGTTACCCGCAGAGTAAACCGCTATGACGATGGCGGCGGGGTAAGCCCCTCCGCTGCCGGTATGCCGCCCGGTCTAGGCGGACAGCAAGCGATCCCGCCGATTTATTATAACCCAGCGACCTACGCGGGGGCGGGTGCGCCAGTCGGCAAAGGGATAACCCAAAACTCAGCCACCACGTTCAACGCCGGGGCAATTCCCTCCCTGCCGATGGCTCGTGGGGGAGTGGTTGGGTATGACGATGGCGGCGGGGTGGGCGACGACACGCTGAGCGCCATGACCACGATGGATATTGCGGACGCTCGTGACGAGGCGAGTTCTCCAACGCCCGCCGCCGCGCCTGCACCTACCACAACTTATAACTCAGTGGGAGAACCGACAAGCGACGTTGATCCCAACGAGTTTCTACAGCCTCCGGCTGCGTCGGGGGGCGGTGCTGCGAAAGTTAACCCACCCCCATCCGATCCCACTGCGGCGGAAATCCATGACGGCAACGGCAACCCGTCGAAGGGACTGATTGCGGCGATTGGCGACGGACTGCATTGGCTTGGCGACCATCTTGGCTTAGTGGGCGGCGCGCAAGCGGCCCCGCTGGCTTCAAATGCACAGACGCAGACGAACCGGCAGAACCATGTCAACTATGGTCCTAACAGCGCCACCTATATGACGCCCAAGGATGCCGAAGAACTGAACGATCAAGCGGACCCGAACCACGAGTTGTCCAGCGCGTACCGCAACATCGCGGGCTTGGAGGCAGGCTATAAGTTCGCTCTCTCCCAAGGCGACAGCCAGACGGCAGGACGGTTGGCGGCGAGCATCCTGCACTACTCGGTGATAACCTCACAGAACCTATCCGCCAAGGCGCAAGACGCGTTGTATAAGGGCGACTTGCAGAAGTCAGTCGATTACGTCAACCAAGCATCTGACGCTGTGCCGGATGGACGCCTAGTCCATATGACGCTTAACCCGGATGGCAAGACGGTCACTGTCACTGGCAGCAACCTAAGCGGCGAAGCGTTGTGGCAGAAGCAGGGTTCAGCGGCGGCGGTGCTTGAGCGCGCCACGTCGATGGGACGCGACGGCAGGCTACAATGGAATGCGCTGGAAAGCCAAGCCGCCAAATACGACAGCACATTCGCTAACATGCAGAAAGCGCGCCCAGGCAACGAGATTGG
>Ga0210397_10000647_pt1 | contig 23053 bp, 23 predicted proteins | sample IncBWH2OmetaG_FD_160126 | JGI IMG/M metagenome (GOLD analysis project Ga0210397, IMG submission 160126) | Forest soil microbial communities from Barre Woods Harvard Forest LTER site, Petersham, Massachusetts, United States - Inc-BW-H-2-O ...
ATACCGCAACGGCCGGACTTGCACAAGTGCGTCGATACGCTGCGCATATGAAAGACCGCCAGTATCGCTTGCAAATGGAAGCTTTGTTCGGAGAGGCTCCAAAACAAGTTGAGAGGCTGCTGATCGCTGGCAGAGCAGATCAGTACGACGCAGATCGTCTCGATCGCGCACGCAAGTACGATCGAGATGTCGAATTTCGTGGTTACGACGAAATGCTGGGCGTTGCGCGTGACAGATACGGATCGGAAGAGGCTACGTCATCGCCTCGCCATCAAATGCCATGGCAGGACAAGAGACGCGCACGTGCTCGTCATGACGCATGGACTTAGCCAACAGGGCCCTTTGTGACGACGGCACGAGAATGCTCTTCCCGCATAAAGAGCTTCTGGTGAAGCCGCTTGCGGTTAAGGAACGGCTTAATCGCGCGTTGCCGCGATAACAGCTTCATGTTATGCGGTCTCCTATTCTGTTTTGGCGACAGCAACTTTCGAATTGACTCCGAACGCAACTCCCGGTACGGTGGGTTTGATGAATCTAGAATGGTGAATGGACTGCATTTCTACCGGCGCGCCATAGGCCTTGGTTTGGGCAGTGAGTTCGTCGAGGAAGTCGACCTGGGCGAGTTATGGGCGGACGTCGGCGGCGTCACGATCGCGGTCGGCACCGCCGATGCCGCGCCTCATCGCCAGTGCCGTGCACTTGGTGACCTTTATGAAGCGTTAGATTGGAGGCCATGCCATCAGGGATCTCTTAAGAGTTCGAGACTGGAGTGCGAGGTTTGGATTTCACTCGAAAGCTTTAAGACTGCCCGTTGACCCCCACGGAGGACTAACACGCACCCATCCACCGACGTCGCCCAAATCTCGGCTCTAGCCCGGGCGGAACTATTGAATGCGGGGAGCAATCCGCGCCGCTGTCATCACATCCGTCATGCGCACCCCTATTGTTTGGAGGGCCTGCCGCATCTGGGCGAAGATCGGCGTGTCGTCCGGCGCGGTTATTGTAAGGACAACCGTGAATGGTACGCCATCGGGCGGCATGGCTTCCATAGCCCGAGTAAGGTAGTCGACTTCGAGCACCCAATTGGACGAAAACCCCTGGCCCTCGGGCATATGAAGTTCATACGACTTCACGGCACTCCATTTCAGTCCGTCACGAATCAACTCAGACTCGTACTGCGCACCGCCGCTTGGTTCACGCACAAATACCTGTTTCGATTTCGTATCAAACTTGCCGTCTCGGCCTTCTTGCTTCAGTTTGGCGTCGACGTTGATGCGAACTACTTCGGCATCGAACGCATAGTCAAGGGGTGGGCGAGAGACTATGGTCAGACGCGCGTGGCCGCGACACTTACCGTGCGGGTCAACGAGTGAGGCTGGCCAAGGAAACGCGAAACGAAGAAGCTTTTCGGCTACGAGACGCTCCGCAAAAATGAGCGTGATTTCCGCGTCCGCGCCAAATAATATTGTTTCGGTTGGGCTTGGTCGGCCGAATCCAACCATGTGGCGCGCGATCCCGCGGAATGCATCATTAGATAACGGCGGCAAGATTTTGGCAAAATGGATAGGTAGGGCGATAAGGGTCTCTCGCGAAACAGTTCCTTGAATTTTGGCGTCAAGACTCGCCAGAATCTTTGCGATCATAGGGGCCGCGAAGCTAGTTCCGCAGCCATCAACTATGGCCGACGTAGGATCGACGGAATACAGCCCTGTGCCGAGATTTGGGCATCGCGTACCCGAACCGCCGTAGTGCGCTAAGTCCGGTTTTATGCCAACTTGTAGACCCGGCCCGCGCCTACTGTAGTTTGCTGGTGCGTGCGGCACGCTGTTCATAAGGCCCGGGGGATTTATCGCAGCGACAGAAATATTTCTAATGCTCTCAGCGGGCGATAGAATAGTGTCGTTTTGTGCTCCAGCCAATTCTCTGAGTGCGGCGACGTCGTCGCTCGGCCACTCTCTGCGGGCGTCCCCGTTTAGATTGCCAGCCGAAATGACAAATATAGAATCCGTTTCGTCAGCGATCCGATCGAGACGTTCCGCAAAAGTGCTGTATTTCTTCAATGATGCAAGCGTTGTAGCATTTAAGCTCAAGTTGAAAACTCTCACATTGAGGCGCTGCCTCAAGTCGAGGGCGGCCACTCGGAGCTCGTCGAGGAAGTCATCGAGCCCTCTCGGGTAGTATTGCGGAAATATCGTCGGATCGGCTTCCGTTGGATAAATGTCGACATCAACTAGGTTGCAGCCATCATCCTCAGCTCGAAGCTCAGCCCCATTGTTGGCTTGAGCTGCAACCAAGATGCCACCTATGAACGTCCCGTGCGCTTCGTCCCTATCGGCGGTCGCAAGCAAACCGTGCCGACGAACTACCCATGGGTCTAGGCATTTTGCCAGTCCTCCATCGATGACACCCACGATGGGATAAGACACATTGTCCGTTCGCGGAATTGTTGCCGAGGCGGACGGGCGGGCCCTAGGTTGCACGGCCCCGGCGGTGCGCTCTATAAGGGGAGGGAGACTGATGCTCTTAACTATCGGTTGTGCATCTAGTACTGAGAGAACCGCTAAATGCTTTTTAACGTCAACCGACATGTTATGTGCCTTGGCGCTGCTCTTACCGTACAATTGAATATCGCGCTCGTCACTTTGACCTTCCTCGACTCGCACCGCTATGCGGCGTGACCTGGGGTTGTTTTCGTCCAATCGCTCGACTCGGATATGAGCGGGAATGGCCCGAAGCCCGAATTCCAAAGACTGGAGCGCCTTTGACTTACGAAGCGGAAGCCGCACGAGGTCGCTCGAAGATCGCGGTAACTCAAATAAGTCGACCTCATAATATCCTCCCGTCCGAGGATTCTGAAGCCACTTCAGCCCATCTTGAGCCGAAAAGCGGCGCTTGTCGGATGGCCCGTAAAGCTCAATGCGCTCGACCGCACCTACCTCACTTCGCTGCAGCGACGGAGCGATATACTCAAGACCGGACTTTTTCGAGACCTTGGTCCGCGTCGATGCTTCTGCCGATCGAACAATACTTCCGACCACCTCAAGCGCTGCTGGATTTATCTCGACGACCATCTCTCCTAGGGAACCGCCCCCAACTGTAGGTGTTCTATCGTCGGTGAACAATGATTGAACTGGCCTGTAGCTCTTTGCCCAGGCATCTTTTCGCAGCTTGACCTTCGCATAGCCGAGGTCGGCGGAAGACTCGATCAAAGCCTTTCGTATGCCGCCGATTTGCGTCGCGAGTGCGTCGCGGTGGCGCACAAATTCTTTGTCGTGCCCGGCGTAGAAGTCTTTATGACCTCCGCCCGCCTGTCGGGTGCGGTCGGTTACATAGTTTTCGGCGTTGAGAATCACCTGAACAGGATTGTTATCCATCTAGCACCTCGCCGAACTTTTCTGTTTTCGCTTCCCCGAAAGAATCTTGCTGATCGCTGATGGTGTAAATCCGTAAATGCCCGCTACATCTGATCGGTTAATCTCAAGCTCTGCGTCTTCAACAAGCGCGCGTGCCAACTCGCTCCGCTCACCTTGCAGTAGAGCATGGCGTTTTGGGTCCAAACGCCCTGCGTTCAGGGCCGCAAATTGTTGGAGAAAGTCCGGAAGCATAACGCGCCGATTTGGCGACAAAGCAAGTGCTTTGCGCAAGGCATGTACTAGGGTCTCAACTTCTGCCCCGGTCGCTCCAGCAGTAACCCACGCCATCAATTTAAACTCGCTCTCGGACAGGCTTTCGTTTCGCGCGTACGATTTTGCAATCGCAACACGTGCATCGAATGAAGGGCGTGGAATCGATAGTTGTACCTCGAAGCGCCGCCATATGGCCGGATCAAGTAGTGTTTCGTGGTTGGTTACCGCAATCGTGAACCCAATAGCTTGCCGCGCATCAAGATTTTGGAGAACCGTATTAACTACGCGCTTGATTTCGCCGACCTCTTGCGGATCGTCACGAACTTTCGCAATTGCATCAAATTCGTCCAGTAGTAGCAGACAGCGATACCGGTTCGCAAAATCAAAGAGAGCCCCGATGTTGCGAGACGTTGTACCAAGAAACGATGAAACGAGGCCGTCGAGGCGAGCAACGACGACGGGAATTCTGAGCTGTCTAGCCATCCACATGGCAAGGTGCGTCTTCCCGGTGCCTGGCGCACCATATATCATGCAGGTTCGCGTCGGGTTCATGCCGTGAGCTGCAAGAACGTCCACACGTTCCCACTCATTCATCATTGATGAGAGCGCGGCGGCAAAGGTTTCGTTAAACAGCGGTGGCTCTTCGGGGAGCTCGGCAATGGGAATAACATGGGCGAGCCGACCAGACGTTTCGCGGTCTGTTGGGATAGACGTGTTCGAACTCATGAGCTCGCCCCCGAGTGAGGTAGCCGACCGAGTTAGCTTGCTAGGAGCCATCTGCACGGTGTTCGAGGCATTCTTTAAGAGGCGGGAAAGAGAGCCCGCGGCATCGCCATCTCCGCTCTCAGCCAGGGCGTCCCGCAGACGCTCTACCTGATGTACCGAAGCCTCATTATTCTGCGATAGGCAGATACGACAAATTGCCTGAATTATCGGAAAATGTTCCAAAGCGGCTCGTTTCTTTTCCATAACTTGGTCTTCTTATGACCATTCTACATGTTTCTGTGCTGGCTAACAAGGGCTCAAATCGTGATCTCTGGCCACCCCGCACGCGTTCACTGATGTCCCGAATATTGACTCATCGTCTAGCGGCAAGCGTACCACCCTTGGAGACGAGTGGCGCAACGATCGGGCGCTGGAAGCGCGCGCTAGCCTAAGCCGCAGATTTCGACGCTTACCCTTGCGCCCGAGGCTGCGTAGACGAATATGGGAATTCAATAGTCCCCATTCGTCGAATCGTATGAAGACCGCTCCGCTAAGTCGGCGCGGATGCAGGCGGCCGATTCGGAAATCAACGGCGGCAAGTCGCAGATGGGTAGCTTTGCCGCCTTCGCGCGAAGCTCGTCGATGAGCCGCGCGGGGAAAAAGAGACGCCTCTCGTCAAGGATGTCGAACCACCCATCCTCGCCCGACAATCGCCCGTATGGGTAACGATCGGAGTCCAGGACGTCGACGTACTCCGGGTTCTCGTGGTCGCCGGATATGTTGACGAAGCGAAAGTCGACTCGAAACGATAGGTTGTTAGGCAATCTTCGGCCACTCTGTAGTAAGAAGAATTCTATTTTCGCGCCGGCGAGCGACGCCCGGAACGCGGTCGAGAGAAGAGGTTCATTTCTTCGGGCGAGAGGTCCCGTTCGTCGTTGAATACCGGCAGCAAGAGAAAATGCACAGCGGCTCGTATGTTGCACGGTCGATGAGCACGTCTCAACAAGGAAGTCGGCCTGTGCCACGGGCAGCGGTCGACCGAAATGTCGTCGTTGCGGAGGCCGAGCGTCTGCGACTGAGGCTCTTGGAATACTCGGCCGTCAGCATGCTTGGGAATCTCATGCTCCACGCGGCCGCGGCCGCGCTCCAGACCGGCGCGTATGAATTTCCTCAAGTCGAATATGCAGCTTTGATCTATTGGCACGAGCTAAGCGACAGGGGGGATTGCGCGGTGGCGGACGGAGCCGCGGTCGAAGAGATCTCGCAATCGTTGAACGCCCTCTTCGCCGCGGTGCAGGGCTATTATCGAAGCGAGGCTGATCGCGCGCGTACCAACGGCGTTCCGGCAGAGCTCGAATATCGGCTGCGTTCAGCTGGCCTCGGAATAAGGGTTCCCGCTTATGAAGTGCATCAGCTGCGCGTCCTGCGCGGGATATTCGGTCCGCACGCGCCGGGTATCCGAACGCAGCTCGGCTTCGACACGGAGGACGTCGTCGCTTGCGTTGATGCTGTCAACGAACATTCCTCGCGCGCAGTTGCGTCGTTTCACACCGCGGCGAAGAGTCTGGACTCGCAGGAAGCCTACGACGAGCACTTCGCGAAAGCTGGAGTCTTCTTGACCTTTGAGCCCGGACAGATCGCGGCGCTCGCTCGGCTTCCGGCGGCGACCGTATCGTCCGTGATGGATTTTCTCTCGCTGGAGCGCGGCGCGCCTGACGAGAATACGCTCCTACCTTCGCCGTACAGCATGCTCCGGCAGCGACCGATCCTGGCGATCGGTGCCGGCCGATACCTCGTTCCGAGCCACGCACTACTGATGCCAGCCGTGCAATCCCGTTTGGAACAAGCCCTTAACCCGGCTAGAACAGCCGACGCCGCAGACGGCCTTTGGACGCGTTACGAAAAGCTCCGAGGCAAGTGGGTGGAGGAGGAATCCTACCGTTTGCTTCAGGCAATGATGCCGGGCGGAAAGGGGACGGTAGGCGCGTATTATTCTATCCCGACGGGGGAGCGCGTCGAGGGTGACGTGGTCTATCAGGTCGACGATGTAGTGTTCCTGTTGGAGGGCAAGGCCGGAGCGTTCTCTCCGGCAACACTTCGTGGAGCACCCGGTAGCCTCTCGGACGATGTAACGGAGATCATATCGAAAGGCCACGAACAGTGCGCGCGAACCGAAGCGTATATTCGAGCCGGCAATAATGCCTTCGAGAACGCGGACGGTTCCGTCGCCTTGACCCTGACGGGCGACGTTCGGGAGTTTCTTCGAATCGTCATCACGCTCGACAATGTGGGCGCTCTGTCGACGGCGTCGGCCGCGCTGCAACGTGCAGGGCATCTTCGAGAATATCCTACATGGACACTGTCCATGACCGACATGATGATCGTCGCCGATGTGCTTTCGCTGCCCGGGGAACTACGACATTATGCACGGTCGCGCAATGCGACCATGATGCTCGATCACGTGCTCACGGTCGACGAGACGGACTATCTGGGGATGTATCTGCTCTGGAACCAAACTACGATCATGGAGGAAATGTCCGACACCGTCTTGCTTACGGGTCATATTGAACAGTTTGACAACTACTACGTGAGCCGCAAGGTGAAGAATCCGCCGCGTCAGCCCATTCCTGAAGAAGTAGCCGAACTGATTTATGCTCTCGCGCATCTTAACGCCCCACTTTGGAGCCAGGCAGCGTGCGACATTCTTGAGCTCGGCTCGACGACCCGCGGATACCTGGCCGATGAATTAAGGTCGAGGAAAGTGGATGCGTCCACGCGCTTAACAGACGTCACGTTCGGACTGGGAAGTAGTGGCTATCTTACCGTCGTGCTGAGGAACGATTGCGAACCAGTTCGGCTCCGCGAGCAGTTTGTCGCGGCGATAGCCTCGTCACCTATGCGAGTGTCTGGCAAGCGACTAATAATTGGTTACGATCCGGCGAACCGGGTCGCGACCGCTGATTATTACGAGCGGGTGGACAGCAGACACTTCCGAGCAGCTCCGTCACTTACGTGGACCCCGGCGATCGTTGGAGCAACTTCATAGGTCAGTTATCGATGTGTGATTTTTCGGGGCACAGTCGCGTCGGAGAGGTTAAAGTGAGTGCTCCCAATGGCGGAGAAGTTCTAGCCTCTCAATTTGAGAGCTTCGGACGTGAACGATATCCATCAGACCATCGTTGCCGACCCGCTTGCCGCCTCTCTCACGGAGGCAATATCTTCGTGCGGCTGCATGTCGGAGTTCGCCAAGTACGTGGCGGAGCGCCGTAGCGTCAAGCGCTGGTACATCGCCGCCGACTTCTGCCTCGGCGACACGTTGAAGCCGAACGACGTCATAGCGTTCACGGTAATACCGGAAGACGCGCCGCTCGCCGCGCTCTTCAAGGAGATATCGGCCGTCAAGACGCGCGACATTAAGCGGGTGAGGCGCGTTCCCGAATCGATGATAAAATGGCTCGCGGAGGATCATCGCTTCACGTTTGCGTTCATCGTCAACCGACGCAGCAGGCGGATTTTCGGCGGAGACGTGTCGGCGGGGCTCGTCATCGCGAGCGCGCGCAAAGCGTTCGAAGATTTTCGGCACGGACCTGGAGATGCGACGCTCGACGCTGTGATAAGTCGCTGGAAGGCGTTGGAGCAGAAGGCAAAGGCCAAGAACTTCAACGAGGCCCTTTTCAACGATGCGTTGTTGGTCGCGACGATCGCCGCGCTGATAGGTCTGCTAATTGCGCAGAATGTTGAACCGGCGGCCATTCGCTGGATCCCCGATCGTGACGACATGACGACCGCCTTCGGTGGCGCCGCATTCGATGTGTACGCGAGGTTGCTCTGGGTTTGGACGAAGCCGGCGGCCGTCCGTGCGCCGACTGCGGGATACGTTCGGGCTGACACCTCTCACCGCGAAGACTTCTACGACGGTTTCAACCGGATCCCCGACTGCGTGGCGGGCTCTCTTGCCAGTTGCGCATACGTCGACCGAGTTGGAAAATTTGCTCCCGCGGCGCGCAAGCACCAGCAAATGCTGGGGGTCATCGCCGATAACCCTCGCATCCGTGTATTCCAGATGACATTGCGGCACGGCGAGGCCCCCGTCGTGATCCCCGTGCTCGTGAGCAGAGCGCCGATCGCGTGACGGGTTGCCACGCGATACCGAGTTCCGCCGATGACATCAGGCTTCGATGGACCACGATGATCGCCAGTCGACGTTGGTGGAGCGGAAGTGACGCTTTCACGCGCGTGCACGGGATAATCGCTTTATCCAGCGCTTGATATTGGAATCCCGGCGCGGCAGTGAGTTCATTTTCGGGACAAGAGGGGCATACTGCTTGCAGGAAATGCTTGCAGTAAGCATGCAATTATGTTGGCATGGTTACATTGACAATCCGTGATGTTCCCGATGACATTCTTAAGAGCGTCGACGCCGCAGCCCGCGTCGCTCAGATCAGATCGCGCGAGGCCTTTCTGCGAAAGCATCTTAACGAGGTCTATGGGCCGGAAGGGTCCGTCGCCGCCGCCACCGCCCAACGTCTTCGCAAGATCATGCAAACAGCCGCCGGACTGGGCGAGCGAGGCTGGCTCGATCCGGCGCCTACCATATCCCTAGTGGCCCGCGCGCTGGGTCACCGGGATGCGAGCGCGTTCGAGTCCGAGTTGCGCGGCGAACGCGCGTTGACATTCGGCGATGGCGATGGGTTCTGTGCGCTCTTCGGCGTTGAACGAAGTTGGCTAGAAAGCGGGGTCGGGAATCCGTTCGAGGCCTCGGCGCTCTTTCGCGACGGCCATGACGTCTTGGCGCATTTCTTGACAAGAGGGATCGAGTACGACGAGCTGTGCTTCGTGCTGGCCGACGCGCCCGACGTCGGCGCCGCGATTGTCGGCGTCCGATCCGCGCCGCATCCGCTTTCGCCCGACGGCGCGTGGCGTTACAACATATTGGCCGATCTGATTCCGATTCACGATCACGTCGGCGGCACCGGCAGGGCCAACAGGCGCGAGTTCGCCGACCTCATGGTCGCACTGTACGACAACGAACTATTTACAGAGCAGACAGCGATGCACGGTCGCATCGTCAACGAGGCACAGTACATGGCGCTGGTTTCCGGCGGGATTCACGCAGCGGAGATAGTCGGCGATCGATCATTGGGCAGCCACTGGCACGAGGACTTTTGGCAAATGGAGCGTCAGGATGTATACACGAAGAACTACGGGATGGCGAGGGACGCGTTGCGCGAAGAGTTGTTGCGCGAGAAGATCCAGTCGACCGATCAATACCACAACCACGTGCGCAAGTTGTGCGAGCAGATCCGAGGGGATCTCGATCGTATCGAACCATGACTCCGGCGGGCCCGAGTAGCGGCCAGGGTAGTGGGTCATTCGTGATTGAATGAAAATCGAGGGGCCACGCTTGGGGGGACAACTAATCTATGTCCATGCAAGCGGCATCGCGTTTACTATGGGCGCTTCTTGTCGTTCTTTTTATTGGCTATGTCCAATGGGTCGAAGGGCAGTATCTCACCGATCAACAGAAAAAGGGCAACGATTTGAGCGCCCCTTGGCATTTTATCGCCTGAACGTCGCCAAATTGGATCATCACTATTGTGGCCGTACTTGGTCTCATGTACGTCGTATTTCCGAGCATTAGCAAACTATTTTCACCCCAAGCAAGCCCCCATGCCCGCCGATGCTGTATACAATTTCAAAGACATTGACATACACAATGTCGGCACGGGGTTTTCATTTCAAACGATAGGAACCGTCGTTCAAAGAGAACCCGCGGTGGCTCCGAAAGTTCACTATTGTTACGCGACTGCCGACACCACAGACATGAAAAATATTAGTAGCCTCTATTTGTGGATTCACGCGGACCGCCCAGAGCCGCCAGGATCGCGTTACATAAACCCGTGGGGGTCTCCATAGGGGCACGGGATTACTACAATATCGGTAAGACCGTCGAATGGCAAACACGTCAAGGAGAGGATTCAAGACTAGTATCTGTTTACCACCTGGCGACTATTCAATCGACTGGCCTACCGCTGATACTTCCGGATAAGTTCGCCATGGTCGGGACAGAACGTGCCGCCGTTATGAAACTGGATCCAATTTTTCACCGGTCCTTCCAAAAAGTGCGTCGCAGCTGAGACTACGGGCGGGGACGTACGCGGCTCGATGTACTCAAGCACCTCGCCTGCTGGCAGGACATCGCATTGGGCTTCGGCACCACAGTGGCAAATTAGGCGCATCTATACCTCTCGTACATATATGTGGCATCAGGTCATATGTTTGTCAAACGAAGTTCGCAGCTTACTTGGTGTCAAGAATTTCACTAGAACTTGGCGCGCCTTCTACGAAGTCGGCTCGTGCCCTAGACTCAGTTGGCCCGACGAAGGAACGGCAAGATTCGGCAAGCGCAGGACCCGCTCAGTCATTCGATTGCGAGCAATGCCGGCAACGCTCGCCACGAAGCTTTCGCTCAGCATCCAGGACGTCTTCGACTTTAACGTCATAGGTGCGAGCCAAGTATTTGTTGCTTTGCGTTGACGGTACTCCTCAATCACGTATCCGACGAAGTCGACGATCAATACAGTCCGCAAAACGTGCTCGATACGTCCGTATTCCAGCCACTCAGCATGCAGTATTTTGCGCCTGTTGAGCTTGCGCCCATTAACGTCTACGCCCGACTTCGCTTTCGCGAACATGACGTCAAAGAGTAAATCGAGCGTTGGCCGATCGAAGCGATAAGTAACCCGTTCAAACTCCGTCCGAACGAGGCGCTTGTTCTTCGAGCTCGACCACCCGCGGATTCCCGCCTCAAAAGCTAAGTCGGTGAGCATTCCGTCAACCTGCGCGAAAAGGGCGGGAACAACTAGATTGGCTGCATTGTGGCCGCGCACGCCGTGGTGCGACATCGCACAGAGACAGTCTTGCACGATCTTGAAGCGTTGAGGCGTCACGACTGTGTAGTCGCGCATCTCGTCGGCGAAGCGACGCAGCTGCGACCAGCCGTCGTTCCTGAGGTAGTCGCGCACGAGCAGATAGATATCGTGCTGAGGGGCCCTGGAATCACGAGCAGCGGACGCTAGCAGAAAAATCACGGGTATCTGAATCGATGGCGTCAGCCCCCACCCATAACGAGACGCTAGGGCGCCGAGCGCGTCGAACAAGTGATACGCCTCGTCGATCATGACCGTGGCGACCGATACCAGGTCCATTACCCCGTCACCAAGCGTCTTAAGCCATTCCCGAATACCGGTCACGAGATCCGTCATTACATTTACTCCGTCTTGGATATGAGTTCTAAGTTTTCGAGTTCTTCGCTGACGTGCCTCCGACGAAAACAACGGATCGATCCTGCAGCAAACTGAATCGAGAGGGGCTCGGCTGGACGTCATCGCGGTGCGGCGACGTGCGGGCTGAGACAAGAGCGAACGCCAGGCGGCGATAGCCGGTCTGCGATCACAATCGACTCGAATTCGGCCGAACCCCAGCTAGTCGCGACATGGCCAAGATTTGGCAATACGCAAACTTCAAACTATCGGAAGCGGACCGATTCGCCGCGGTTCGGTGAATTCCGCGATGGCACCCGATCTGCGTCTAATTGGCGTCGGCGTCAAGTTGAATGAAGGCATCGTGAATAGCACACCATCGTTCTCGAAGTATCGTCTGACAATATTGTTTTCGACTGTCACTCTCGCGCCGGCGCAGGCGATAGCTGCCGCATCGACGGGCTCCTTGCCGTGGGATGGACCGTTGCAAACGCTCGCCGCAGATCTAACCGGTCCGGTAGCGACATCCATTTCAGTAATTGCGCTATTCGTCGCTGGTGCCGTGCTGGTATTCGGCGAGGACATGGGCCATTTTGCGCGTCGGGCGCTCGTGGCCGTAATCGCAATTGCGTTCCTGCTCCTTGGATCGCAGTTTCTGATCGCGCTTGGTCTGACGAACGGCTAGCGAGATTATGGAGAATTCGCGACTGATCGCAATTCACCAGTCGTTTCTGAGTCCGCTCCTCATCCTCGGCGTCGAGCGTGAACTGTTTATCGCCACCGCATTGGTTTCGGCGATGCTCGTGTTTAGCGTCAGCAACGCATTCCTTGCCGTCGTCGGGACCGCTTTTTGGCTCGTTACGTTACCGATGCTCCAAAGAGTTGCGAGGGCCGATCCGCAGATGAGTCGAGTGTACGTGCGACACGCTCGCTACGCGCAGTACTTACCTGCGGCGGCAGCCTGCAATGCTCCAACCCGATCAAATCCGGACTGGGCCCAAACCCGATGATTAGGCTCTCAGAGTTCCGCTCTAAGGCCAAAGGACTCGCCGACCTTCTCAACTACGCAGCGTTGGTCGACGAAGGCATATTGATATGTAAAGACGGCAGCCTGACGGCCGCGTGGGGTTATCGTGGGGATGACTTTGAGTCCGCATCTGCTGGCGAGCTCGCGGGTGTCTCTGCCAGCATAAACTCAGTTCTTTGCCAGTTGGGCGGCGGCTGGATGATTCACGTCGACGCGATTAGATCGCCCTCGGTCGCCTATCCATCGCAGGGGAATTTTCCCGACAGAACAAGTCGACTCATCGACGACGAGCGCAGAACGCAATACCGAACGGCCGGCACGCACTTTGAAACGCGCTATGTTCTGACGCTTTCGTACTTGGCGCCAACCGATGACGACGAGCGCGTCGGCGGGTATTTTGTCGGCTGGGAGACCTCGGACAAACACACCGGATCTCGAGCGCTCGCGAGCTTTCGGCAAGGGCTGGCCCAAATCGAAGACGGCCTCGGCTCGCTCCTGAAGATGAAGCGCATGCGATCGCGTCCGTCCCAGAACCGTGCTGCGCTTTGGAATGACTTGCTGGGCCATATCAACGCGTGCATCTCGGGCGACGATCACCCGGTCTTACAGCCGCCCACTCCAATGTATCTCGATACGATTCTCGGCTCTCAGGACTTCTACGGCGACTTGCGACCAAGAATCGGCCCGAAGCACATTCGACCGGTCTCGATCGTTGGTTACCCACAACACAGTTACCCCGGTATGTCGGACGCTCTACAGCGCCTGCCGTTCGCATACCGATGGTCGTCGCGTTTCATCTTTCTGGATCCGACAGTCGCCGAAAAGCATATCGCCAGCTACGAGAAAAAGTGGTTTGGCCGACGCAAGAGCCTCCGATCGCTGATCGCCGAGCAATCCGGCGGCCACTCGGGACCAGTCAATGCGTACGCCGACACGATGGCGTCCGACGCCCAAGGCGCGCTCGCCGAATGTGCGAGCGGTTCAGTGAGGTTTGGTTATTTCACAAACGTCGTTATCGTCATGGATGAAGACGCCGCGGTTGTGGACCAGAACGCGCGAGAGGTCGTCAAGGCGATCAACAACGCTGGTTTCAATGCGCGCCTCGAAGACGTCAACGCCGTCGAAGCCTACTTAGGCAGTCTACCCGGCCACGGTCATCCCAACGTGCGTCGTCCGCTCATGCACACCCTGAATGTATCGGACATCCTTCCGATGACTGCCATCTGGTCTGGCCCGCGAACGCATCCGTGTCCGTTCTATACCGAAAATAGTCCGCCGTTAGCCTACGTCGGGACCGGCGGCGCCACGCCTTTTCGGCTCACGTTGCATGTCGACGATGTCGGGCACGCGCTAGTACTTGGACCGACTGGATCGGGGAAATCGACGCTGCTGGGCTTCTTGATGGCGCAGCACTTTCGATATCCGGGCGCGCAGGTGTTCGCGTTTGACAAGGGATTCTCGGCGTACGTTCTCTGCAAAGCCTGCGGTGGCGAGCACTATGCCATCGCGGGCGACAACATAGACCTCTCGTTTTGCCCGCTTGCGAAGATCGACGAACCCGGCGAGCGTACCTGGGCGATAGAGTGGCTGGAAATCCTCGTCAGCTTGCAGGGACTGGCGATTGGACCGCATCATCGTGCGGCTCTCGCCAAAGCCGTCTCGTTACTCGCGAATTCCGAGCACCGGACGCTCACGGATTTTGTCAGCACGCTGCAGGACGTGGAGCTGCGCGATGGACTTGCGCACTACACGCTTTCTGGTTCGATGGGCAACCTGCTTGACTCCGACCGCGACGCGCTCGGCTTGAGCGACTTCCAGGTCTTCGAGATGGAGCACTTGCTCGGACTCGGGCCAAAAGACGTCATCCCCGTTCTGCTCTACCTTTTTCACCGCATCGAGCGCCGCCTTCAGGGCCAACCGACGTTGATCGTGATCGACGAGGCGTGGCTCATGCTCACAAGCGAGCTCTTTCAATCGAAGATCCGCGACTGGCTCAAAACGTTACGCAAAGCAAACGCCGCCGTTGTCTTTGCAACTCACAGCCCGACCGATATCCTCAATTCGCGGATCGCAAACGCGATCGTCGAGTCGTGCCCGACGAAGTTCTGGCTTCCCAATGCTGAAGCGAAAACCCCGACGCTCGCCGCCGCGTACGCAAGCCTTGGGATGACCGACCGCCAGATCCACAGGATCGCATCGGCTGTACCGAAGCGCCACTACTACTACACCTCGCCGATGGGCCGACGGCTGATCGATCTCGACCTCGGCGCGACCGCGCTTAGTTTCACGGGCGCCGCAGGCAAGCAAGACCTTCGCGCGGTCAAGACCCTGCAAGAACGGCACGGGGAAGCGTGGCCGGCGGCATGGCTGCAAACGCGCGGGCTCACCGACGCTGCGCGTACATGGCTCGGCTACGAATCGGACTCCCTCGCGACCCATTCCCAGCGTTGCACTGATTAAGGAGTGTTCTATGCGATTCAAGGCGAGCCTCATTTTCTCGACGATCGTAACGCTAATGGCATTCGCGTCAGCGGCGACCAAGGCGGCGGTGCCCGTGTTCGACCCGCTCAACTACGCGCAAAATGCTCTCACCCAAGCGAATACGCTCAAGTTGACGCTCGATCAAGCCCAGGAGATCGCGAACCAGCTGCAGGCGCTAGAGATGCAGGCGCGGTCGTTGCGTGCGATTCCCAAAGGCGTGTGGGGCGAGATTCAATCGGATCTGAGCGCGCTTCGCGCTGTCGTCGAGAAAAGCCAAGGCATCGGCTACGATGATACCAATCTATCGAGCGACTTTGTGTCCGCCTACCCGGGATTTGTGACCACGACGAATTTCGCCGACTCGTATCAGCGGTGGACCCGCAATGCGCTCGCCGGAATTCAGACGTCACTTCAGGACGCCGGGCTTCAGGATCGGCAATTCCAAAGCGAGGATGCCACGCTCTCGCAGCTCCAGGCGCTGAGCGATGGAGCCACAGGACATCTGCAGGCGCTTCAGGTCGCCAACATGATCGCCGTCCAGCAGGTGCAACAGATGCAGAAGCTGCGCCAGCTTCAGATGGCACAGATTCAGGCGCTTGCCGGCTATCTCGCGACGCAGCAGCAGACTCAGAGCAGCCAATACGCGGCGCTCAAAGCCTGGTTGGACGGTGCAAGCGCGCCGGCCTATAAGTTCTGAACCGCTGAATCGATGCTTTCCGCGGCCAAAGTGAAGACAAGCACGCGCCGTGCGACCGGGTATTCCGGCCCACCGGCGCTCTTGTCTGTTGCGCTTGTCCTCGTCATGCTAGCCTACAGCTCCGGCGCGGCGATGGCTGCACAGAGCGGGTCGGGCACGCTGACCGATGTCGTGAACGCTTTCAAGTCGACGAGCGGGGGATGGATTGGGACGGCGCTCACCTACGCTCGTCACCTGTTCTTCGCACTCGTCGCTATCGAACTTGCGTGGACGGCCATTACCTACGTCCTCCAGCGCGACAACCTGTCGGACTTCGTCGCAAACCTGATCCTCAAGCTCATGGGTGTCTTTTTCTTCCTTGGGCTATTGCAAAATGCGCCGACATGGATACCTGCCGTCGTCGACAGTTTCTCCCAGGCCGGCGCAGCGATCAGCGGCCAGAACACCGTCCTTGATCCGAGCACCACCTTCGGACAAGGCTTGCAACTAGCAAAAGCGATGCTGACGACGTTGAACAACCCGGCGATTTTCACTGCGGTTCTGCCGGTCTTGCTCGCCGTACTCTGTTCGATCGGCGTCGTCATCGCGTACGCGGTCGTCGCTGGCCAGCTGTTTATCACGCTCATCGAGTCCTACATCGTCATCAGCGCCGGATTGTTCTTCTTGGGCTTTTCCGGGAGCAGATGGACACTGCCGTTCTCTGAGCGCTATGTCGGCTACGCGGTCAGCGTCGGCATCAAACTGTTCATGCTGTATCTCATCGTCGGACTGGGCGCCACGCTCGCGCAACAGTGGCAAGCGCTCTTTACCCCCGCCATTGTTGCGCAACCGGAGGTCTATATCGGCGTGGCAGGATCGGCACTTGTGTTCATGCTGCTTGGCTGGCAGATTCCGAGCTTTGCCGGCGCCCTGATGACCGGCTCGCCCTCCATGACCTTGGGCACGGCCGGCAACGTGGTCGCCACGACTGCGTCCGCAGGGGCCGGCATCGCGAGCGGCGTGTTCGCGGCCGCGGGAGTGGGCGCCGGAATCGCGATCTCCGCAGCGGCTGGCACCGCGGCGCGCTTCGCAAGTCCAGTCGGGCTTGAAGGGGCAAGCGCGAATAGCGGTCATCGGCCCGTCGGCTATATCGAACCGGCGCCGCGAAATCAGGAGACAGCGCAGCAAGCCCCATCCGACAACTCGGCCCTGACTGCCCCGGCGACGACTGCACAGACGGTTTCGCAAGGCGCTGCTACGTACGACTGGACTCAAGACAGTGCAACGTCGGGATCCGCGTTTTCGTCGTCGGGCGCTGCGGGGGCGGAGTCCGACCAAGTTGACGGCGCGACAACGCGCGACGCCACGTCGGAATCCGCGGCGCCGTCGACGCAGTCCCTTGAGGATCTCATCGCACAGCACTCGTCCAAGAGCTCGACACAACGCACGGCACCATCGAACCCGCTGCGCTCTGCCATGGATGCGATCCGCGGCCTGCGGATCCCCACACTGCCGCATGACGCCGCGGGCGGATCGATCCACATTCGATTTAGGCACCACGATGGGGATTGAGCGGCCGAGCGCCAGCGCGACGCCTGATCGGCTTGTTAGCGATGACCCCTACCTCAATGCACGGCGCGAATGGAACGAGCGCTACGGCAGCTATATCGCCCGCGCGCGAAACTGGCGGCTTGCTGCCTTGGGTTCCATCGCCGTGAGCGTGATCTTGGCGTTTGGCGTCGTCTGGCTTGGCTCGCAGAGCAAAGTCGTGCCGTTTGTGGTCGAGGTCGACAAGCTCGGTCAAGCAGTTGCTGTCCAACGCGCCGATCGCGCGGCCCCGACCGACCAGCGCATCGTGAAGGCCCAGCTTGCGTCTTGGATCGCTGACGTACGGACCGTTACAGCGGACCCCATCGCGCAAAAGGCAACACTGCAAAGAGTCTATGCGTTTGTCGATTCCTCTGGCGCGACGATCCTCAACGACTACTACCGCGACAATTCGCCGTTTGACGCTGCGCAGCAAAGCAGAGTTGCGGTATCCGTTGATGCGGTGCTGCCGATCAGCGATACCTCCTACCAAGTTCAATGGACCGAGAGCGCGCGCGATGCGCAAGGCCAACTGCTCAAGACAACGCACTGGCAAGCCAGCATCGAGCTTGCGTTTGCGCCGCCAACCGAAGAGTCGGAATTGCTGCGCAATCCGCTAGGGATATACGTTCATTCCATCAGCTGGACCCAGCACGTATGAGGCCGGCGTGAGCGCCCGAATGTTCGCCGTCGCTCTTGCACTTGCAACCAGCGTCGTTTTGACAATCGGGCCGCGCATCGCTCGGAGCGCGCCCGCCAGCCAGCGCTACAAAGCCCTAGCGGTGATCCATCGGCAGAGGAAGCCCATTGGGGTAGTCTGCCAACCGCTTTTCGTCTGCGACATCGTGCTCGACTCTGGTGAGAGCATTCTTGCGATGGCTACCGGCGATTCGGCTCGCTGGATTCTCAGCACCGTCATGAGCGGGCCCGAGGCACAGACGCCGCATGTGCTTGTGAAGCCGACCGACTATGGGCTGCGCACGGACCTTATCATCGCGACCGGTCAAAGGGTCTGCTACCTCCTTTTGCTCTCCACACGTCGAGACTATCAAGGAACTCCTCGCCTTTACTACCCGGTAGCAGAATATGGTCTTATCACGCGCAGCGGTGATTCGCCGTCGGACCAGCTGCAATTCAACTTAGCGCGACTGGACTTTGCCTATCGCTTGCGCGGCGAGCCAAGCTTTATGCCGACGCGGGTGTTGAATGACGGCGCCCATACCTATATCGAGATGCCTTCGGGTATCGAGGACATGCCGGTCGTTTTTGCGATTGCAAACGACGGATCCGATGCGGTCGTGAACTACCGATTTCGGCACGGCATGTTCGTCGTCGACGGGGTCCCGCAGCGCCTGGCACTCGTTCAAGGGTCGGGCAGGAGTCAGCGCCGCGTGATCATCGAGAGAGGAAATTGACGTGCACGACTTACCGCGCAGACACGAGAAGACGATCGGCTCTCCGACCGAACTTGAGCCCGGCGGCTTCATTCGGATTCATGGTCGGATCTTAGGGAGCGGCAAGATCGGCAAGCGTCCCGGACTTATCGTGCTTGGCGTCGGTTCGCTTCTAATTGCTGCGATCGTGTACGGAGTGGCACATAGCGGCATGCACCGCTCAATCACCACTGGCAGGCAGCTGCCGATCGCGAGTGCGGCTGAAACGATCGACCCTTGGTGGAAAGATCGGAGCGACGCCGTTCGCGCATCGTCGCCCGAGCGGGCACCGAACGTAATGGCGACATCAGCAGCACTGCCTCCCGGCGTTCCGGATTTGAGCGCTTTAGATGAGACGCCACGTGTGACCGTTCGAACTTTGCCGCGGGTGGAGTCGATACGAAGCTATTCGCGTGCGCCGCATCCGGTCACTGATTTCCCGGCGATTCCGTTGCTTCCTGAACCGCAGCAATTCGCTTCTGAGCCGGCCGAACGGAATGTGGTTCAAAGCGACACTCCCGCACCGACTCCGGTCTCAGACGAGTCGGCCCTCCAAATCGCGCTGTCCTCGCATATCTTGGTCGGTCCGAGCGAGAGCCTGGATAGTGGCGTCGTTCTGGGTACTCAAGTTCACAAGTCGAATGTACCGGGGGCCGCGTCGAAGCAGATCGACGAGGCGGCAACGGCAGAAGGCTCACTTAGCGCCGCGTCCCCGTTTACGATTGCGGCGGGTACAATATTAGCCGCCTCGCTCGTCACGGCAATCGACTCCGATCTGCCCGGTGTGCTCGTAGCGCAAGTTCGTCAGAACGCGTACGATTCGGCGACGGGCCGCTATCTGCTTATCCCGCAAGGTACGAAGATCATCGGACAATACGATTCGCGCATCGCGTACGGTCAGGACCGGCTGTTCGTAAGTTGGCAGCGCCTCAACTTCCCAGACGGCATGAGCGTCGATCTCCACAGCATGGCCGGCGCCGACATAGCAGGGCGCTCTGGCTTCGATGCGCGGGTCGACAATCATACGGGGAGACTGTTCCAAGGCGCGATCCTGCTGAGCATCATCGGCGCAGGCGCTCAGTTGAGTCAACCGCGACAAACCTCAACAAGTAGTTCGGCACCTACGGTTGGGGAAGTGATTGCGGGAAGTGTCGGAGAGCAGGTTGCCAACCTCGGTACGCAGGTTGTCCAGCGACAGCTCAACGTGGCGCCAAATCTGCGAGTGCCGACCGGATATCAATTCAATATCATCGTCGACCACGACGTCGTATTCGCTGCCCCGTATGCCGGAGGCTAGACGCCTTCTCGCGCTTGCGGTAATCAAGAGCCGGAGTGATAAATTCAAATGGCACTTTACCCAAAACTACTTCAGCCCTGGTTTCGCGATGTTGACCTCATGGCCGAGGGTTTGATCGACGCAAAGCAAGCTGCAGCCTTTCTCGGCATCGGTCGGAGTAAGGTGTACGACTTCATGTCGTGCCAGGAACTGCCATACGTCAAGCTCGGGAAGTCCCGGCGCATCCCCATCGTGGCTCTAAAGATATTCGCTGTCCGAAGCTGACGGCCACAGTTTCCGCACGCCGCCCAACATCACTATCCTTACTCCAACTAGTCGTGCGCTCAAAGCTCAGAAGTGTCGTGCGCTCGGCAAAGTCATATGCCCTACCCAGCGGCAGTCGCGAGAGAGCTATCGATCGAAAGGAGGTGAAGGGATGAAATTACCGTCTGTAGCTGGGACGTTCGTAGGAATAAGAACGGAACAGTTCGCAAACGGATCCGAGCGCGGTTTTATGAGGTGGATCTAAGCGGCAAGCGTCGCCGATTGACCGCCTACGGAGAGACGGTTGCTGCCGTTCGGCTAAAAGTTAGCGGCCTTAAAGATCGACCGATCGCTTCCTTCGATGTCATCAAAGAAACGCTTACGTCGTATCTCGAGCGCTGGTTAAAGCGAGTTGCGGTTGAAAATGCTCCACGGACGTACGAATCATATTCGTGGATCGTCAATAAATATATCTCAGGCTTCATCGGAACCATCCGACTAGCCAAATTGACGCCTCAAGACATCGCCGACTTTCTCAATATATCGCTGCGAGCAAAGGGGCCACGAACCAGACAGTTAGTATATCAGGTCCTTCACCACGCGCTGAACGAGGCTGTAGCAGATGATCTAATACGAGTCAATCCATGTCGGTCGAAGTTCAAGCCGAGACACAAATCCGCCGAATTTCGCTCCTTGACGCAAGAGGAAGCACAAAGGCTATTGGCTGTCGCGCGCGAGAGTGCGCACTATCTCTTGGTCTACCTCGCGCTCGCGACTGGAATGCGGCAAGGCGAACTACTCGGCCTGCGCTGGGATACTGTGGATCTCGATAACCGGTTCCTGTCCGTTTGCGCAACGCTTGCCTGGGACGCTCAAGGCAAGCCGATACTGCGACAGCCCAAAGGTAAACGTCATAGACGCATCGACCTGACGCAGTACGCCGTAGACCTTCTCGAAGAACAAAGAAACAGCCGGAGCCCGATATCTCCGTGGGTATTTTCGGATGCAAATGGCAACCCGATGCGCAAAGACAACCTCATTTTCAGAGTGTTCAAGCCGATGTTGAAGAAAGCCCAAATTGGTCGCCTAAGATTTCACGATCTTCGACACTCGTCGGCGACGCTAAGCCTCGCGGCAGGCGAAAATATCAAGGTGGTCCAAGAACGGCTCGGTCACGCGTCAGCGAAAATGACGCTGGATGTATACGCGAAAGCTGTGCCCACGCTACAGAAGGAGGCAGCGAGTCGATTGGATTCTATACTAGCAGTTAATGGGCCACGTTTGGGGCCACGCGAAGGAATTTCAGAGGAAAAAGACGCAACAAAGCCCGTAATATAAAGGTTTTCCCCGATAGCTCAGCTGGTAGAGCGTCTGACTGTTAATCAGAATGTCCCTGGTTCGAGTCCAGGTCGGGGAGCCAAGAATTCACGAGGGAATCCCGCATCGGTAAAACGATTGCGGGTTTTCTCGTTTATTTCCACGGGTGTCCAGGGATGTCCGCAAAAATCCAGCGGTTAGGACTTTACTGGCCGTAAATTGGCAGTACTGAAACCGATGGTTACAAAAGCTATACCGTGGCCTTTGAGGCGCCTTGTAGCGCCCTAACCAGCTGTTCCTTCGCTCGCTTGGCTTCGACTACGATTTGATTCATCATCGTCTCGAACTCGGTCTTCATAACCTCGGTTTGTTTTGCTATTTCCGCGCGGACCTCTGCGGCCTGCGTCTGAAGGCCGTAAACGATATTGGGATTCCCGCCGGCCGACGCAACGCCGGATTCCAAGTCCCCGACCTTCATCCGAAGATTCAGTTTTCGATCCTCGGCCTCTCGTTCGCGCCGGCTCGTTCGTTCCTGAATCGATTGCGTATCCATCAAAACTTGAGACGCGTTAGAAATCGCAGCCAAGATTAGAGAGAGCCTAGTTGGCTCGATCGCGCGCGCAATATCAGGCTGAAGGGCACGCTCAAATAGCGAACTTGAGCCCGCGGGCGAAGCTACTACTGAAAGATACGGGCTTTCGATTATTTCCTCCATCCGTCCGATGAAAATGTTGAGAATGGTTGCGAGCTGCGTTAGGGCCGCTGCGTCCGAGCGCTTAGAGTCCAAACTGCGCATTATCGCGGGTACGACGACGGCGGCAGAGCTTGCCAACGCCAATACACCGGTGACTACTGCCAGGACCCCGGTGACTCGGACGAGATCCTCCGTGGCTAACGCTACGTTGTCAGCGGGCGCGGCCCTCGTCTGCGCGAGCAGCTTAGTTGCCTGGGCAAGATGCTCAATCGCATGGGCGACCTGATCGGCAGACACGGCTATCATAGGACACGGAAATTCAGCCGGCGATGTCCGATGCCTTGTTCACCCTACGCTTGAGATAGAAGTCGCATTGGTTCCCGTCGTACAGAACGCGAGGTTTCGACGGATTGAAGCAGTTTGAAGTCGGGCTGGAGCAGGTTGAATTGGTCGCGTCGGTTTCCAGCGCACTTTAGTATGCTCTTGTGATCTAAGTTGAATGCGCGTGGACGACTTGTCACGTCTTAAACCAACGATATACTGTATGAGTCATCTATCGCATTACAACGGAGAACTTGGATGCGCACAAAATCAGATCAGAACTCGCGATCGCTCGTAGCCGGCGGCCTGTTAACGATCGCCGAAGCGGCCAATTTTCTCAAAGTGAGTCGCTCGAAAATCTACTTGCTCTTAAATGCCGGCAAA
>Ga0210397_10000649_pt1 | contig 23043 bp, 15 predicted proteins | sample IncBWH2OmetaG_FD_160126 | JGI IMG/M metagenome (GOLD analysis project Ga0210397, IMG submission 160126) | Forest soil microbial communities from Barre Woods Harvard Forest LTER site, Petersham, Massachusetts, United States - Inc-BW-H-2-O ...
CGCTGGTTCGTGAATTCTGCGGCGCCAGGCAAACAGCCGTAATCTGCTTCACGCCATCGGTTCGCATCTGCGCGACTACATCCCCGATCAGCGGATGCCAATTCCGCATTCCCACATAGACCTTGCAGTTGTTGAGCGCCTGTTCCAGTAACTTGCCCTGCATCTTCGTCCACTTTGTCAGTGGCGGAGCCTCCATTCCCGGCGTTTCCTTGAGCCCAATCTGCGCGTATCGGTGCTGCAACTCCTCCACGACCGCCTGTGGCAGTGCGCGACCGCCAGTCACTTTGCTCAGATAGTCCGCCATCTCTCCCAGAACATCCGGCGTTCCATGCGCGAGCAGGAGCACTGCACCCTTTCCAGTCCCCAAATCCTCAGTTTCCTGTACCTTGGCCTCAGGAGCACTCACCTCCGGATTCTCCCCCTCGTGGCTCATGATTGGCTCAGCTCCTTGACCCACTTCACCACCTGAATCACATTCTCTACAGGCGTTCCGGGCACAATCCCATGCCCAACATTGAAGATATGCCCCTGTCGGCCTCCGGCGGCAAGTAAAACTTCATGTACCTTCAACTTCAATATGTTTTCAGGTGCGAACAACGCAATCGGATCCAGGTTTCCCTGTACACCGCATCCTCCGCCAACTGCCTTCCATCCCACATCGACCGGCACGCGCCAGTCCAGACCAATCACGTCCGCACCCGTCTCGCTCATCGTGGGCAGCAGGGAAGTCGTCTCCACGCCAAAGTAGATCACAGGCACGCCGATGGCTTTGATTCGTTGGACTAACTCGGTCGTCCATGTCAGACAATATCTTCTATAGTCGCTAAGGCTCAGTTTTCCAACCCAGCTATCAAAGACCTGGATTACATCCGCGCCAGCCTCAACCTGCTGCCGAGCGTAAGCAACCAGAACGGTTACAATCTTTTCCATCAGCACTGACCAGGCTGCTCCGTCCGAGTACATCATCTTCTTAGTCGCGACATAGTTCCGGTCGCCACCACTCTGTTTGCCACCTTCAATCATGTATCCGGCGAGGGTCCATGGCGCACCACAAAATCCGATAATTCCCAGTGTGTCACCATCAGTCCGCGGTTCAGCAAAATGCTTCGCAACCTTCTCAATTGCCTTCGCAACGTAGATCAGCTCATCCGTGCGATCTGTCCGGAGCGCAAGGACCTGTTCCAGTGTTCGCACTGGAGTATGCACTACTGGCCCCTCACCCGCGACAAATTCAAAGTCCAACCCCATTGGGGTCAACGGCAACAGCAAATCTGCAAAGATGATCGCCGCGTCCACGCCGAGCCGTTCTGCGGCGGTAATCGTTACCTCGGACGCGATCTCAGGCGTTCGGCAGATCTCCAGCAGCGAGTGATGCTTCCGCACTGCCATATACTCCGGCATATATCGCCCGGCCTGTCGCAAAAACCACACCGGCGTCCGATCCACCGGAAGCCTCAGACAAGCCTGTACGAAACGGCTGCCACCTGATCCTTGATTGCGAATCTCCCGATCTACCCAGCGTGCTTCGGAGACATCATTCAAAAGGAATTCACCTCTACCTTTTGAGCCTAGCACTCCGAAGGTCGGCATTCCACCCATGTCACCATTGCGATCTGTCCCGGGCAAACCTCAGTCGGCACACAATTCCGATACTGAAAACATTTGGAAACAAAAGAATTTTAGGTTTCTCCTCCAGATCCCAATGTTCGCCCTGGTAGTCGAATCGCGTCGCCCACTGCCCGGTGATGTCATAGTCCATGCCGCCGCCGTAAGAGTAGACCACTGATCCGTTTTGGCCGGTTCCGTTCGATCCGCGGGCATACTTGTCGGCGAATGTAATTTTTCCTGCGCCCACAAATAGGTTCATGTATGCATGCACTCGTGTCCAGCGATATTCGAATCGCGGTCCCACGGCCAGCGTCTTCTCTCCGACGGTGGGTCCGTTCGCGTCTTTCGCCCGCAACTCCAGCGACAACGAAGTGAACTTGTAGAGCTTTGTAAAATCTCCACCCGCTGTAAAACCGTAATTGAGCTCAGGCCCATAATTCGGAGTCAGGCTCGAATACATTCCAAACGTAGTGAACTCTGCCGATCGAGTGCGGGCCGGCAAACTCTGGCCCATCAACCACCTAGCAGGCCGGGGAAAAAGAACAATCAGGGCCAGACACCCTCCAGCCCACGCAACCCTCCGCCGTCGATGAAAGGACCCCATCGGTCGCCTCCCGTTCAGGGATTCTTCCGTTTGGGCATTGCAGACACAGTAACGACAGACGTCCGTCGTTCCCGGAATTCCTGGATCCGTTGCCGATAATCGTTCGAAAGGTTAAGAATCCAGCGAGCCCGCCGCCCTCACGAGGATTGACCGACGCAATCCTCAAAGGACGAGTCAGTCAGCCTTGCGACACAAACCGGGGTCAAGAGAAAAAACTCAGGCCTCAAGCCGGAACGTAAAATCTTCGATCACAGGGTTGGTTAGCACTTCGCTCGCGATCCGTTCCACCTCGGCCTGTGCGGCGTTCTTTTCCAATCCGTCATCGAGCGTTAGCAGGAAGTACTTGCCCTGCCGAACGTCGGCGACGCCTCGATATTCCATTCGCCGCAACGCATCTGCTACTGTCTGTCCCTGGGCATCCAGCACCGTTCGTTTCAGCGTGACATAGACATGGGCCTTCATCTTGTCTGATTATAGACGAGGTGCCGCTTTTGCCCGTTGATGACAGCACGGCCATCCATCACATCAAAAAGTTTTCACATGAGAAGAGACGCCTCAACCATGCCGAATTATCTAGAACTCCCTGTAGGATCTAACAGTCCCGAAGTCATTAACGCCGTAATCGAGATTCCCTACGAGGGCAGCAACAAGTACGAGTACGACAAAGAGCTCCACGTCTTCCGTCTCGACCGCAATCTGTACTCGCCCGTCCACTATCCCGGGGACTATGGCTTCTTCCCCAGCACTCTTGCTGCCGATGGCGATCCGCTCGACTGCCTTGTCCTAGTCGACGCCCCAAGCTTTCCTGGCTGCATCATGGAGGTCCGTCCCATCGGTCTGCTCGAGATGCTTGACCAGGGTCTCGCCGACGAAAAAGTTCTTTGCGTCGGCAAGTCCAACCCGCGTTACAAAGATGTCTGGAACTTCTCCGAGATCTATCCCCACATGCTCAAGGAGATCACGCACTTCTTTTCTATCTACAAAGACCTCGAAGGCAAGCGTGTTGAAGTCAAAGGCTGGCGCGACGCCTCTTTTGCGCGCACCAAGGTCTCTGAGGCCCAGCAGAACTTCATCGAAAACAAGGCGAATCCCCAGCCGAAACCAGTTCCCCATAAAACCGAACAGACCCCAGAGCAAAAAAGACGGGTCTCCGACTAGACAGCCGCGCTCGTGCCCCATCCTTCGCGTATTTTTGCTAAGGGTGGAATGCAGACAGTTCGTATCTTTAGGCTGTACGATTCTTCGTCCGCATCACAGCTTGGGCGACAAGATAAACCAGCGGCCCCACTGCCGCCACGATCGCTGCAAACCCTAGCGCCGGGAGCCCAGCCAGCGTCTCGCCACGTGCTGCCCACATCGAATAAGCAATCAGCAGCGTAGGGCCCACGCCTACAGCAACTGCACCCCCTATGCCGCCCGGGACCCGGAACGGTCTCACCAACCCCGGCTCCTTGACTCGCAAGACGACCAGCGCGACAAACTCCAGCACAAGCGCCGCCCCATACAGCACCAGGTCGATCGAGATCAGCCGTTCAAACGACATCTTCAGCGCTAAGGCCCATCCCACCGAGCACAGCAACACGCTGACCCAAGGCACCCCAGCCTTCGTTTTCAGTGCTACAACCTTCGGCAGCAGACCCTCCTCTGCCAACGCATAGGGTACCCGGGTATAGCTCATCATCAAGGCGTTAAACATTCCAAATCCATTGATTGTTCCGCCCAGCACCACAGCCATCGCAAGCCACGGTCCTACTACATCACGCGCTGCATCAGTCCACGCTCCGGTCGAAAACCGATCTGCAGGAATCCCCACTATGGCCACCGCCGCTAACGGCAACACGTACGTCAGTGCAACGAGCCCCGCCGCCGCAATCATCGCCCGTGGATAATTCTTCTGCGGGTCAACCACCTCTTGCGCTACCGTCGAGGCGTTATCCCACCCCATATAGTTCCAGAGCGTTACCGAAACCGCGCCTGCAAAATCCATCCCTGCGGAAGAAGTCATGCGAAACACACTCAGCCCATGATGCGCACCCAACCCCTTCCACAACCCCACCCCGGTCAACACCACAAACGGCGACAGGAGCAAACAAAAAAGGCCTACGGACCCCTCACCGACCGCCCGCGCCCCACGCAGATTCCATGCAGCACACAGCACTACCACGGCCAGCGCCCAAAGCGTTCCCCGCGACCCGGCCGTCCACGCAGGCTCAATTCTCCCCAGATACAGCACAAAGATCACTGGATAGATCGCCATATCGAAGACACTCGCGGCCAGACTCAGCCAGGCCTCCTGGAATCCCCAGAATCCACCCAGGGCGCGTCTCACCCAGCAGTAATAACCACCCTCCTCCGGCAGTGCCGAAGCCAACTCTCCCACCATCAGACTTGTCGGCAGACTCCACACCAGCGGCACAAGCGCCAGGAGCAGCAGTGCTCGACCATATCCAGCCTCGCCGAGAATGTCCTCCAGCCCATACGGCCCGCCCGACACCATAAAATACGTCGCCGCAATCAGCGGAAGCAGTCGCATCTTTCCGGAACGATTCGCTGCACCCAACTCTCTTCCCACCCCACCTCCTCAAAACATACGGGACGCAGAAAACATGCGCCAACAGCGTCTGCCAACGTCATCCAAAGATAAATCTACTCGACTCCGGCTAAATCTCATCCACCCACACGGTATAATCTCCAAAGCCGGTAGAAACTAGGTGCGGAGAGTTGGCCGAGAGGCTGAAGGCGGCGGTTTGCTAAACCGTTATAGGGCTTTAAAACTCTATCGAGGGTTCGAATCCCTCACTCTCCGCCAGACTGTCCTTTCGGAAGCCCTTTTTTCCCCAATGTTGGACTGGTCATCAGGCGCTTGAGGTGCCGCTCATTGAATACGATGAGAATGATCGATCAGGTCTCGACGGCCAACTCTCTATGAAGCGTTCTGCTATGCCATTTTGCGGTGGGCTTCGGAAGCGCGTCCGTTTCGATTCAATGCCAAAGGCCTCTATCGCGTTTAGAACTTCGTCGCTGAAATTGGTCGCTCGGTCGAGCTGCGTCGGAATGACCGCAAGCTGGTCTTTTCCTAGAAATCGATTTGGTTCACTTACAATTCCACCAACACCTGCCTACCTATATTCTTCGGGGTAGTTTGTTTATCGGACGCACAGAAATTCCAGCTGAGGAGCGCCCATTCCTGCGCTTGCCGAAGGTCGGCTCGCCGCGGGACTTAGGAAAGTTGGAACAGACTTGACTATCGTCACTTGGAGGAGAAGGTCATCATGAGCACGCGACGCGATTTTGTAAAGATGGTGGCAGGGGCGTCTCTCGTCCCCGCTGTTGTTCGCGCCTCTCAGGTACTAAACCCTATGCCAGCGAAAACGGCCGGCTTCGCCGCCAAAGTTTACCTGGAGCCGTTCGACTACCAGGGCGTGCGCCTGCTGGACGGCATGTTGAAGGCCCAATATGACCGGACCCGCGAGTACTACTACGCCATTCCCGATGACGACATCTTGAAGGGATTTCGAGAGCGGGCGGGCCTCGCAGCACCTGGGCAGGCAATGGGCGGCTGGGCACAGGAAAGTACCTCCGGCGTTTTCGGCCAATGGCTCAGCGGCATGGCACGCATGTACAAAGCCACCGGCGACACGCAGATGAGAGATAAAGCCGCACTCCTGATGAACGGATGGGGCGAAGCCTTCCGCAAGGACGGCCAGCCCGTCACCTCACGCCGCAAGGAACTCGGTGCCAGCCGAGTCCACTACTCCTACGACAAGACGGTGTGCGGCCTGGTCGACATGGCGAAGTACACCAACGATAAGGACGCGGCCGCTCTCCTTGATCGCATGGTGGACTGGGGATCGATGAAGCTCGATCGCGTTAGGATACCGGCGACCCCCGAGTTCCCCGAGGCCTTCCACTCCGGCAACGAGTGGTACACGCTCTCCGAAAACCTGTACCGCGCTTACGTGTTGACCGGCGATCCGAAGTACAAGACCTTCGGAGACGTCTGGCGTTACGATAGCTACTGGCAAAAATTCGTCGACCAGTCGAACCCCGACATCCATAGTCTCCATGCGTACAGCCACGTCAACACGCTCTCGAGTGCTGCAATGAGTTACGCCGTGACGGGCGACCCGAAGTACCTGAAGGGGATCGTCAACGCCCACGATTACTTTCAACGGGCGCAATGCTATGCGACGGGAGGCTATGGTCCGGGAGAGGGTCTGGTGTCCAATGATGGCGCGCTGGGACGTTCGCTCGAACGCACCAGCGACAACTTCGAAACACCTTGCGGATCATGGTCCATCTTCAAACTCAGCAAATACCTCCTGCAATTCACTGGCGAGTCTCGATTCGGCGATTGGATGGAAAGGGTTGTCTATAACGGCATCGGTGCGGCGCTGCCGATGGCGCCGGGAGGCCGCACACTCTACTACTCCGACTACGCCCTCGGCGGATGCAAAAAGACGTATTACTCGGCCGCGTGGCCATGCTGCTCGGGAACGTATATTCAGGATGCGGTCGACTATCACGACATCATCTACTTCAAGGGCGACCGCAGCCTGCACGTGAACCTCTTCATCCCGTCGCAGGTGACGTGGAGGGTGGATGGTAGTGCGGTGCAGGTCAAGCAGGTGACGGATTTTCCCGTGTCCGACACAACCGCCCTGACCGTGCAACCCGAGAAGCCGTTGAAATTCGCTCTGAAGTTCCGCGTGCCCGGCTGGACAGACGGAGCCTGGGTCAGCGTCAACGGCAACAGGCAGAGCATCGAATGTCGCTCGGGAACCTGGGCGGCGGTGGACCGCACCTGGAATCCTGGAGACCGGATTGAGATTCATCTGCCCATGAAGCTCGCGTTCGTACCGATCGACCCGCAGCACCCGCATCGTATAGCGGCGGTCTATGGACCTGTAGTGCTCGTCCGCGACCAGGAGACCGTGTTAGTGCCCGATGTAGATGACATTTCGAAGTGGATAGTCTCCAAAGCCGGAGGGCTGGAGTTTCACGCCGAGAATCGCGTAACCGCAGGGTTTGTTCCTTTCTACCAGGTCCGGGCACGTACCGGTTACCGCATGTATTTTGACCTGGAGCCTGTGTAGGCGTGATGACTTCTGCGATGAGAACCGGTGTTATGTGGTTTCGTGGCAGAGTTGCAAAAGCAGGAGTTTTGGATCAGTGCGGGAACTTGGGCTGAATTGGTAAACGTGATGACGAGGATTGATCCGTGCTCCGCCAAAATTCCATTGGGCGTTTCATTACATTGCTCACGCAATTGGGAAACGTTGACGCTCAACCACCAGTCCCTAGCGCGTTCTATTGCATCGACCAATTTCTTCACATCCTCTGGAGCGGTCTGGCCGATCATGGTCCACCGATGGCTTGCCTCAACACCAAATCATCAGCCCAACTCTCTCCAGCTATCTCCCCTTCAAGAACATCCACGTCCTTCGTAAGTTTTCTGGTGACTCTTAAATTTAGCTATTCCACAGCATTTTGACCTTACCGTGATTTCTAAAATCTGCCCGATAGCGGAAGCCGGTTCGGGCCAATCACGGGTTAGTTTCTAAGTCCGCACTTAGGTGAACACCACTGGTAGATAGATTCATCGAGCGGATCCAATCCGCATAGCCTTTCTTCTTCACTACGATTGTGTGCTGTCCCGGTGTAACCGACACCATTGAAGGCGTGCTTCCTACAAAATTTCCGTCGACTTCAATGTCCGCACCGGGAACGGTGGATTCCACGTTGACACTCACCATGGTTGCAACGGGTACGGAGACCGGTGCTACAGCGGCTACGGTCGGTGGCGCGCCGGCTGCACCAAAGTTTGCCATCGTCAGGTGCATGTCGCCTTGAACAAAGGCCGTGACCTCAGTTCCTTTTGGGATATCGACCGACTTGCCGTGAATAAAAAGAAACAGGGGAGCGGCAGGGAAGAACACAATCGAAGTGGCATCCATGGCACCGGTTATGGGGCCCACATGGCCACCACCCTTGTTGTCCTTGACTGCACGTAGATGAGCTTTCTCGCCATCTGCCAATCGCACGCTATCGACGTTGACGTCGAGTTTGCCTCCGCGCCCCATTCGCCTCTTGGGTTCTGCATCCGTTACGGTAGCCAATGCTTGCGCCCCTTTTGGGATGACGACAACGCCTTGAACAGTGACCTCTTCAATTACCTCGAACGGAACCTGATCGCCAGTCTTCGAGGTTTCAGAAGAGATGTTTTCTCCAAGTCTCAGCTTTACCGTCGTTCCATCCAATAATGTGTTCGGGGGGGGGCGCACTCGGAGTTGCATTATCTTGGGCTGGAGCCGACTGTGAGGCCGCCGCCGAGGCCGGCGCAACGGCCTGTTGGGTGAGGGCAAAATTGCCAGATCCAGAGAGAACAACCAAGAGGGAAGCAAACAGGCGACGCATGAATAAAGGGTCACTGGTCTCGGCGACGGCGCATTCTTCGTGGGCGAAGGAAAGAGCTAAACCCTCTACATGAAGAAGGGCTCAGCCGTGGCTCTCCTCAGATCCAAAATCCGGGCAACGCTGCCGCCCAGATCCAGGCCATCCAGAAGGCCCTCGCCTCTCAGTTCGTCTCCAAACTCTAACCTCGAGTCTTAGAACTCTGAACGAATGACCGTGTCTCTCACGATGGTTCACAGATTAGATTTGGTCGAACGGCGTGGACTCGACATCGCCGACGTTGCGATGGGAGCGAGAAAGATTGCAGAGTAGATGAGGTAGATCCAGGGGAATTGGCCCATGTAGAAGTCGTGCGGGGTGAGCGAGAGTGGGTTTTTGATCAGGACGAAAAAAAGGTAATCCACGGCTGCTGCGGCGGTGAGCCAGAAGGTTCCGAGGGCAATGGCTTCGGAGCGGGTGTCCGACCTGGTTTCTGATTGGGTGGTGGATCGGGTTTCGGATCGGGCTTTATCTTGGACTTTGGATCGCTGGGAGTGGGTTCGGCGGCCAAGATAGACCCAGGCAAAGAATCCCCAGACGACGAGATTCAGGAGCGGAAGAAACCTCTCGGAGAGGAGGTACGCCTGATTCTGCATTGGCTCAGGCGTCTGCGGGAGATTGAGCGCGATTCCTATGGTGACGGAGAAGGCAATCGCCAGAATCGTAACGACGATGTAGGCGAGGAGAAAGGTGGCGACGGCTCGCTTGTAGTTAAGTTGCGGAAGCATGGGTGAGTCTCCGGTGTTATCTCAGGAGTACGGGGACTGGGTTGAGCGGCGGCGAAATGTTCAGCAATTAGTTTAACTCTCTCCACTAAGCTCGAAGCCGTACTACATCATCACGACAGATTACACGGCGGGCAAGTTGTTGACCCTCGGCGCGTCGATGTCGGTATCGCTCAATACTTTGTCGCAAAGCAATGATTTATCAAATCTGAAAACTCTCTACTTTCAGACCTCACTGGCGTGCAAACGCCAGCATTCAACAATTTTGCTTTTCAAGAAAGCCTGCACCCGAGAATCCAGAAGGATCGAATAGGCACGGCAAATCGCCAACGCTAATCCGAATTGGATAGCTCAAGCTAGTCTTGAGACGTCATCTCGTCTATGGCAACGGCGAGCCGTTGGCGACGTTCCATAGTCGCGAGCAACTTTGGTCGCGCGTTCGGCCGCGTCCATGGACACTCGGCTATACAAATTCCGCATGACGCAGCCTCCGCAAAGTATGGGATGCATTTGTCGAAATCTACGTACCAGCGCTCTAGGCCACGCACCATTTGCTTGTTTTCAACGATGGCTCCAGGCGGACAAGCGCGCGTGCAGACCTGACAGGTAGTACAGAACTCGTCTGCGCCAAATCGATCAGGCGTTGTCCCGACTAAGGGCATGTCTGTCGTGACGCCAGCGAGCCTTACACCGGATCCAAACTGTCTGCTGATTAGTGAACCGTGCTTACCAAGTTCACCCAGGCCTGAAGCGATAGCGGGTGGGATAAGAAGGAGCGCATCTGCCATGGGCCCCGGATACGCATGAGCGTCGTACCCCTGAGAGCGGATCCAATTTGCAAGAGCGTAAGAGGCCCGCGTACCACGGGCATACTGATCGCCAACATCTGTCACGCCTATTCCGTTTGTTTCGTCAGAGGGAACTTCTTTTAGTCGTTCATAATTATGCGCCAGGGCCAGTACGATAATCCATGGCTCTTCGACTGTATAACCTTCGAAAACATACAGCGAATTCATGGGCGTGATCCCCACAGCATCGGCTTCATGAGAGAGCGCGAATGTTTTTACTTCATTGGCAAATTGTTCGTTAGAGGCCTGCTTCTTTTGGTGGGCTATCGGACAAAGCTCTGGATGGTTGTAGGCGGCGGCAAAGGCTTCCATTGCCCCCGGACATCTCCGGGAGCTCTGCCGTGCAACGATCTGCAAATCACCGTATGGGTGCTGGTCTGGTGGATGCCAGAAAAAGGGTGACGCCCTACGAACAGACGTTTCGCCTAGTCCATTGATTGGATTCCCAGAAACTTTGAGTAATGCGAGCGTCTCAGGATTAGGCGCGTAAGATTTCCGTCTTGGATTTCGCTCGTTGACTCGTTCGGACATCGCTCACCTTGAAAGGGTGCATCAACAATTTCGTTGTTTATTTTACCGGCACGGCTTGATCTGGAAGATATTCTCGGCTCATAACAACATAACCTTCCCGTGCCGTCTTCTTGCCTCGTTCGCGATATAACGCTTCCTCTCGTGGCTGCCAGGTATCCAAGCCGTCGACGTAACGGTTATACATGCAAAAAGCGGCAGCTATCAGAACGGTATCGTGTATTTCCATGTCGGTGGCACCTTGAGCACGGGCAGCTTCTACGTCCTCGGTCTTGACATTCTTGCCTCCTTTTTGCACCTTCGCAGCGATAACCAGCAACGACTTTAGTTTTTCTGAAATATCTGCAGCCTGAAAATCCGCTTTCACACGCTTAACCAATTCATGGTCGTCGTTGAGGCAAGCTGCCGCGATAGAACCATGAACAGTCTGGCAAAAATAACAATCGTTGAGGTGCGAGACATAGGTCGCAATCAATTCGCGGTGTCCCTGCGGAAGAGAGTTCGGTGCGTGCAACAACGCTTCTGCAAGTTCATTCAGAGGCTTAGCAGTCTCCGGACGAAACGCCATCGCGCTGCGTATGCCTTGCAGTCCCTCTGGCAATTTAATGTGAGCCATAGAAATCTCCAAAATTTATATGCGAAAGCATACGCCGTTCGCTGTGGTCAGAAATAGATGGAACCCTTTCTCCATCTTATGGAGGATGACAGATTGCGACGTGGTTTATAGGATTCGTGAGAAATCTCAATCACATTATCTTGCCGGGGCCGGTCCTGCCTTCGTCTAAACCCGATTTTCTAATTGTTGGAGGTTCTATCCAAATGCGCCTGTATCTCCAGGTTGGAACTGTAGTTTGTGTCCTGGCCTTCTCCTCATCGTTGAATGCTCAAATACCCACCGGCTCAATTGGCGGAATTGCCAAAGATCCGAGTGGCAGGCTCATTCAGGGAGCGCATATAACCGCAACCAATGAGCGACTGGGCACCACACGAGAGGGCGCAACCGGGGCCGACGGCTCGTTCACATTGTCGAATCTGGAAGCTGGCAATTACACGGTTGTACTATCATCCAGCGGATTCTCTGATGTGCGCTATGGCAACGTTCAGATCGAAGCCGGGAAGTCCATCACGATCGATACGACGCTGAACATTGCTTCGCAGGCAAGCACGGTCGAAGTCAACACCAATAGTAGACAGGATATTGATCTTACCCAGTCCATGATTCAGGGTCAGATAACATCTGAGACCATTGCGAGTATTCCATTGAATGGCAGAAACTTTCTCGAGCTCGCTTATCTGGTACCAGGAAATCGTCCCGCACCCACGTTCGATCCGACCAAAACAAACACCCTCGAAGTAAGCTCAGCGGGCGGATTTGGTAGAGGCGGAAATATTACCGTCGATGGCGGAGATAACAACGATGAAGTTGTTGGGGGTACACTCGCAAATTTTCCTCAGGATTCAATTCAGGAGTTTCAGATTGCTACGGCGAGATTCACTGCTGAAGTGGGACGATCGGGCAACAGCATTATCAATATCGTCACAAAAACCGGAACCAACCAATATCACGGCTCCCTCTTCTTCTTCGAACGCAATCGCAACCTGCAGGCCCTTCCGGCGACATTCGACCGTTCACTTCCCACGCCGGCATTCGACAGGGAGCAATACGGTGCAACTTTTGGTGCTCCAATCCGCAAGGACAAAGCCTGGCTGTTTACAGGTTTCGAATACCGCGATCAGAATGCAGCGCTTCAAACAGGTACACGTAACTTCACAACCTCTCAAATTCAAAACACATCCGCTCCTTCTCCACTTCGGGAAGCGCTCTGGTCCACTCGGTACGACCAGCAGTTAGGTTCGAAGAACACCCTAATGGCGCGATATTCCTTCAATCGTTCCACAGACACCGGTGAAGCCACACCGTCTCAAACCACGTCTTCTTTCACGGCTGCGGAACGTCAGAACTCCCTCAACCGGTTCAACTCGCTCGTGGCAGGGCTGACGACCGTTCTATCTTCCGCCCGCGTCAACAACTTTTCGTTCCACTACGACAACTTCTATAACGATATTCCGCCCTTCTCGCCCAGTGCTCCCACAACGAATCCGCAGTTGAACCTCACGAACGAGCTCATCTTTCCTGATATTGCAGACGGAGCAAACTTCAATCTTCCACAAGCTACTTATTTAAGCCGCTATCAATTCGGCGATGCATACTCGTGGGCTTTTGGGAAACATGCTCTCCGCCTCGGCGGTGAATTCCAGCACTACACCGCACATGGAGAGATCAACGTCTTCGGAACCGGCACAGTCATCCTGACGACCAACTTCGGCATTGCAGATTTGAATGGAGACGGCAAAGTCAACGATCTCGATATTCCCGAGGCAGTCGGAATCAAGAGCAGTGCACCTGTCACTCCGGTTCCGATTCCTACAGTCTTCAACAGCTACCTTGCCTTCTATACCCAGGATGATTGGCGTGTATCACCTAAGCTGACTCTCAACCTAGGCCTGCGATGGGACTACGACTCCAACCTCACCGGTACCTCCAGCGCGCACGACGCCTGCCCGAACCTGACCTCAGTGCCCACGATTCCTTGCACCTGGATGGCAAACGTCATCAACCTCAAGAAATCTACCGACAAGAAGGACTTCAGTCCTCGCATCGGCTTCGCCTACGATCCGATTGGCATGGGGAAGACAGTTGTCCGCGGTGGTTATGGTATCTACTACGACCGCATCATTCTTGAAAGCGGTGCGGAAGAACTTGTGCAGAACGATCGCGCCTTAACCGTCACACAATTCGCCGGATCCTACTGCGTCTCTCCTTTTGTGCCGGGGCCGCCGAGTCTCGATGCCTGCTTTGCTCCTCTTGCGCGCTTCGGCACAGGCAGCCCCAGTCTCGCCGCTCCTTTCAGTGGCCCCCACCAGACTGGCGGAGTTGGCATGATCGGTATGGGCCCGGCTTCGCATCATCCTCTCGTTCAGCAATTTTCCCTTGGATTTCAACAACAACTAGGAAGCAACTGGGTCATGTCAGCCGACGGACTGTACGTCTTCGCAAATCGCCAATTGAATGGCCATCTTCTTCGCAGCACCAACTCGACTTCTCCATACGTCACCTGCCCAGGCAACAACGTACCCTGCAGTCTAACCGACCCAACCAGCGGAATCTCCGACAACATCACCCTCATCGAGTCCAAAGCGAAATCCTGGTACGACGGCCTGATCTTCAGTCTGCAGCATCGGCAGTCAAAGCTGGGACACGTCGCCTATCAATACAACATCAGCTACGCCCTTTCCAAGACGCTCGACTACTCCGACGACGACCAACTTACCAACAGCAACGCCAACGAACAGGTCAATCTGGTGGAAGGAATCAACCAGCCTCGACTTGAGAAGGGATACGCTGTCACTGATGAGCTGAATCGAATCACGTTATATGGAGAAGTACAGTTTCCCTGGCAGATCTCCTTCGCGCCGATCTACACCTTCGGATCGGGCGTGCCTGCGGACACCTTCCTGCCTGGCACCGCCGTCAACGGAGCCAGCGGATCCCGTCTTCCCCTCATCTCGCGTAACTCACTCGGTCGCGAGATCAAAAACAGCAATCAACTGAACGCAATGATCGACAAATGGAACGCTCTTCCCGCTTGCCCGGCTGCGTTTCCTTGCCTCGCAGGTGGAATCCTTCAGCATGTCCCGTCCAATATCAACTTCTCCAGTCCATTCAGCTCTCTCGACTTTCGGTTGCAGAAGCAGTTCAAATTCAAGGAAGGGATAGCTCTTTCTCTTATCGGAGAAGCGTTCAATATCTTCAACGAGACGAACATTCGCGGAACCAGCAACAACAACTATGCGGGCCGCAGCCTCTCCATTGGACCCTTTCAGCCAGCTCAAAACGGTCAACCCGCACAGACAGTGCAAACAAACTTCTACTCCGCCGTCTCAACGGCAGGTGGATTCTTTGGTTCTGGCGGCCCCAGAGCGTTTCAGCTTGCGGCCAGATTGGCGTTTTAATTTCATGATTATGCGGCAATATCAAGGTCAAGCTTCGGGGAAGCTGCCCCTTACCCAATCGACAAACCTGCCGATCGTGAGTGAGGATCACGCCACACCCGAGGTCGGACGTCTCTACACGAAATTCCGCGCCGATTTCGGCAGGCCATACATACCGGGTATCCTCCAGTGCTTTGCAACGCACCCGCCTCTACTAGAGCACATGATGGGGCTTGCAAAAGACATGCTCTTCATCGATGGGGCACTCGACCGGCAGCATAAAGAGATGATCGCGACATTTGTCTCCTCTCGAAATAGCTGTGCTTACTGCGCTGACAGTCACGGGTTCTCTCTCCGCGCAAATGGGGGCTCGCCGGAACTGCTCACAGCAGTAATGGCATGTGAACTCGATTCCAAGGCGCTAACTTCCCAGCAAGCCGCTCTTCTTCGCTTCGTGCAAAAGATCACAGACGATGCGCAAGGTGTTACTCGCGCCGAAATCGAACTACTGCACAGGTCTGGTTGGACTGATCTGCAGATCGCGGAAGCCATTCATGTCACTGCGCTCTTCGCATGTTTCAATCGAGTTGTGAATGCGTTTGGGCTGCCTTCTCAGGATTTGCTTTCCGTTTATGCAAATGACCCTCCCGCCCGGGAAGATCAAGTACCGTCCGAGCAGCCGAAAGATAAGCGTCACGGGGGCAGCGATTGAGCGATCAGATTCAGAAGCTGCAAGACAATGAAGGTTCGATTCATTACCAGGGCTGGAGCGTGGCAGCGGCTGCTTTCATCGGCGTAATGGTGAGCTTCGCTCCAATCGTGCCTTACACTTTCAGCCTGTTTCTGAACCCGCTGCACGGAGCATTCGGTTGGCAGCGTGAAGCGATCGCCGGCACATTTGCCCTCGCCGCAATCACCGTTGCCCTCGTTTCTCCCGGAATAGGAGTTTTGCTGGATCGATTCGCACCCCGCCGGGTGATCCTGCCATCGATCCTTGTATTTGCGCTCGCCTTGGCTTCACTGAGTACGCTTGGTCCCAATATCAAGCGGTTCTATCTGACTTACTTCATTCTGGGACTGGTCGCGAACGGAACAGCGCAATTCGCCTACACGCGGACCATCCTTACCTGGTTCCAAAAGCGCCGTGGCTTTGCTCTCGCATTGATCCTGACGGGCAGTGGAGTGGGTTCCATTCTCATTCCTCCAATAACGCAATGGGTTATCGATCACCATGGATGGCGCGCAGCATACCTTTCACTTGGCGGCATCGCACTCCTGGGCTTTCCGTTGACAGCTCTCATTGTGCGAAATCAACCGGCCGCTGTTGAACGCAAGGACGAAAGCATGTTGTTATCCGGCGTGACTGTCGGCGGGGCACTGCGCACCGCTCCGTTCTGGATACTTGCATTCATCATCATGCTTTCCGCCTTCAGTGAAAACGGGTTAGTCACGAACCTGGCGGCGATCCTGACAGAACATGGCATCACCGCGCAAGCGGCGGCAATAGCATTGTCGGTCAGGGGCGGTGCCGGGATTGTTGGACGGTTGTGTACAGGTTTTCTGATCGACCGCATCTCCGCGCAACGTATTCAAACATTGATTCTTCTGCTTTCGGCAGGAGGTACCCTCATCCTTGCGTTCGCAGGCACGTCTCCAGTAGCTCTTGTCGGCGCCACGTTGCTTGGGATAGGGCTCGGAAGTGAAGCAGATGTCGCACCCTATCTCCTCGCCCGTTACTTTGGGCGCAAACATTTCTCAGTGCTCTATGGACTTACTTGGACGGCTTATGCCATCGGAGGTGCAACCGGGCCGATGGTTGTAGGACGCCTCTATGACCGAGCAGGCTCGTATCAGCCGCGGATCATCGTAGGGTTGGCGTGCACGGCTATGGCTGCGGCTTTGATCAGCTTATTGCTGCGGCGTGATTTTCACGGAACGACAGACGCACCAGCGCCGGTCGGAATCCCGGTTAACAAGTAAATGCATTCTTCTCGAAAGGCGTCTCCGGATCGCAGAGGCTCTCCTTCGCAGCAGGTGGGTGCGTACAAGAGCGTATCCGCTCTTTTTTATTCTCGTTCGTTGGTCATCTATCAACAATTCGTTGACTTCCAATTTTCGGGACGATACCATTCCTCATCTTCGAGACATTCAGGGGAGAGCGTGGCGTCAAGTTCGTCCCAATCTGTCACAGAATTGCTCGCACGGTGGAAAAGCGGGGACGTCTCGGCGCGGGATGCTTTAGTTCCCCAGGTGTATGACGAGTTGCGGCGAATTGCACGCAGCTGTCTGTCTAATCAATCCCGCAGTCATACGCTGCAACCGACAGCTCTCGTCCACGAAGCTTACCTGCGCCTCGCCCGTCGAGATTCGATGGACTGGCAGGATCGCGCTCATTTTTTTGCTCTGGCAGCCCAGATGATGCGACAAATTCTGGTAGACCACGCACGAAAACAGGCTGCTTCCAAGCGAGGAGGTAAAGCGGTCACTCTGGTTGTGGATGAGGTGTCAGACGTTGCCAAGGCGCCAAGCCTTGACGTGATTGCGCTTGACGATGCCATGAAACGCCTCTCCTCGCTCGATCCACGTCAGTGCCAAATAGTGGAGCTGCGATTTTTTGGCGGTCTTTCGATTGAGGAGACTGCGCAAGCTGTGAACATTTCTACTGCAACGACGAAGCGGGAATGGGCAACGGCGCGCCTCTGGCTCTACAATGCGATGAACAATGGCGACTAGTTATGACTCCGGAACGTTGGGGAAGGATTAAGGACGTTCTGGCCGCGACATTGGATCTGCCTTCTGGTGATCGCGCTTCCTTTTTGAATGAACAGTGCAACGGTGACGATCCGCTTCGTGATGAGGTTGAACGTTTGCTTCGGACCGAAGAGAATGTCGGTCCCGAATTCCTGGAGGAATCCTCTTTTGCAGAAGTTACAGCGGCTCTGATTCCGATCGAAGACAACTCATGGATCGGCCGCCGTGTCGGCGCTTACCGGATCATAGAACTGATTGGAGAGGGGGGCATGGGTGAGGTCTATCACGCCTTCCGCGCCGATGATCAGTTTCAAAAGGAAGTGGCGCTCAAGGTCATCCGCGCCGGACAGGACTCAAACTTCGTCATCACTCGATTCAGGAACGAGCGGCAAATACTGGCTAGTCTCGAACATCCGAATATCGCGCGATTGCTCGATGGCGGAACGACAGAGGATGGTGTCCCTTACATTGCGATGGAGTTGATTGATGGGCAGCCGATCACTGAGTACTGTGACGGTCGCAAACTCTCGATCCCAGAGCGGCTACGGATCTTCTTGCAAGTTTGCGCGGCGGTCCAATTTGCCCACGAGCATCTGATCATCCATCGCGACATCAAGCCAGGAAATATTCTGGTTACGGCCGAGGGAACGCCGAAACTGCTGGACTTCGGTATTGCGAAAATACTTGAGTCGGATCCCGTAGGGAGCTTGACCGACACGACCCAGACAGCATTCCGCGTCCTGACTCCGCGCTACAGCAGTCCAGAACAAATCCGCGGCGAGCCGATGACCACTGCCAGTGATGTGTATTCGTTGGGTGTGGTCCTCTACGAGCTTTTGACAGGGCACAGTCCCTACAAGTTAGCAAGTGGCTCCGCCCAAGAGATGACTCGGGCCGTTTGTGCTGTTGAACCGCAAAAACCAAGCCTGGCAGTTACCAGGGTCGAGTCTGCGAAAAGTCCTGCGTCTCAACCACTCGCGCCGGACCAATTGAGCGCGGCGAGAAACAGTTCGCCGGAGAAACTCCGAAAACGATTGAATGGCGATATCGACAACATCCTTCTGATGGCACTTAGAAAGGACCCCGCACGGCGGTATCGTTCAGTGGAACAGCTTCAGGAAGACCTAAAGCGACACTTGGACAATCTGCCCGTTCTTGCCCGCAACGACACCCTCTGGTACCACACTTCGAAGTTCATCAATCGTCACAAGGCCGGTGTGATCTTGTTTGCAGCATTCGTACTCGCGCTTGTGGGCGGTATGGCGATCACGCTCCACGAAGAGGAGGTCGCCCGCCGTGAACGTGCACGAGCAGAGACGCGGTTCAATGACGTGCGCAAGCTGGCGAACTCTCTTATATTCGAAATCCATGACTCTATGCGAGATTTGTCGGGCGCTACGCCTGCTAGAAAGCTGCTGGTTGCTCGCGCACAGGAATATCTGGATAGCCTGTCGAAGGAGGCGTCTGGAGATGCCTCGCTGCAGCGAGAGCTTGCTGCTGCATACGATCGTGTCGGTGATCTGCTGGGATACAGCGGCGCGGCCAACCTGGGTGACGTTCCAGGGGCATTGCAGAGTTACAAGAAGGCGCTGGCAATTCGCGAGTCACTCGCTGCAGCAAGTCCCGATGATCCTTCGATCCAGTCCGATCTGTTGAACAATTATTTTCACTTGAGCTTTGTGCTGCAGGATGCGGGGAATTATTCGGGAGCTTTGGATATTCTGGGAAAAGGGCTCCCCATCGCGCAAAAGCTTGCGGCAGCGCGGCCCGATCCGATTCACAAAGACCTTCTTGCAGGCTTCTACTGGAAGACGGGCGGTGTTTTGATTCAATCCGGAAACTACATCCGTGCCGCCGAAAGCTTCCGTCAATCGGCTGCCATTCGTGAGCCAGTCGCGAACGCTCCGAATGCAAGTCTCCAGATCCGCACCCATCTCGTTGGAGATTACATTGGGTTGGCGACGGCATTGCGGGACGCTGGTGATTTCAACCCCGCCCTGGACGCTTCGACGAAGGGATTACACCTGATTGAGGAACTGTCACGCTCCAATCCGAACAATGCAACCCTTCGCGAATACGTCGGCGAGGCCTACAGTCTTTCGGCACCGTTGTTAGAGAAGACGGCGAACGTCAATCTGGCGTTGGAGTATTTCCGCGATGCTAATCAGATTTTTGCCAGCCTCTGGGCCGCGGATCCGGCCAACTCTTTGGCGAGAGATAACGTTGGCTTCAGCGATCTAGGCATCGCGCATGAACTGCAACTCAAACATGACGTTCTGCCGGCTCTTTCGCCCATCCATGAAGCAATCAAGACGTTTGAAGGTATCGAACATAAGAACCGGTATGACATGGAAGGTCAGGCTCAGTCATATGAGGCCCTGGCAATGGCCTATCAGGCGCTTGCCGATAATGAACCTACATCATCAAAAAAGATCCAGGACCTGCGTGAGGAACGGACTTGGCTGCAGAAAAGCTTGAGTGCCTGGGGGCAGGATTCAAATCACGGATCTTCCGACCCGGTGGCCGCTCAGGAAGGGAATCGCGTTCAGAAGGAACTTGCTCTTTGCGAATCGGCGTTGACGAAGCCCTAATTCCTAAAGGCGCTAAAGTTATCTGATTCGAACAGCTTACGGTCACGTAAGGGTTGCCCTTAGTCCCCCCCAATGAAAATTTTCCAAATTGCGATGAGCCAGTTTGTCCTGATTTTTCGTTTTAGGAAGTATCAAGGCAAACTACGGGACTGAGCGCCGAACTCCCCTGAAATTCTTCGGTGCCTGTGTGTCTCTCAAGGCCGAACTAAGTTTCGCGAGGAGATGCCGTGCGCAAAGAAGCGATCTTAAATTTCAGGAAACATCTGAAGACATCCAGCGTGTTGTCAACATCGGGCGGCGTATGTGCACTTCTACTTCTGCTCGCCGGACCATCGGCGCTTGGAGCTTCGGGTCGGGAGCCCGAGGCTCCATCTTCTTCCTCCCAGAAGATCCAGACTCTTGGCCGACCGATGTCGTTTGAACAGTCGAGCGAAGCTGACCAGAAGTTTCTCGCGCGCGGCCAGGGACACAATCTCATCCTGACGAAGGATGGGGCAGTGTTGTCGCCAAATGATTCGAAAGGAGCCGAACTCCGGATAAGTTTCTCTGGAGTCGATCCAGTAACCTCGATCAGCGGCGAAAGGGAGCTGCCGGGCAAGGTTTATCACCATAACGGCGCGAGCATCGGTCCTCTCCACGGAAACCCAACCTTCAGCCGAGTCAGGTACTCCGGCATTTATCCGGGAATCGACGCCGTTTACTACGGAAATGACCAGCAGGTGGAATTCGATTTGGTTTTGGCTCCTCACGCGGACTCGAATCTGATTCGTCTCGCTCTCCGCGGCGCGGACAAGGTACACCTTACCGAGACGGGCGATCTGGCGTTGCAGCTCGGCGCCGAGGAAGTTCTCCTTCGCAAACCTTCGATCTACCAGGAGCATGACGGCGTTAGAACCAAGATCGCTGGCAAGTACGCATGGCGCGAAAAGGGTGAACTCGGATTCGATCTTGCGGCTTTCGACTCAAATCTTCCGTTGACCATTGACCCTTCAATCGTGTTCGCGACTTATCTGGGCGGCTCCGGCAACGAGTCGACCGAGGCACTCAAAATCACAAGATTCGGAGAAGTCTATCTGGCGGCTAGCAGTGACACTGTATCCACCATCCCCGCCACGCGGCAATTTCCAATCGAAACGCCGCAATCGGGCTTTGCAGAGTGTTTCCTCACGAAGCTCTCCGCAGATGGCAGCCAGGAAATTTATACCGTTATTTTCAACGGAGTGCGCTGCGAAGCAATGGATATTCAACCCGGCCTTGTTCATCTTTCGATGGGCAAGAGCGGCAACTACCTCCGTACTCTCCGTGAAGATGCAGCAGGTCAACCGTCGTCGCTTGACCTGCTGCAGGGTGCCTACGATTTCAATCTCGGTCCGGTCGAGGAGCTTCGTGCCGATAGTTTCGGCAACATCTATCTGGTTGTTTTCTACCAGCCGGGTACTAATCCAATCTATGAGCTGCAAAAAGTTGATGCTAACGGTCAGCTCGTCGGAACGATTCCGCTCATAAATGCCGCTATCACCCAGCCGGGGAATTTCATCTACGAACAGGTCACCGGGCTCGACGTCGACGACTCCGGCAACGCCTATGTTGTCGGTATCGATCGATTGAATGGCGTCATCACGCCTACCTCAGATGCCTTTCAGTCAGTCAAACCTTCTGGTGCCGCCGCTGACGACGGATTCCTGCTTCGCGTCGACACCAATCCGAGCACGTTTCAGATCAGCTACGCCACATTCCTCGGCGGATTGTCGGACGACGAAGCCAGACAGGTGGCATTCGATCCCTCAAGCAACACGGTGTTGATTGTCGGCGACACCGCGTCCACCAACTTCCCCACTACAACCGGTTCCCCAAGTTACAGCAATCCGTCTGGATTTCTCACCAAGCTCGATTTGAGCCAACCAGCTTCAAGTCAGTTGATCAGCAGCGTTTTGATGAGTACCGGAAGATCGACGACAAATCTGCTCGCGGTTCTGCCAGGCGGCATCCCGGTTGTTACTGGCACAGCTGTCGATGCCGCGGGAATTGGGTCTGGCTTTATCCTGGTCGATCCCATCTACCCAGCACAATTCGGTTCACAGAACCGGCCGTTCCTGAGAACATACACACCCGACCTCTCACAAGCGACCTTCTCCACGTTCCTCGACAAGATTCCCGGAAACACCTTCCCCTCTGCGATCGCCACGAACGGTACGCAGTCTCTTTACCTTGCGGTGGACACGAACGACGGAAGCCTTGGTACGCCAGGTGCATTTCACTCGACCGGCCTGGGCAATTATGACGTACTTCTGCGCGCGCTCGATGTTACCGATATTGTTGCAGGAAACCAACCTCCTACGATCTCGTTTACTCCGTCGAATCTGTCGGTTTCCATCACGGCTCCAAACCAGCCGTTCGTGTTTCCTCTTGCCTGTGGTCATCTGTTCCAGTGCGATATTCGGGATCCCGACGGGGCTGCTCTCACCGACTTCGCCTGGTATGGCTCGAACGGATTCCACCTCGAACAGAACAACAGCTTGACCGGGGTGCCGCCCTCCGCCAACCTTTCCCTTGCAGCTGGGACATACACTTTTACGTTAAAGGTAAGGGACAGCGGCGGAGCAATTGGCAGCGCGACATTGACCGTGAACGTGCTCGGGCAAAACACGTTCCAGACGAACAATCCGGCGACAATCCAGCTTACGGATGTGTTGTTTACTGCGCCGGACTATATCTACAAAGGTAATGTCAATCCGGCGACGATCACATTCCAGTCAGTGCTTGCCAACGGCCTCACATGGCTCCAGTCGCGATCCGATCTGAATCCAGCCCCTCCGGTGGGAATGCAGGCAGGCTCGCCGCCGTATTACTACGATGTCCATACCACGGCTCTCTTCAGTGAGCCAGCGACGCTCTGCCTCGACCGCACCGGAATGAGCTTCGCCGATCCTGCCAAAGTTCAG
>Ga0210397_10000652_pt1 | contig 23008 bp, 26 predicted proteins | sample IncBWH2OmetaG_FD_160126 | JGI IMG/M metagenome (GOLD analysis project Ga0210397, IMG submission 160126) | Forest soil microbial communities from Barre Woods Harvard Forest LTER site, Petersham, Massachusetts, United States - Inc-BW-H-2-O ...
ATTTGTAGACCTGGCCCATCCAGTCGGCGTCGCGCTTGGCGAGGTAGTCGTTGACGGTCACGACATGCACGCCTTCGCCGGCCAGGGCGTTGAGATAGACGGGCAGGGTGGCGACCAGGGTCTTGCCTTCGCCGGTCTTCATCTCGGCGATGTTGCCGTGATGCAGCACCATGCCGCCGATCAGCTGGACGTCGAAATGGCGCTGGCCGAGGGTGCGCTTGGCGGCCTCGCGGACCACCGCGAAGGCTTCCGGCAGCAGGTCTTCCAGGGTCTCGCCGGCGGCCAGCCGCGCCTTGAACGCCGGCGTCATGGCGCGCAGCTGGTCGTCCGTCATTTTGACGTATTGCGGCTCCAGCGCGTTGATCTCGGCCACCCGGGACCGGAATTGCTTGATCTTCCGGTCGTTGGAGGACCCGAAGAGTCGCTGTGCTATGCCGCTGAAACCCAGCATGAAAACCTCGTAATAAGCCCGGAAAGGGCGGCCTTGGTGCGCGTGACCGGCGCGGGCGCCGCGGCGGAGAGATAAGAACGCCCCACCCCCTTGTCAAATCAGGCGATTCCAGTCACATGCGCGCCCGATTAAACGGTACTGGGGGCAGGTTTATGGCCAAGGGCAAGACGACCGGCAAGCCGGCAAAAGCAGCCGTGCCGGGCGCGGCGCACGCCGAGGCCAAGAAAGTCTCGCCGCTGGCGCCCAAATCGCATCCCGCCCTGCCGCCGCTGGCCGGCGTCAGGCTCTCCACCGGCGAGGCCGGGGTCCGCTACAAGAACCGCACCGACGTCCTGCTCGCCGTGTTTGCGCCGGGAACCCAGGTCGCCGGCGTCTTCACCAGGTCCAAGACCTCGTCGGCGCCGGTCGACTGGTGCAAGGCGCATGTCGCCGCCGGCGCCGCCCGCGCCCTGGTGGTCAACAGCGGCAACGCCAACGCCTTCACCGGCAAGGCCGGCCTCGAAGGCGCCCGCCAGGTCGCCGAGTCGGCCGCCGCCATTGTCGGCTGCAGGCCGAGCGAGGTGTTCATGGCCTCGACCGGCGTCATCGGCGAGCCCTTGGTCGCCTCGCGCATCACCAAGGTGCTGGGCACGCTGGCCGAGGAGGGCGCCGCCGGCGGCTGGCGCGCCGCCGCCGAGGCGATCATGACCACCGACACCTATCCCAAGCTCGCCACCGCGCAGGCGCTGATCGACGGCAAGCGCGTCACCATCAACGGCATCGCCAAGGGCTCGGGCATGATCGCGCCCGACATGGCGACCATGCTGTCCTTCGTCTTCACCGATGCGAACCTGCCGGGCGCGGTGCTGCAGGAGCTGCTCGCCGCCGGCGTCAAGAACTCCTTCAACGCCATCACGGTCGACAGCGACACCTCGACCAGCGACACGCTGTTGCTGTTCGCCACCGGCAAGGGCGCCTCCCACGCCAACATCGCCAAGGCGAGCGACAAGCGGCTCAACGAATTCCGTCAGCGGCTCGACGCCGTGCTGCTCAATCTCGCGCTGCAGGTGGTGCGCGACGGCGAGGGCGCGCAGAAGCTGATCCGCATCGACGTCACGGGCGCCGAGAGCGACGAGGCCGCCAAGAAGATCGCGCTCAGCGTCGCCAACTCGCCGCTGGTCAAGACCGCCATCGCCGGCGAGGACGCCAATTGGGGCCGCATCGTCATGGCCGTCGGCAAGGCCGGCGAAGCGGCCGACCGCGACAAGCTCAGGATTTCGTTCGGCGGCCACGTCGTCGCCGAAGCCGGCGAGCGCGCCGCCAAATACAACGAAGCCGCCGCCACCAAGGCCGTGAAGGGCCGCGAGGTCGAAATCGCCGTCGATCTCGGCCTCGGCAAGGGCGCGGCGCGGGTCTGGACCTGCGATCTCACGCACGGCTACATCGACATCAACGGCAGCTATCGCAGCTGAGTTTACCCGCAAAGTTACGGTCCGGCGGCGCGCACGGCGCGGAGCGTCACGGCGCTTTCACTTTCGGCTTGACGAACGCATAGCTCACCGGTTATATATCGATCAATAGCCAACGGGTTATCGATCGCAGATGCCGAACACGCACGATATGCTCTTCAAGACGCTGTCCGACCCGACGCGGCGGGCCATCTTCGAGCGGCTCTGCCGCAGCGGCGAGCAGACGGTCGGGGCCCTGACGGCGCGCGCCAAAGTCTCGCAACCCGCCGTCTCCAAGCACCTCGCGGTCCTCAGGCAGGCCGGGCTGGTGCGCGACCGCCACGAGGGTCGCCAGACCCATTACAGCGCGCAGCTTGGTGCCCTGGCGCCGCTGCTCGACTGGACCAGCCAGATGACCGGCTTCTGGCAAAGCCGGTTCGACCAACTCGAAGACCTTCTCAAGAGGATGGACCAATGAGCAATCCTGCAACCGAGACCCTCTCCGTCGTCGTCGAACGGGAGGTCGCCTATCCGCCGGAAAAAATCTGGCGCGCGCTCACCCAGCCGCACCTGATCGAGGAGTGGCTGATGAAGAACGACTTCAAGCCCGTCGTCGATCACCGTTTCACGCTGCGCGGCGACTGGGGCTCGGTCGACTGTCAGGTCATGACCGTCGAGCCGAACCGGACGCTGGTTTACAGCTGGGGCGCGATGGGCATGGGCAGCGTCGTCACCTGGACCCTCACGCCCACATCCGCCGGGACCCATCTGCGCATGGAGCAGGCCGGCTTCCGCCCCGAGCAGCAGCGCGCCTACCAGGGCGCCAAATTCGGCTGGTCGAAATTCTTTGCCAACCTGGAGCAGGTCCTGGCGCGGCCGGATTGAGGCCTGCCGCACCGCCCAATCGCAATGGAGGTCCCCTTGAACTGGAACAATTGGCTGCGCTGGATCCACCGCTGGCTGTCGGTCGCTTTTGTCCTGGCCGTGATCGTCGCCATGGTCGCCATGGCGCAGAAGAAGCCGGTCGTCTGGCTGTCCTACACGCCGCTGCCGCCGCTCGCCGTGCTGGTGTTCACCGGCCTGTACCTGTTCGCGCTGCCCTATGCCGCCCGCTGGCGCAGCCACGCCCGCAGGAAGATCGGATAAAAGAACCAGAAGATCGACAGCATGGCGAACGATCCCGCCGCCGTGGCGATGGCGGCGGTGCCGCTGCCCAATATTCGCTCGATGGCGACATAGACGTCGCCCGACACGCCCAGCGCCAGCGGCAGCAGGGCGACGGTGACGAGGTTCGAGCCGATGCGGTAGAAGCGCTCGGTGTCGTCGCCGGCGAAGGCGATGCGGTGGAACGCGGCGGGCGCCACCAGCAGGACCAGCGCCAGCGCCACGCACAGCAGCGATGCGCCGTGCAGCAGGCGCGACGCCTCGGGCAGGTCGCCGAACGCCTTGGTCATCATCACCGCGAGCTGGAAGCCGATCAGCGCCTGGGCGCCGGGCAGGGCGATGCGCGCCTCGGTCAGCATCTGCGTGGTCCGCGTCGTGATATCGGTCTTGACGTCGTGCATGGCGTCCAGGTTACGCGTTTTCTCCAGGAACCAGGTGCGAAAAATGAACTCGGCGACATACCACAGGGCGATCGCGAGGCCGAAGACCGCCGCGCCGGCGACGATCCCCACCGTCTCCCCGAACGCGTGGGTGAACACCAGGTAGATGTCGAGCCCGAAGCTGAGGCTGAACGGCAACAGCGCCGCCTCGGTGTAGCGCGTCACCGCCTTGCGGATGCGCCCGGTGATCTGGCCGTGCTCGACCAGCCGGTGCTGGCTGGGCGCCGCCAGCAGCAGCGCCAGCGCCACCACCATCAGCAGCAGGGCGGCGGCATCGACCCGCCGCATGGTCAGCGTGAAGCTGGCGAACTGGTCCTGGAACACGGTCTGGAACTGGAAGCCGAACAGGATCTGGCTCGCCAGCATCAAAAGCCGCGTCTCGTCGAGCGAGGTCTGGAATTTCTGTGCCATGTCTCCCGCGCGCGCCTGCGCCGCAACAGAACCCCGCGGCGCCTGCGCCGCAACAGAATTTGCGCTAGGCTCGCGGTCAAGCTTTTTTCCGGATTCTGGATGCCAGCATCGCCGATACCCGACACCGCGCTCGTCGAGATCGAAGACGCCCATTTCGCCTGGCTGCTCGGCGAGGGCCCCGCGCCGTCGCCGATGTTGCGCCTGCCACCCGGCGGCATGGACACGGCGGAGACGCTCGGCATCGTCCGGCGCATGACGCGGCGTCTTTATAGAAGCGGCAGCCGCGGCAGCTGGCTGGTCGTCAGCGGCGGCGAAGCCGTCGGCCTCGCCAGCTACAAGCAGAAGCCGGACGCGCACGGCGTCGTCGAGATCGGCTATGGCATCGCCGCCAGCCGGCGCGGTCTCGGCCATGCGACGCGCGCCGTGGCGGCGCTGCTGGGCCATGCCCGCGCCGATCCGGCGGTCGGTGCCGTCCGCGCCGAAACCGCCGCCGCCAACGTCGCCTCGCAGCGCGCCCTGGAGCGCAACGGCTTTGCGCCCTATGGCACCGGCGACGATCCCGACGACGGCCCGATGATCCTGTGGCGGCTCGCGCTGAAAGCCGTGGCGCAAGCCTGAGCGACAGGGACCGGCAAATCCGCTAGTTTTAGCAATACGCTTAAGGCAACTTTAATCGGGATTCCGCCATCGTGACCGTCTCGGGGTTCAGGCTTGTGCTCGTGGCGGCCTGTGCGCTGATCGATCCGGACGGCCGCATGTTGATCGCGCAGCGGCCGCCGGGGAAGGCGATGGCAGGGCTATGGGAATTTCCTGGCGGCAAGGTCGAAGCCGGCGAGCGGCCGGAAGAGGCGCTGATCCGCGAGATGCGCGAGGAACTGGGGATCGCGGTCCGGGAGCCGTGTCTGGCGCCCTTCACCTTCGCCTCGCACAGCTACGCGGATTTTCAATTGCTGATGCCGCTCTATGTCTGCCGCCGCTGGGAGGGCAGCGTGACCGCCCGCGAGCACAGCGCGCTGGCCTGGGTCCGGCCCCGCGACTTGACCGGCTACGCGATGCCGCCGGCCGATGTGCCGCTCATTGCGATGCTGCGCGATCTGCTCTGAAACGCTTCGCCGGCGACGAGGGCGGCGCCACCGCCATCGAATACGCCATGATCGCCAGCATCGTCTCGATCGTGATCTTCGCCGCCGTCACCTCCATCGGCTCCAGCCTCAAGACCTTCTTCCAGGCGCTGGCGAATTTCGTCTGAGCGCGCCTCGCGCCGAGCGCTATTCCGCGCGCTCCGGGCGTGTTTTGTCCGGCAGGACGATTTCCGATGTGCCCAGCGCCTCGGCGAGACGCGTCCGGGCGCTGCCGGGTTTCAGCGCTTGCTGCTGGCTGTCATGCGGCGTCCAGCCGGTGAGGTAGACGATGTCGAAGGTGGCGCGCAGCCTGCCGTCGGGATCGGCGAAGTGCGCCGCGTAATGCGCCAGCGTCGCCGCCAGCATCGCGCGTCGCATCGGCTTGCGGCTGCGTTCGATCAACGCATTGGTCTCGCCCATCGCGCGCAGGTCGCGCACCAGGTCCATGACATCGCCATAGCGCACCACCGTGCGCTCGACGTCGGCGACGGGCAGGGCGAAGCCGGCGCGCTGCAGCAATCCGCCCAGATCGCGCACGTCGCCGAACGGCGCGACGCGCGGGCTGAGGCCGCAGGTCACCGCGATCTCCGCCGCCGCCAGCGACTGGCGCAGCTCCGTCAAGGTCTCGCCGCCGAACAGCGCCGCCAGGAACAGGCCGTCGGGCTTCAGGGCGCGCCGCACCTGCGCCAGCGCGCCCGGCAGGTCGTTGACCGCGTGCAGCGACAGCACGCTGGTCACCAGGTCCCACGCCTCGGGCGCCGCCGCGAGGCGCTCGTCGCCGCCGAGCGCGCCTTCGAGTTCGAGGACGCGCGCGAATGTCCGCTTGACGCCCGATAGCCGCGCGGCCACCCCTTCCGCCGCCTCGCGCGCCAGGAAGGCGTCGCCGCCCAGCCGCAGCGCCCGTGCGCGGTGCCGCGCCAGCGCCGTCGGATCGAAAATCTGCGGCGGTCCCTGGTTCATTGCGCTATACTATTCGACATGGGCGGGGAATTGCAGGGCAGTGTGGTGCGCGGCCTGCGGCAGGCCGGACGCGCCTCGCTCGACCTGCTGTTCCCGCCGCTCTGCATCGCTTGCCGCGCGCAGGTCTCCGCGCCCGGCGCGCTGTGCGCCCAGTGCTGGCAGACCATCCAGTTCCTCGACGGGCCGCTCTGCGAATGCTGCGGCCTGCCGTTCGACTTCGATCCCGGCGGCGCCACGCTGTGCGCCGCTTGCCACGCGAGGCCCCCGGCCTACGACAAGGCCCGCGCCGTGATGCGCTATGACGCGCACGCCCGCGGCCCCATCCTCGCCCTCAAGCATGGCGACCGCCTCGACCTGGTGCCCGGCTTCACGCGCTGGCTCGAGCGCGGCGGCCGCGCCCTCCTGGACGAGGCCGACATCATCCTGCCGGTGCCGCTGCATCCCTGGCGCCTGTGGAGCCGGCGCTACAATCAGTCGGCCGAGCTGGCCCGCGCGCTCGCCCGCCATTGCGGCAAGCCGGCCGATTTCCAGGCCCTGGTCCGCAGCCGTGCCACCCCCAGCCAGGGCGCCATGCCCTCGGCCAAGGCGCGGCGCCGCAACATGCTGGGCGCCTTCAAGGTTTCGCCGCGCCACAAATCCGCCATTGCCGGGCGTAACCTTCTGCTCATCGACGACGTGTTAACCACAGGCGCGACCGTCGATGCCTGCGCGCGCGCGCTAAAGCGCGCAGGGGCCGCAAAAGTGCTGGTTTTGGCGCTCGCCCGCGTTGTCCGTCCGCTCGCCGGCGATATTATATGACGGTCACGGAACGGTGCTGCTGAGTCGCATCCCATGTCGAAGATCAAGATCTACACCACGCCGATCTGCCCCTATTGCGTGCGCGCCAAGGCGCTGCTGAAGAAGAAGGGCGCCCAGTTCGACGAGGTCGACGTCTTCATGGACGCCGACGCGCGCCGGGAGATGGAAGACAAATCCCACGGCCGCCGCAGCGTGCCGCAGATCTTCATCGGCGACAAACATGTCGGCGGCTGCGACGACCTCTATGCGCTGGAGAGCCAGGGCGCGCTCGATCCGCTGCTGAAAATTGCATGACGGCCTTTCGGGCCGCCTGCGTTCAGCTGCGCTCCACCGACGACGTGGCGGAAAACATCCGCGTCACCTCCGAATTCATCCGTGAAGCGCACGGCAAGGGCGCCGCGTTCGTCGCCACGCCGGAGAACACCACGCTGATGGCGCCCGATGGCGGCGCCAAGCTCGCCAGCTCCTATGACGAGGCGCACGATCCGGCGCTGCCGGCCTTTGCCGCGCTCGCCGAAGACCTCGGCATCTGGCTGCTGATCGGCAGCCTCGCGATCAAGGTCAGCGAGAGCAAGACCGCCAATCGCCAGTTTCTGATCGATCCCAAAGGCCGCATCGCGGCGCGCTACAGCAAGATCCATCTCTTCGACGTCGACCTGCCGTCGGGCGAGAAGTATCGCGAGTCGAACACCGTCGCCGGCGGCGACCGCGCCGTGCTCGCCGAGACGCCATGGGGCAAGATCGGCCTCACCATCTGCTACGACATGCGCTTCCCGCAGCTTTACCGCGCCCTGGCGCAGAACGGCGCCTTCCTGCTCACCGCGCCGTCGGCCTTCACCGAGACCACCGGCAAGGCGCATTGGCATGTCCTGCTCCGCGCCCGCGCCATCGAGAACGGCGCCTTCGTCATCGCCCCGGCGCAGGGCGGCACCCATGCCAACGGCCGCAAGACCTACGGCCGTTCGCTGATCGTCGGGCCCTGGGGCGAGATCCTCGCCGAGGCCGGCACCGAGCCTGGTGTCATCGTCGCCGACATCGACCCCGCTGCCGTCGCCGACGCGCGCAGCCGCGTGCCGAATTTGCAGCATGACCGCGCCTTCGCAGGCCCCTGAGGCCGGCCGTGCCGCTCCCGGGCGCCAAAGGCCTTGCGAAACATCAATCCGCGCCGCGATTTGGGCGTATAAGGTGAAGCCGCACCGCACAAAGGCCCTGGCGTGATCGTCTACAATCTTCGTTGCCGCAACGCCCATGAATTCGAGGGCTGGTTCCGCGACTCGGCGGCGTTCGACGCCCAGTCCCAGGGCGGCAAGCTGACCTGTCCGGTCTGCGACTCGCGCAAGATCGAGAAGGCCATCATGGCGCCCGCCGTTTCCGGCGCGAAAAAATCTGCCGTCACCGCCGACGAGTCCCGCAAGATGCGCCAGTTCATGACGGGCTTGCGCAAATACGTCCAGGACAACGCCGACTATGTCGGCCCCAAATTCGCCGAGGAAGCGCGCAAGATCCATTACGGCGAAGCCGAGGAGCGCCACATCTACGGCGAGGCCTCGCTCGAGGAAGCCAGGGAACTGGTGGAGGAGGGCGTCGACGTCGCCCCGCTGCCGCCGGACATCGACGGGGCGAACTGAAATTTACCCTCCCTTGAGGGGTCCGTAGCGACAGCGTACGGACGCGCAGCGAAGCGAAGCAAGGGTCGAAATTGCGAAGCAATTTCGGGGAGGGGTCTGACGCCTGGCGCCGGACCCCTCCCCGAAAAATTCTCGCTGCGCTCGAATTTGTTCGACCCTCCCTCAAGGGGAGGGTGAAACTATTACTTCAACGCCGCCCTTAGCGTGTCCGCGTCGCGGTTGCACGACCGCCCCATGAAGACGTCGTCGAACGGCACCGGGCGGCCGTAATATTCGGCGTTCATCTCCGGCTTCTGCTCCAGCGTCGAATCGTTGACGGTCAGGCCGACATAGGCGCCGGCGGCGCGGGCCCAGCCGATGATGTCGCCGTGATAGCTGGAATCGCCGTCATTGCCGCCGGCCATCAGGATGGCGAGGCCGGCCTCGGTGCCGAGGCGGAAGCGCTCCTGGCGCACCGCCGCGACGGCCCGGTCGGTCATCAGCACCAGGACGATCTGGGCGCTCGAGATGCCGGCCTGCAAGCCGATCGACGGCGAGCCCAGCGAATAGAAGGCGGGATAGGTCCACACCTTGCCGATGCGGCGCAGCAGCACCGCGTCGCCGCCCTGGCCGCCGATGATGAAGCCGACCTTGACCAGCGACGGCACGATGATGATGCCCTTGGCCTGGCGCAGGAGGCTCTGCGGAATCCTGCCCTGGAAATCGTAGAAGGTGCGGGTGGCGTCGCTCACCAGCCTGCCGGACTTGCCGGGCGACATCGCCACCGGGCACAGCGCCACGTGATGGACCGGCTTGCGCGGCGCCCTCTTGGCGTCGGCCGGCGTGAAGGCGAGAGCGGCGGCCGCAAGCGCGGCGAGGCCGAGAACGGCGAATTTCTGCATGGCGAATCCCCTGGGGCTTGAAATCGCCGCAAGTTTACGCGGACCCGGCGCGCTGCGCGAGGGCGGCGCTCAGCGGCTCGCCACGACCATGTAATTGACGTCCACATCGGATGACAAATGCCAGTCCCAGGCCAGGGGATCGAAAGCCACGCCTTGCGTTTTCAATGGGTTGAGCCCCGAACCTTCAAGTAACCGGCGAAGCTCGGCGGGCGTTACGAAGCGGTTCCAGTCATGCGTGCCGGGCGGCAGCCAGCGCAGGATGTATTCCGCCCCGATCTTGGCCAGCGCCAGCGCCTTGAGCGTCTTGTTGAGGGTCGCGACGAACATCAGCCCGCCGGGTTTCACCAGCCCGGCACAGGCCTTGAGATAAGCCTTGAGGTCCGCGACGTGCTCGACCACCTCCATGTTGAGGACCACGTCGAACCGGGCGCCCTCGGCCGCCAGCACTTCGGCCGAGGCGGCGCGATAAGTCACGGCGAGGCCCGCCGCCGCGGCATGCGCCCTGGCGGTGCCGATGTTCTTCTCGGACGGATCGACACCCGTCACCGCGAAGCCCAGCCGGCGCATCGGCTCGCACAAAAGCCCGCCGCCGCAGCCGATGTCGAGCAGCTCCAGCCCCGCGAACGGCTTCAGCTCCGAGCGGGCGAAGTGCGCGGCGGCGGTGTCGCGGATGAATTTGAGCCGCACCGGGTTGAACTTGTGCAGCGGCGCGAACTTGCCGGAAGGGTCCCACCATTCGGCCGCCATGGCGGAGAACTTGGCGACTTCCGTCGCATCCACCGATGTCGCGTCGCCAAGTGCGTCTGCCAATACCGTTCTCCCAAACGTCATGGGCGGGCTCGACCCGCCCACCCATCCGGCGCGCGTCGGCGCGCCGAAAAGAGTCTTCTGCGTCCGCTGACGCAGACAAGATGGATGGGCGGCTCAAGGCCGCCCATGACGATGTGCGGCGTTGAGCCTTGATCGTCTACCGTCTATGTAGGCCCCAACTTCCTGGGCGGCAAACGGATCGATTATGGCGAAGATCGCGATGAAATTCGGCGGCACCTCGGTGGCCGACCTGGAGCGCATCCGCCACGTCGCCACGCTGGTGAAGAAGGAGCGCGACCGCGGCAACGAGGTCGCCGTCGTGGTCAGCGCCATGGCGGGCGAGACCAACAAGCTGATCGGCTGGACCGCCGAGATCGCCAAGGCGCCCGGCTCCAACGCGCCTGCCATGCCCGATCCGCGCGAGCAGGATGTCATCGTCGCCGCCGGCGAGCAGATCACCGCGGGGCTCCTCGCCGTCGCGCTCGGCGCGCTGGGCGTGCCGTCGCGGTCCTGGATGGGCTGGCAGATTCCGCTGCGCACCTCCGCGGTGCACGGCCATGCCCGCATCGAGGGCATGGATGCGAGCCTGATGAACGAGAGCCTGGGGCGCGGCGAGGTCGCGGTCGTCGCCGGCTACCAGGGCGTCGCGGCGCATGACCGCATCTCGACGCTCGGCCGCGGCGGCTCGGACACCTCCGCCGTCGCCATCGCCGCGGGCCTCAGGGCCGACCGCTGCGACATCTACACCGACGTCGACGGCGTCTACACCACCGATCCGCGCATCGTGCCCAAGGCGCGCCGCCTGGAGAAGATCTCCTTCGAGGAGATGCTCGAAATGGCCTCGCTCGGCGCCAAGGTGCTGCAGACCCGCTCGGTCGAGATCGCCATGCTTCATCGCGTCCCCACCCGCGTGCTATCGACCTTCGACCCGGACGCGGGCGGAACGCTTCTGTGCGACGAGGAAGATATCGTGGAAAAGAAACCGGTCACCGGCATCGCCTATAGCCGCGACGAGGCGAAGATCACCCTGCACCGCATCCCGGACCGGCCCGGCATCGCGGCGGCGATCTTCGGGCCGCTGGCCGACAACGGCGTCAACGTCGACATGATCGTCCAGAACGTCTCGGAGGACGGCAAGAAGACCGACCTCACCTTCACCGTGGCGCGCGGCGAACTGCAGCGCGCGCTGGCCTCGATCGAGAAGGCGGCGCCGCAGATCGGCTATCGCGAGCTGACGCACGATGCCAGCGTCGCCAAGGTCTCGATCATCGGCATCGGCATGCGGGCCCATCCCGGCGTCGCCCAGACCATGTTCCGCACCCTGTCGGAGAAGGGCATCAACATCCAGGTGATCTCGACCAGCGAGATCAAGGTCTCCGTGCTGATCGCCGAGGAATATGTCGAACTGGCGGTCCGGGCGCTGCATTCGGCGTATGAATTGGACGTGGCGTAGTGGCGCCGCTTAACCCCGCCTGTCATCCGCCGCGAATGCGGCGGACCCAGGTGACGTCCTGCGGTGCGGGGCGTCACCTGGGTGGCCCGCATTCACGGGCCATGACACTTTGGTGTGGTTGCGGAGGGAATATCTGATGGCCGTCGCCGCCGGTGGCCCACGCATCCTGCTGCGGAAACTGCGCGAGATCATGGCCGAGCAGTCGAGCGCCCAGACGCGCCTCGACAAGCTCGTCACCGTCATCGCCACCAACATGGTGGCCGAGGTCTGCTCGATCTATCTGCGGCGCGCCGGCAAGGCGCTGGAGCTGTTCGCCACCGAAGGCCTCAACCGCGCCGCCGTGCACAACACGCGGCTGAGGGAAGGCGAGGGCCTGGTCGGCCTGGTCGCCGAGACCGCGGAGCCCGTCAACCTCTCCGACGCGCCGGCCGATCCGCACTTCTCCTATCGCCCCGAGACGGGCGAGGACCCCTACAAATCCTTCCTCGGCGTGCCGATCGTGCGCGGCGGCCAGGTGTTCGGCGTGCTGACGGTGCAGAACCGCGCCGCGGTGCTGTACTCCGAGGAAGAAGTCGAGGCGCTGCAGACCGTCGCCATGGTGATGGCCGAGGTCGTGGCGCAGGGCGGCCTGTTCCGCATCTCCGAGCTCGACGAGCCGGAGCTGCGCGCCGACCGGCCGCGCACCTTCCAGGGCGAGGGCCTCTCGGACGGCGTCGGCGTCGGCCGCGTCGTGCTGCACGAGCCGCGCGTCAAGGTCGAGCGCATGATCGCCGACGATCCGGCCGCCGAACTCATCCGCCTCGAGGACGCCATCGGCCTGCTGCGCGAGGCGGTCGACGAGATGCTGGATTCCAGCGAGCTCGACCTCACCGGCGAGGGCCGCGAGGTCATCGAGGCCTACCGCCTGTTCGCCCACGACCAGGGCTGGCGCCAGCGCATGCGCGATGCGGTGCGCACCGGGCTCACCGCCGAGGCCGCCGTCGAGCGCGTCCAGGACGAGATGCGCGTGCGCGTCCAGCGCCTCGACGATCCGGTGCTGCGCGAGCGGCTGCACGATCTCGACGACCTGGCGCGGCGGCTGCTGCGCCATCTCACCGGCGACGGCGCCGTCGAGGAGGAGCTGCCGCTCAACGCCGTCATCGTGGCGCGCGCCATGGGTCCCGCCGAGCTGCTCGATTACGGCCGCGAGCGCCTGGTCGGGCTGGTGCTGGAGGACGCCGCCTCCACCAGCCACGTCGCCATCGTGGCGCGCTCCATGGGCCTGCCGCTGATCGGCTCGGCCGAGGGCATCACCGATTCGGCGCGGGCCGGCGATGCCATCGTCGTCGACGGCGAATCCGGCGAGGCGCATTTGCGGCCACAGTCCGAGATCGTCGCCGCCTTCGAGGTCAAGCGCACCCTGCGCGAGCAGGTCCAGGCCCGCTTCGCCGCGCTGCGCGACCTGCCGGCGATCACGCGCGACGGCGTCGCCATCCAGCTGATGATGAACGCCGGTCTCAAGCTCGACATGCCGCATCTGGCGGCGTCGGGCGCCGACGGCATCGGGCTGTTCCGCACCGAACTGCAGTTCATGATCGGCGAGACCATGCCCAGGCTGCAGGACCAGGCGCAGTTCTACCGCGAGATCGTCGATGCCGCCGGCGACAAGCCGGTGGTCTTCCGCACCCTCGATCTGGGCGGCGACAAGGTGCTGCCCTATGCGCGCTGGGAGCGCGAGGCCAATCCGGCGCTGGGCTGGCGCGCCATCCGCATCGCGCTCGATCGCCCCGCTCTGCTGCGCTACCAGGTCCGCGCCCTGCTGATGGCGTCGGCCGGCAAGACGCTGCGCATCCTGTTGCCGATGGTCTCCAACGTCGACGAGTTCAACCGCGCCCGCGCCCTGGTCGACAAGGAGACCGAGCGCGCCAGGCTGCTCGGCCTCGGCCGGCCGCGCCAGGTGCTGGTCGGCGCCATGCTCGAGGTTCCCGCGCTCGCTTTCATGCTGCCTCAGCTGATGCGCTCGGCGGATTTCGTCTCCATCGGTTCCAACGACCTGCTGTCCTTCGCCTTCGCCGTCGACCGCACCAATCCGCGCGTCGCGCGGCGCTACGACACGCTCAACCCCGCCTCGCTGACGCTGATCCAGCTCATCGTGAAGAGTTCCGCCGAGGCCCATGGCGAACTGTCGCTGTGCGGCGAAATGGCCGGCAAGCCGCTGGACGCCATGGCGCTGCTCGGCCTGGGGCTGCGCACCCTGTCGATGCATCCGGCCAATATCGGCCCGATCAAGCTGATGATTCGCAGCATGAATCTGGCCGAAGTCACGCCTTTCGTGACCAAATTGTGCGGCCGGACCGACCACAGCCTGCGCACAAGGCTGGCCGCTTTTGCCGCCGAACGCGGCATCGCTTTAAAGTGAACGCCCCGGAAAACCGGGAACGTTCACAAATGCTTGATTTTATTTGCCAAGATTGCGAGAAATTGACGGTCGTCACCTGTTGAAGGGTCTTTGCCATGCGCCGCCTTGTGTCTTCTGTTGCCTTCGCCGCGAGCTTCGCGGCGTTCGTCGCCGCCGCCTCGGCGCAAACCGCGCCTGCCACGCCGCCGGCGCCGGTCGCACCCGCGCCTGTCGCCGCGGCGCCGACCGACAACGACGATGTCGTGTCCTGTCGCTACGAGAAGACCATCGGCTCGCTGTTCGCCAAGCGCGTCTGCCATACGCAGCGCGAGTGGCACCAGATGACCACGGACTCCCGCAATCTGATGGACAACCTCGACGCCCACTCGCATGTCAGTGGCATTCCGGGCGGCGGCAACTGATACTGCGTTCGGCGCCGACGGGATTTGGCGCTGCGCACGTCTGTTTCACTGGTCCAACCTTGGAGGGATAACGTCATGCGTAGCACTGCTTTGACAGCCGTTCTTGCGATCGGTCTTGTGGCCATGACGGGGAGCGCGCTGGCGCAGACCTCGGTGACGCCGACCCTGCCGGCCAATACGGACTACCGCGAATACAATCCGACCAATCCGCCCAGCGCGCCCAACGGCGACAACACGATCGTCTGCAACTACCAGCGCGAGACCGGCTCGCTGCTGATCACGCGGGTCTGCCGCACCTTGCGGGCGTGGAAGCTCATGCAGGCCGACGCCAAGGAATTCATGGGCTTCGGGTTCCGCGGCAGCCATCAGGTCGACGAAAACGCCAGCAGCGGCGGTTCGTAGCCGCATTCCAGCCTTGGCGTGCTCTCGCTCCCCCCCGGCCAGCCGGTGGGGAGCGAATGCCGTTTTGGGGCAGGGTGCGCTGCCGCGGCGCGTGGCTGTGAACTCACGCAAAAGGCGGGTTTCTGGCGCGCTTTCGAAGAATTGGCTGGCAGGCGTCGGGCGCAGCGGATATTGCTTTGCCGATGACCAAGGTGACCCGCCTGACGCTGGACGACGACGGCAATATGAAGAGCCGCCGCATCCATTTGCGCGAGATTTCCGGCGATAGCGACACCCCGCTGGAGACGGTGGGGCAGGACCTGCGTGCCGCGCGGCTGCGCCGCGGCGACGACCTGGCGACCGTTTCCAAGGCGCTGAAGATCCGCAAGGACCATCTGGAGGCGATCGAGGAAGACCGCCTGGAACAACTTCCCGGCCGCACCTATGCCGTCGGCTTCGTGCGCACCTATGCCGATTATCTCGGCCTCGACGCCGCCCAGACCGTCGAGCGCTTCAAGGCCGAGATCGCCGGCCGCTCCGATTCGGACACCACGCCGCCCGTCACCGTCATCGACGAGGACGAGCATCGCCGCCTGCCGCAGGGCTGGAAGATCGTCGCCGGCGTCGTCGTCCTGGCGATGCTCTACGCCGCCTATTACGTCCTGACCTCGACCAACACGATGACGTCGCAGCCGGTCGCCGCGCCGCCGCCGCAACTGGTGCCCAAGCCCGTCGCCGCGGCGCCGGCAGCGCTACCGGCACCGACAACGCCGCAGATCGCGCCGCCGCCGGCCGCGCTGACGAGCCCGCCGGCCGCGACACCGGGCGCGGCTCCACTGCCGCTCCCCGGCGGCACTGCGCCGGCCACGGCGCCCGCGACGGCACCTGTCGCCCCCGCCGTCGAGGCGCCGCTGCCGCAGGGCCAGGTCTATGGCTCCGCCAATCACAGCGCCCGCGTCGTGCTGCGCGTGCACCAGCCGGCGCGCATCCTGGTCCAGGGCGTCGACGGCATGGTCTACATCAACCGCACCTTGCAGCCCGGCGACACCTATCAGCTGCCCAATATCGTCGGCCTGACGCTGACGACGACCAACGCCAAGGCGGTGGAAGTCGATCTCGACGGCCAGTCGATGGGCTATGCCGGCAAGGAGCCGGCCATGGTCGAGGCCCTGTCGCTCGATCCGCAATCCATCGTCGACCGTTCCAACGGAGGTTCGGGCCAATGAGCGTACGCGCTTACCGCGATATCCACCGGCGCAAGTCGCGCCAGATCATGGTCGGCAAGGTGCCGGTCGGCGGCGACGCGCCGATCAGCGTCCAGACCATGACCAACACGGTCACCGGCGACGCCCGCGCCACCATCGACCAGATCCGCGGCATCGAGGAAGCGGGCTGCGATATCGTGCGCGTCTCGTGCCCCGACGAGGACGCGACCAGGGCGATGAAGGCCATCACGCGGGCCGCGAACATCCCGGTCGTCGCCGACATCCACTTCCACTACAAGCGCGCCATCGAGGCGGCCGTGAACGGCGCCGCCTGCCTGCGCATCAACCCGGGCAATATCGGCTCGGAGCAGCGCGTCCGCGAAGTCGTCAAGGCCGCCAAGGACCATGGCTGCTCGATGCGCATCGGCGTCAACGCCGGCAGCCTTGAAAAGGAGCTGCTCGAGAAATACGGCGAGCCGTGCCCCGAGGCGATGGTCGAGAGCGCGCTGAACCACGCCAAGATTTTGGACGACCTCGACTTCCGCGAATACAAGATCTCGGTGAAGGCCTCGGACGCGTTCCTCGCCGTCGCCGCCTACCAGCAGCTCGCCGACGCCGTCGATTGCCCCATCCATGTCGGCATCACCGAGGCCGGCGGCATGATCTCGGGCACGGTGAAGTCCTCCATCGGCATGGGCATGCTGCTGTGGAGCGGCATCGGCGACACCATCCGCGTCTCGCTGAGCGCCGATCCGGTCGAGGAAGTCCGCGTCGGCTTCGACATCCTCAAATCGCTGAACCTGCGCCATCGCGGCGTCAACATCGTTTCGTGCCCGTCCTGCGCCCGCCAGGGCTTCAACGTCATCGAGACGGTCAAGCAGCTCGAGGACCGCCTCAAGCACATCGCCACGCCGATGTCGCTGTCGATCATCGGCTGCGTCGTCAACGGCCCGGGCGAAGCCAGGGAGACCGACATGGCCTTCACCGGCGGCGGCGCCGGCAAGGGCCACGGCATGATCTATCTCAACGGCAAGCCGGCCTACCGCCTCGACAACGACAAGCTGCTCGAGCACGTCGTCGAGCTCTGCGAGAAGAAAGCGGCCGAAATCGAAACCGCCCGCGGCAAATCCGAAGCCGCGCTGGAGCCGGCGCAGTAGCAACAATTACATTGCGCAATTTTAAATAGGAGATCGTCATCGCCCGGCTTGTCCGAGCGATGACGATTAAAAGAGCGGTTATCGCTTAACGCACCTTCACGTTCTTCGCCGTGATGTTCATCCCCGTGGCATCCGCGGTGTAGACCACGTCCGCCGTCATCGCGCGGCCGCAGGCCTGCATCGTCCAGGTCTCGGACCAGCCCTGCGGCGCCGCCGGTTTCGTCAGCTTGGTGTCGAGCACCCACAGCGATTTCCAGTCGTTGCACTTGGCGATGCCCATCGCCGCCGGCAGCACGATATGCGTCGCGTCGGTCTCGAGCTGGAGATTGCCGGGGAATTCGCCGGGCAGGAGCGCGCCGCCATGCAGGATGCCGCCTTCCTCCGACAGCAGCGTGCGGCGCAGCGCCTTGGCGCCGCAGCGGTTCAGCGTCGCCGGCTGCACCCAGCGCCCGGCGGCCAGCGCATAGCTGCCGCCGTTTTTCGTGAATGTCGCCGGCACCACCACGATCGGGTCGCCCCAGGACGTCACGCTCAGCGTGGCGCATTTGGCGCGCAGCGGCCCGGGCTCCTCCTCGTTGAAATAGCGCGTGACCAGCGTGCGATAGGGTTCGGAGCGCAGGAAATCCGGGAACCTCTGCGCATCGCTCATGTCGCCGGCCGCGGCGGCCAGCGGCACGAAGGCGATGAGCCCACCGAGAACGGCGCGCGCCGCGCGCCACAAGGATGCCTGCCTGGCCATGTCCAGCCCCCCGAAATATCTTGGCGTAGCGCCGCCGTTGTGACACAGGAACGGCCAGGACCGCCACCATGATCCCCACCAACAAGCTCGAGCGCCTGCTGGACCGCTTTCACGCGATCGAGGCGGAGCTTGCCTCCGGCCAGGGCGGCGCGGGCTTCGTCAAGCTGTCCAAGGAGCACGCCGAACTGGCGCCGGTGATCGCGGTGGTGCGCGCCTATCGCTCGGTGCAGGACCAGCTCGCCGGCGCCGAGGCGCTGATCGCCGATCCCGCCACCGACGCCGACATGCGCGCCCTGGCCGAGGAAGAGCGTGCCGACCTCAAGCGGCGTTTCGCCGAGCTCGAGCGCGCGCTGCAGATCCAGCTGCTGCCGAGGGACGCGGCCGACGCCTCCTCCGCCATCCTCGAAATCCGCGCCGGCACCGGCGGCGACGAGGCGGCGCTGTTCGCCGACGATCTCCTGGCCATGTACACGCGCTATTGTTCGCTGCAGGGCTGGAAGACCGAGATCATGTCGCGCACCGACAGCGACCTCGGCGGCATCAAGGATGCGGTGCTCGAGGTGAGCGGGCAGGGCGTCTACGCCAAGCTCAAATTCGAAAGCGGCGTGCATCGGGTGCAGCGCGTGCCGGTGACCGAGGCGCAGGGCCGCATCCACACCAGCGCCGCCACCGTCGCCGTGCTGCCCGAGGCCGAGGACGTCGACATCGTCATCAACGACAAGGACCTGCGCATCGATGTCTACCGGGCCCAGGGCGCCGGCGGCCAGCACGTCAACAAGACCGAGAGCGCGGTGCGCATCACCCACCTTCCGACCGGCATCGCGGTGGCGCAGCAGACCGAGAAGTCGCAGCACAAGAACAAGGCGCATGCGATGAAATTGCTGAAGGCCAAGCTCTACGACATGGAGCGCGCCCGCGTCGACAGCGCCCGCGCCAGCGAGCGCAAATCGCTGGTCGGCTCCGGCGACCGCTCCGAGCGCATCCGCACCTACAATTTCCCGCAAGGCCGCGTCACCGACCACCGCATCAACCTGACGCTCTACAAGCTCGACAAGATCGTCTCGGGCGACGATCTCGGCGAGATCGTCGACGCGCTGGTGCAGGCCGACCAGGCCGACCGCCTCGCGGCGATGGAATCCGAAGGGTGAGCGACGTCGTCGCGGACGCCGCGCAGCGCCTGCGCCAAGCGGGTGTCGGCAATCCGCGTCTCGATGCGCGGTTGCTGTGGGCGTTCGCGCAGAAATCCCTTGCGCTCTTCGAATCCCTCGTCGCCCGCCGCGCCGCGCGCGAGCCGCTCGCCTACATCGTCGGCCACAAGGAGTTCTGGAGCCTCGACTTCGCCGTCGGCCCCGGCGTCCTGATCCCGCGCCCCGACAGCGAGACCCTGATCGGGGAATTGCGCCGCACCTTTGCCGACCACACGGCGCCGCTCGCCATCCTCGATCTCGGCACCGGCTCGGGCGCGCTGCTGGTTGCCGCGCTCGGCGAATATCCCAATGCCCATGGCGTCGGCATCGACTTGTCGCCGGAGGCGCTTGGCTGGGCGCGCCGCAATGTCGCCGCGCACCGGCTGGAACACCGCGCCACCCTCATCGAAAGCGGCTGGCTGGAGGAGGCGAGCCCCGGCTTCGACGCCGTCCTGTGCAATCCGCCCTACATTGCCACCGCCGACATCGCCGGCCTCGAGCCCGAGGTCGCGCGCCACGAGCCGCTATCGGCGCTCGACGGCGGCCCCGACGGGCTCGCCGCCTACCGGGCCCTGGCGCCCCGAATCGGGCGCCTCCTGAAGCCCGCGGGACGGGCCATCCTGGAGCTCGGCGCCGGCCAAGCCGAGGCGGTGGCGGCGCTCTTGGGCGCTGAGGGCCTCCAAATCGAGCGGATCGCGGCCGATTTGGCCGGGATTCCGCGCTCCATCGCCGTCCGGCGCCCGCCCGCGGGAACCTGAGAAAACAGTTGGAAAGTCAGGCCCGAGCCGTTAGTTTCCCGGCCCGTGGGGACATAGGGACCCTGCCGGCAATCGATCCAAGGGATCGGGGGGAGCCGGAGCGGCCGACGCCGCGGTTCTTGTGCAAGCGAAAGACGAGCCCTGCATTGCTGCGGCAGCCGGATTTACGCGGGGCTTGGCCCGTGGGGCCGAATGCGCATCCATCGCGCGCAGCAATTGCGATGCTCGTCCTTGATAGGGGCAAAGTTTGAAACGTTCACGCAGAGGCGGCCGCAGGCCGCAACACGCAGGTGGCGGCGGCGGTGGCGGCCACAACAACAACAATAACAACAATGGCGGCGGCGGTCACAACCCCAACCGCACCTTCGACTCGTCCGGCCCCGAGGTGAAAATCCGCGGCTCGGCCGCCAACGTCTACGAGAAATACCTGCAGCTGGCGCGCGACGCCAACGCCAATGGTGACCGCGTCATGGCGGAAAGCTACCTGCAGCATGCCGAACACTACTACCGCATCATGGCGGCGCAGGCGCAGGCCCAGGCGCAATACCAGCAGCAGCAGGCGCTGCAGCAGCAGAACAACGGCCAGAACCGCGGCAACGGACAGGGCGGCGACGGCCAGCAGCCTTTCGCCGGCCAGCAGCCGAACCAGAGCGGTCCGTCCTTCTCCCTCACCGAGAACGAAGAAGAAGGCGAAGAGGAACCGGCGGAGTAATCCGCGTCCGTCCAATCCTTTCGACGCAGCGCGCGCCCGTGTGGCGCGCGTTTGCGCTTGTGGCCCGTCCACGATAGCTTTGCCGCCTCACCGAAGCCGGCCGCGCCGGCAGACAGGCAGTGCCATGAAGGACCTCGCTACCCGTTAGCTCCTCGCGTCTGCGCCAAGCGCAGGACGGTCGAGGCACGAACGCCCTCGCGCAAGCGGAGGCGGCCCTGTTTTGCTTTTCCAAATCTCGAAGGACCCGCGACCCCACCCCCCGTCATGGGCGGCCTTTAATGTCGTTTTGGTTTGAATCTATCCAACCCAATACCGTCATTGCCCGGCTTGTCCGGGCAACCCATTTTGTTCGGCCAGAAACAAATTGGGTCGCCCGCATGAAGCGGGCGATGACGGCTTCTGGGGTGATTCAATTCAAACCAATCCCGCTTTAGCCGGCCAGGACGGATGGGAGGATGCGTGGCTTCAACACCTTGAAGGATTTTCCCTTGCCGACCTCCCCACCCGCCACGTTGTGGCGCCATACCGGCTTCCTGCGTCTGTGGGCGGCGCAGACCGTCTCCGCCTTCGGCGCCCGGATCACGCGCGAGGGCTTGGCGCTCGCCTCCGTCCTCACCATCGACGCGACGCCGCTCCAGCTCGGCATCCTGGCCGCGCTGAGCACCGGCCCCAGCGTCCTGGTCGGCCTGGTGGGCGGCGGCTTCGTCGACCGTTCGCGCAAACGCCGCATCATGATCGCGTCCGATCTGGCGCGCGCCGCGATTTTGTTCACCGTGCCGCTGGCGGCCTGGTTCCACCTTCTGGCGATGAACCAGCTTTATCTCGTCGCGCTCGCCATGGGCGGGCTCGGCGTGCTGTTCGACATCGCCGACCACGCTTATCTCCCGCATCTGGTGGCGCGCGAGCATCTGCTCGAGGGCAATACCAGGCTCTCCACCACCGATTCGCTGGCCGAGATCGGCGGTCCGGCCCTGGCCGGCGTCCTGGTGCAGACCCTGACCGCACCGCTCGCCATCGCGGTCAACGCCGTGACCTATGCCGTCTCCGCGCTCTTCATCGGCGCGATCCGCGAACGTGAAACCGTGCCCGGGGCGCCCGCCGAACGCCTGACGCTGGTCGCCGACCTCAGGATCGGCTTCCGCGCCTTTTCGCGCAGTCCGCTGATCTGGCCGCTGCCGATCATGTCCGCGCTGTCCGCGCTGTTCGGCGGCATCTTCAGCGCGCTCTATGTGATCTTCTTCATCCGGACGCTGGGCCTGACCCCGCTGCTGATGGGCATCACCGTCGCCGTCGGCGGCATCGGCTCGCTGCTCGGCACCGCGATGTCGGCGCCGCTCGTCCGCCGCGTCGGCATCGGCCGCGCCATCGTGCTCGGCTTCCTGGTCTCGGCGTTCGCGACGCTGTTCATCCCGCTCGCCGCCGGCCCGCTCTGGCTTAAGCTGACCTGCATGATGATCGCGCAGATCGTCGGCGATTCCTTCGCCGTCGCCGCGATGATCCCGACCGCCAGCCTGCGCCAGAGCGTCATCCCGCGCGACCTGCTCGGCCGCGCCGCTGCCGCCCTCACCGTCTCGGCCGGCGCCCCGGCCGTGCTGGGCGCGATCGGCGGCGGTGTCCTCGGCTCGCTGCTGGGCCCCCGGGCAGGTCTCTTCGTCGCCGTCGCCGGTATCCTCGCGGCCCCGCTGTTCGCCATGACGACGCCGCTGTGGCGACTGGCCGAAATCCCGCAAAACCCGGAAAATCCGCCCTTGAAAAGCACGGAACGGGAACCCAGATAACCTTGTGGAACAGGCGCCCGTCTGGGGCCTTACTCTAGAACATGAGACTCGCGCGGGACGGCCCCAAGGGGGCGCCCGTAGCAAGGGCTTGAGAGGCAAAATGGACGTCGAGAAATTCACCGAGCGGGCGCGCGGCTTCATGCAATCCGCGCAAGGGCTGGCGCAGCGCTCGAACCACCAGTATTTCACGCCCGAACACCTGCTGAAGGTGCTGATCGACGACGAGGAGGGCCTCGCCGCCCGGCTCATCGCGGCCGCCGGCGGCAAGCCGGAGCAGGTCCGCGACGGCGTCGAAAAAGCGCTCGCCAAGCTGCCCCAGGTCCAGGGCCAATCGGCCCAGGTCTACCTCTCGCAGGACGCCGCCAAGCTGTTCGACAACGCCGAGCAGCTCGCCAAGAAGGCCGGCGACAGCTTCGTCACCGCCGAATACCTGCTGCTGGCGCTGGTGCTGGCCAGCGGCAGCGAAGCCGCGCGCATCCTGAAGGACGCCGGCGTCACCGCGCTCGGTCTCAACAAGGCGATCGCCGACCTGCGCCAGGGCCGCCATGCCGACAGCGCCACCGCCGAGAACCAGTACGACGCGCTCAAGAAATACGCCCGCGACCTCACCGAGCTGGCGCGCAATGGCAAGCTCGACCCCGTGATCGGCCGCGACGAGGAGATCCGCCGCACCATCCAGGTTCTCGCCCGCCGCACCAAGAACAACCCCGTGCTGATCGGCGAGCCCGGCGTCGGCAAGACCGCCATC
>Ga0210397_10000653_pt1 | contig 22990 bp, 28 predicted proteins | sample IncBWH2OmetaG_FD_160126 | JGI IMG/M metagenome (GOLD analysis project Ga0210397, IMG submission 160126) | Forest soil microbial communities from Barre Woods Harvard Forest LTER site, Petersham, Massachusetts, United States - Inc-BW-H-2-O ...
CCCCGGCCGAGCGAAGCGAGGGGAAGGGGACCCAGGATTGCGAGAGCCTCAGGCGCTCATAAGCCTGGGTCCCCTTCCCTTCGCGATGCTGACGCATCGCTCAGCCGGGGATGACAATTAATGCGCGTCTTTCCAGACCTGGCGATAGCTCAGATACAAAAGGCCCGAGAGCACGATCAGGAAGATCATGACGCCGAGGCCGATGCGGTGGCGGTCTTCGAGATGCGGCTCGCTGGCCCAGGCCAGGAAGGTGACGACGGCATAGGCCTCGTCCGCGATCTTGTTGGGATGGCCGTCGACGAAGCTCACCTGGCCGTCGCTGAGCGGCGGCGGCATCGAGATGTTCCAGCCCAGGAAGTAGGGGTTGTAGTATTTGTTCGGCGTCACGGTGAAGCCGGCGGGCGGCTTCTCGCCGAAACCGGTGATGATCGAATAGACGTAGTGCGCGCCGCCGGCACGCGCCTTCTCGATCAGCGACAGGTCGGGCGGCAGGGCGCCGCCATTGGCCGCGCGGGCGGCTTCCTCATTGGCGAAGGGCGGCGGGAAATAGTCGGCCGGCGTGCCGGCGCGGGTCAGCGCATTGCCCTTGTCGTCGACCGTCTCACCTTTGTCGTTGGGACCGGCCAGGACCTTGTAGCCGGCCGCGATCGCCTTCATCTCGGCGTCGCTGAAGCCGGGGCCGCCGGGCTGCGACAGGGTGTGGAAGGCGACGCGGTTGAGGCTGTGACAGGCCGAGCAGACTTCCTTGTAGACCTGGAAGCCGTGCTGCAGATCGGCGCGATTGTAAGTGCCGAGCGGACCCTCGAACGAAAACTCGACGTCCTTGAGCGGCTTCTGATCGCCGGTCGCAGCCAGCGCCGGCGCGGCGAGGGCAAGACCGAGGACGAGGCCAAGCGGGATGGCGAAGCGCATGGAAGTCCTCACTCGGCTGGCGCGGCGTGGGCGCCGAGCACGGATTTGGCGATGCTGTCGGGCAGCGGCTTGGGCGTCTCGATCAGGCCGACGATCGGCATGATCAGCCAGAAGAAGGCGTAGTAGTAGACGGTGCCGAGCCGCGCCACCCAGACCAGCGGGATCATCGCAATGCCGGGCACCGTCGCGTCGACGCCCTTGGACCCGCAATAGCCGAGCACCAGGCAGTCCACCACGAACAGCCAGAAGAACTGCTTCATCAGCGGACGAAAGCGGCTGGAGCGCACCCGGCTGGTGTCGAGCCAGGGGATGAAGGCGAGCGTCAGGATCGCGCCGCCCAGCACCAGGACGCCGATCAGCTTCTGCGGGATGGAGCGCAGCATGGCGTAGAACGGCAGCAGGTACCATTCGGGCACGATGTCGGCCGGCGTCACCAGCGGATTGGCCGGGATGTAGTTGTCCGGATTGCCGACGAAATCGGGCGCGAAGAACACCAGATAGGCGAACAGGATCGCGAACAGGCCGACATAGAACGCATCCTTGGCGGTGTAATAGGGGTGGAAGGGCAAGGTGTCCTGCGGCCCCTTCACGTCGATGCCGAGGGGGTTGTTGTTGCCCGGCACGTGCAGCGCCCAGATGTGCAGGCCGACGACGCCGGCGATGACGAACGGCAGCAGGTAGTGCAGCGAGAAGAAGCGGTTCAGCGTCGCGTCGCCGACCGCGAAATCGCCCCACAGCCAGGTCGCGATGGTCGAGCCCAGATGCGGCACGATCTGGTCGAGCGACGAGAACAGGTTGGTGATCACGGTGGCGGCCCAGAACGACATCTGGCCCCAGGGCAGCACGTAGCCCATGAAGGCAGTCATCACCATCAGCAGGTAGATGATGACGCCGAGGATCCACAGCACCTCGCGCGGCGCCTTGTAGGAGCCGTAATACAGGCCGCGGAACATGTGCACATAGACGGCGAGGAAGAACATCGAGGCGCCGTTGGCGTGCACATAGCGCAGCAGCCAGCCGTAATTCACGTCGCGCATGATGTTCTCGACGCTGTCGAACGCCATGTTCGCATTGGGCACGTAATGCATGGCGAGGACGATGCCGGTGACGATCTGCACGCCGAGGCAGAACGTCAGGATGGCGCCGAAGGCGTACCAGAAGTTCAGGTTCCTGGGCGTCGGGAACGTCAGCATCGTGTCGTGCGCGAAGCGCATGAGCGGCAGGCGCGAATCGAGCCAGCGGGTGAGGCCGGAGGCGGGAACGTAGGTCGATGGACCGGACGACATCTATGCGCTCCTCAGCCGACTTTGATGCGGGTAGGCGACAGGAAGGAATACAGCGGGATCTCGAGATTCTGCGGCGCGGGACCTTTGCGGATGCGTCCGGCGGTGTCGTATTGCGAGCCGTGACAGTGGCAGAGCCAGCCGCCGAAATCGCCCTCGAAGGCGGTCGGCGTGCAGCCCAGATGGGTGCAGACGCCCGAGACCACCAGCCATTCCGGCTTGATCTCGCGGTTGGCGGCGGTGGCCGGCGAATCGTCGGGCAGATTCAGGTTGCGCGCCAGCCGGTCGGGCAGGTCGGCGACCGCGACGGCGGCGGCCTCGGCGATCTCCTTGGCGGTGCGGCGGCGCACGAACAGGGGATGGCCGCGGAATTTGAAGGTGACGGCCTGGCCGACCTGGATCGGCGTCAGGTCGACCTCGATCGAGGCCAGCGCCAGCACGGCAGAGCTCGGATTCATCTGGTCGATCAGCGGCCAGGCGGCCAGACCGGCGCCGACGGCCGCGACGGCTCCCGTGGCGATGTAGAGAAAGTCGCGCCGCGTCGGTTCGGCGGTCATGCTGCTGGCCAAGGGTCTGCCCTCTTTGGTCGTTCGGTTCGATCGCTCCGGGGTTTAGGAAATCCCCCGGGATTCGCAAGGCGCGCGCCGCTTTGCTGGCGGTAAAATAGAGAGATGGTTTTGGAGGGTCTTGCGGCACGATGACGCAGAAAATGCCGAAGATTCACGGGGTTGACGCGAGACTGCGACCGGGTGGCTCAGCATTCGAAGGCGCTGAGATGACCTTGCTTCGCATAGGACAACATCGCGCGGTCACGCGTCATCACTGTATAGCCAAATTCGCGCGCCGTCGCCGCGATGATGCGGTCAGCAGGATCGCGATTGAGCTTGCCCGGCAATTTCCAGGAATCCAGGAGAACTCTCGCCGGCAGGTCAGCCAATGCGATACCGGGAAGACTTGTGACACGCTTCAGCCAGCCTTCCGTGGGATAGGTCGATCGGAATCTGCCCGAGGCTGCCAGCAGACCGACTTCCCAAGCCGTGAATGGCGAGACAAAGGTGGTGCGGTCGGCGCGATAGGATTCCGCTAGCGCCTCCGCGGCAGCCGGTCGAAGCGTGTCATCGACCAGCCAAATTGCCGCGCAGGTGTCTAGCAGGAAGGGAAAAATCATTTGATGCCATCCGGAAACATGCGGTCGAACTTTGCGACCATCTCGCCCTCAATCTCTTCCCATTCCTCGTCGGTATAGACTGGCTTGGTCAGGTCATACCCAGGTTCGATGGTAAAAGTGCCCTTCATCGCCCCGAGCGCTGGGTGGCGCTGGACGCTCGTTTCGGGGGGGGTGAACTCTCGAGGCGTTTCGGCCATTCCAACCCTACTAGCGGATACGAGCGCAGGCGGTGTCGGGGGCAGCCCGGCACCACGGTCCTTCCGTTTGAACACGAGCTTGCGCGAAGCCATGTCCACTTGTTCGGTTTGAAACCCGGCGGCCAGCCAAACCTTGGTCATCACGTTGTTGGAAGGATTGTTCGACCACCAGGCACGGTAATGCTGCGCCTTCGGCGGCAACTTCAAACCGATGACCTTCTCTATCTCCGTGAATGTCATCGGAATTTCGCTGCCAAATTGCTTCGAAAGATAATCTCCGAGTGCATCATACTTGCTCATGCCCAGGGCTCCTTGCCGATACACAGTGTATAAGTCACTAACACACACTGTGTGTCAATGAGGTTTTTCATGCGTCTCGTCCTTTTTCAGCCCGATATCGCGCCAAACGCCGGTAGCCTCCTCAGACTCGGCGCCTGTCTCGGCGTTCCCGTGGACATCGTCGAGCCCTGCGGCTTTGTCTTCAGCGCGGCGCAGATGCGGCGGGCGGGAATGGATTATCTGGCACTGCCGAGTACGTCCGCCACGCCTCCTGGAGCACGTTCCTGGCGCAGCATGGCAAAGGCCGGATCGTGCTCCTGACGGCGAAGGCGAGCCTTGCCTATACCGACTTCGCGTTCGCGGCGGACGACAGCCTCGTGCTCGGGCGCGAGAGCGCCGGCGCGCCGGATTTCGTGCACGCGCGAGCCGACGCGCGCTTGCGTATTCCCCTGAAATCGGGCTTGCGTTCGATCAATGTGGCGCAGGCCGGCGCGATGGTGCTGGGCGAAGCGCTGCGCCAGACAGGGGCGTTTCCATGACGGTGACCGCGGCACAGAAACGGCGCGCGCGCGACTGGTTCGAAGGCCTGCGCGACCGGCTGTGCGCCGAATTCGAGGGCATCGAAGACGCCCATACCGGCCAGCTCGCCGAGCTGCCGCCGGGCCGTTTCGTCCGTACGCCGACCAAGCGGCACAGCGACGACGGCAGCGACGCCGGCGGCGGCGTGATGAGCGTGATGCACGGCCGCGTCTTCGAGAAGGTCGGCGTCAACGTCTCGACGGTCGACGGCAGGCTGGCGGCGGATTTCGCCAAGACCATCCCGGGCGCCGAAGCCGATCCGCGCTTCTGGGCGAGCTCGATCTCGGTGATCGCCCATATGCGCAATCCGCACGTCCCCGCCGTGCACATGAACACGCGCCTGATGGTAACCACTGAGAGCTGGTTCGGCGGCGGCGCCGACCTGACGCCGATGTACCCGAACGCGCAGGACGAGGCCGATTTTCATGCTGCAATGCAGCGCGCCTGCGACGCGCACGGGCCCGAGACCTATGCCAAGTACAAGAAATGGTGCGATGAGTATTTCTACCTGCCGCACCGCAAGGAGCCCCGCGGGGCGGGCGGAATCTTCTACGACCGGCACAATAGCGGCGATTGGGAGAAAGATTTCGCCTTCACCCAGGGCGTGGGACTCGCATTTGCCGAGGTCTATCCCCAGATCGTAAGGAGGCGGATGGGGCTGCCCTGGACGGAGGCCGAACGCCACCACCAGCTTGTGCGGCGCGGCCGCTATGTGGAATTTAACCTGTTGTGGGACCGCGGCACGCTTTTCGGTCTGAAGACGGGGCACAATATCGACGCGATCCTCGTGTCGATGCCGCCTGAGGTACGCTGGCCGTAGTCCCGCGTCGACGAGGTAAGTCGTTTGGAGCTTCTGTTCAGTCACGGCGGGTTTTTCGCGCTCCTGCAAGTCGTGCTCATCGACATCGTGCTGGCCGGCGACAATGCCATCGTCATCGGCATGGCGGCGTCGCGCGTGCCGCAGATCATCCGCCGCAAGGTGATCTTCTGGGGCCTCGTCGCGGCGGTGGTGCTGCGCATCATCCTCGCAACGCTGACGGTCGAGCTGCTCGAGATCATCGGCCTGATGTTCGCCGGCGGCATCCTGCTGCTCTGGGTGTGCTGGAAGCTCTATCGCGACATCCGCGACGCCGCGGAAGAGAAGCGGGCGCAGGCGGCGGCCGAGGCCTGCGGCGCGCCGATCACCGACAAGCTCGGCGGACCCTACAGCCACGAGGCCGGCGCGGCGATGGTGCGCCGCGCCGTGGTGCAGATCGCCGCCGCGGACCTGTCGATGTCGCTCGACAACGTGCTGGCCGTCGCCGGCGCGGCGCGCAACCATGTCGTGGTGCTGGCGGTGGGGCTGTGCCTCTCCATCGGTTTGATGGGCGTCGCCGCCGCGATGATCGCGCGCGTGCTGAACAAATATCCCTGGATCAGCTATGCCGGCCTGTTCATCGTGCTCTATGTCGCGCTCAATATGGTGTGGCGCGGCGGCATGGCGATCATGCACGCGATGCCGGCCTGAGCTAAACCAATTTCAGCAGCACCGCCGTCGCGTCGTCGCTTTTCTTGAAGCGCGGATGCTTGTGGCCTTGCGGGTCGGCGTCCTCGATCTCGCGCAATTCGTCGGCGAGGAGGCCGAGGCCTTTGGCAAGCGCCTTGTCCATCAGCGTGTCCTCGCTGTAGCGGCCGTAGTCGGTGACAAGGGCGAGGAAGCCGTCGGAGGCGAGCAGCAAAAGCGCGCCGCGTGGCGCGGCGACGCGCCTGCTGCCGACGAAATCGGCGGCCCGCGGTTCGGGGCTGAAGACCCAGTACCTGGCGGCGCTGTTGAGCAGGTTGCGTGCCTGGCGCAAGGCGGGGAGAAATTCGGGGCGATTGCCGCCGGCGCCGACCGGCGACAGGCCGCTCTCCTTGGCGAGCTTGGCGACGCGTGCCGCTTCGCGCGTCTTGGCGGCGATCGCCTCGCCCAGGACCTCGACCGCCGCGCCAGGCCGCTTCAGCACGCCGGCACAATCGCCGAACCACAGGAAATCGAGCCCGTCCGGCGCCTCGAAGGCGAACGCCATCGAGGCGTGCGGCATCTCCCACTGTGCCTGCGGCGGCCGCCGGCGCAGCGCCTCGTAGGATTTTTTGGCATCGGCGAGGGTGTGGCGCAGCGCATCCTGCGGCGCGTCGCCGTCCCAGACATGCGCCATCAGGCGGCGAGCGCCGAAATGGGCCAGCCAGGCGGCGTCGCTGTCGCCGGGCATCAGGGGATCGCCGAGGCTGGTGGCGCCGTCGATGACGACCGCGGCGTTCTGCGCATGGCCGAAGGCGTCGTCGTTGGGCTTGAGCGGATCGCCGGGAAGCGAGAGCGTGTCGAGGATTTCGAAAGGCACAATAACCCCCCGCTGCGCGGTTCGGCCTCCCCATGCCGGGGAGGTAAATTTGTCAGTACGCCGTTGCCTGCACGACCGCCTTGAGGCGTTCGGCGAGGGAGAATTCGTCTTCGATGAAGTCGGCGTCGATCCACCAATCCTCGACCTCTGCCAGGATGCGGCCGATCAGCGGACCTTCGGGAACGCCGGCCAGCATGACCTCGCGGCCGCCAAGGGGAAAGCGCGGACGCTCCCAGGCGTCGGCGACGGCCAGCAGCATGCGCCACTGCACGGCGTTGGAATCCTTGCGGTCCTCGGCCCATTTGAGGAAGACGCGGTCTTTGAAGCGCGCCGGACCGATGCGGTAGAGCAGCTTGCGCATCTCCCGGACCGAGAGATAGGAGACGATCTTCTCCTGCGCGCCGGCGACGTCGTCGAGACGCAGCGTATCGGCGTTGGAGAGCTTCAGCTTTTGCGCCACCGCTTCGGCGACGGCGCGATCGGCGGGCAACAGGGCCGCGAGACGCAGCACCGGATCGGGCGCGAAGAAGGCGCCGGCGTCGATGGCGGCGAGGCGCTCGAGACGCACGATGTCGAGGGCACCGGGCAGGATCTCGGCGAGGATGCCCGACGCCGCCATCAGGCGCAGGACGGAGGCAGGCTCGTCGGCTTGCAGCAGCTTGAGCAATTCCTTCTGCACGCGCTCGCCGGAGAGAAGCGCCAGGCCGGCTTTCTCCGCGGCGGCGGCATGCAGCGCGGTGCCGTCGAGCTCGCCCTTGCCGTACCAGGCATGAAAGCGGAACAGGCGCAGGATGCGCAGATAATCCTCGCGGATGCGCGTGGCGGCGTCGCCGACAAAGCGGACGCGGCCGGCGTTCAGGTCGTCGACGCCGCCGACCGTGTCGAGGATCTCGCCGTCGGCATCGGCGTAGAGCGCGTTCATGGTGAAGTCGCGGCGCTGGGCGTCCTCGGCCCAGTCGGTGGTGAAGGCGACGGTGGCCCTGCGGCCGTCGGTCGCGACGTCGCGGCGCAGCGTGGTGACTTCGTACGGCTTGCCGTTCGCCACCGCCGTGACCGTGCCGTGCGCGATGCCGGTCGGCACGGCGCCGAGGCCGGCGGCGGTCAGGCGCCTGGTGACGTCGTCGGGCAACAAAGGCGTGGCGATGTCGATGTCGGCGACGTCGCGCCGCAGCAGCGCGTTGCGCACCGCGCCGCCGACGAAGCGGCCGGCGCCGCCGAGCGCGTCCAGCACCGCCCGCGTCTCGGGCGCCGTCATCCAGGGATTGCGCTTGGGGTCGAGCTTCACGGTTTTTTCTCCGGCGGGATGACATAGCCCGGAACGATCTTGCCGTTCACGACGTGCGGCGCGACATAGGTGCCGGTGGTCGGCTCGCCCTCGGTGATGCCCCAGACGATGAAGCTAAGCGCGAACAGCGACAGGCCGGCGATGACGAGCAGCGTCCAGGGATGGCTGCGGGCGGCAACCGGCGGCGGGCGCAGGCGCAGCAGCATCAGATAGGCGCCGTAGAGCAGGAACGGCACGACGAAGAGGCCGAGGCGCTCGAGGACGATGCGGCTCATGGCTGGGAGATCCGCTCGGCGAAGTCGATCAGCATCGCCGCGGTGGCGCCCCAGATGTAATGGCTCTCATAGGTGTACGAATAGAAGCTGCGCATGGTCCCCATGAACTCGCGCGTCTGTTTGCGGCGGTTGGCGGCGTCGAGCACGAAAGACAGCGGCACCTCGAAGATGCGCGCCACCTCGGAGGCTTGCGGTGCCAGCGCGAAACCGTCGCCGAGGATGCCGACGACGGGCAGGATGGCGTAGCCGGTGCCGGTCTCGTAGGCATCGAGGAAGCCGGCAACGGTGACGAAGGCGGGCTCGATGCCGGTCTCTTCCTGGGTCTCGCGCAAGGCGGTCTGGACCAGCGAGATGTCGCCGGGATCGGCGCGGCCGCCGGGAAAGGCGACCTGCCCGGCATGGCGCGACAGCGTGTCGGTGCGCTGTGTCAGGAGCACATGCGGCTCGGCGCGGAGGATGAGCGGCAGCAGCACCGCGGCGGGCTTGAGAGCGGGCGGCTGCGCCGGACGGTTCTGCGGATTGAGATCGTAGTCGCTCCGCCGGGGCGCCAGCGGCAGCAGCGGCGGCTCCTGCAACAGGCGGCTGCGCAACAGCTCGATGCCGCCGCTGACGATGCGATGGCCGATCGTGGCGGGCGATTGCAGAACGGCACTCATGCCGGCTTGCCGAGGCGGAAGAAGCGGCCGCCGCTCCACACGCCGAGATAGCCGGCGTCGGCGCTGTCGCCGGGGACGCCGAGATCGGCGAGTTGGTAGAACACGGCGCGGGCGATGCGGGCCTCCAGGCCCTTGCGGACATGGACATAGGGCGCCGGCGCGCCGGTCACCGGATCGGTCTCGACGCGGATCGGATTTTCGGGCCCGGCCACGGTCTCGTCGCCGACATTGGTGGTGAAGGTGAGGCTCTGGTCCCTGCCCGCGCCCGCCGCATCCACCAGCACGGCGAGGAACGGCGCGTCCTCGACCACGATGCGCATCTTCTCGCCCGGCGTGACGAGGACGAAACCGTCGGGGTCGCGGCGCAGGATGGTGGAAAAAAGGCGCACCAATTCCTTGCGGCCGACGGGCGTGCCTTCGTGATACCAGGTGCCGTCGCGCGCGATGCGGATGTCGATGTCGCCGCAATGGGCGGGGTGCCATTTTTCGACCGGCGGCAGCTTGCGCCCGGCCGCCGCTTCGCGCTGCAGCGCCGCCAGTCCGAGGGGTAGTCCGCCGCTGCTCATGTCCGTTAAGCCACTTCCATCACAGCGCTGTGCGGAACCGGTGTTTTCCTTGTTGCGCCTGCACTGCCGGGGTACATAAGCCTTATCCCGGCGCAACCCAAGGATAGGGTGGCGGCACTGGACCGGCAACCAAGCAGCGGCGAGATTCCATGAACGACATAGTGGCGCAGAACGCCGGGGCGGAAAGCACCGCCGCGGCCGCCCATCTCGAGCGCGCCGCAGCCACCCTCGCGCGCGTGCGCGAGGCGGTCGGCCGGGCGATCTTCGGCCAGGACGCGGTGATCGAGCAGACGCTGGTGACGCTGCTTGCCGGCGGCCATGGCCTGCTGATCGGCGTGCCCGGTCTGGCCAAGACCAAGCTGGTCGAGACGCTGGGCATCGTGCTCGGCCTCGACTGGAAGCGCATCCAATTCACGCCCGACCTGATGCCGACCGACATCATCGGCTCCGAAGTGCTGGAAGAGGCGGGCGGCAAGCGCGCCTTCCGCTTCATCAATGGGCCGGTGTTCAGCCAATTGCTGATGGCCGACGAGATTAACCGCGCCAGCCCGCGCACCCAGTCGGCGCTGCTGCAGGCGATGCAGGAGCGGCACGTGACGGTGGCGGGACAGCGCTACGACCTGCCGAAGCCTTTCCACGTGCTGGCGACGCAGAATCCGCTGGAGCAGGAAGGCACCTATCCGCTGCCCGAGGCGCAGCTCGACCGTTTCCTGCTGCAGATCGACATCGGCTATCCCGACAAGGACGCCGAGCGCAAGATGCTGGTCGCCACGACGTTCGGCGAGGAAGAGAAACCGGCGGCGGTGTGCGGGCCGCTGGACCTGATGCTGGCGCAGCAGATCGTGCGCCACATCCCGGTCGGCGAGAAAGTCGTCGACGCGATCCTCAAGCTGGTGCGCAGCGCGCGGCCGGGCCAGGACGGGCCCAAGGACATCCGCGATGCCGTCGCCTGGGGACCGGGACCGCGCGCCAGCCAGGCCTTCATGCTGGCGGTCCGGGCGCGGGCGCTGATCGAGGGGCGGCTGGCGCCGTCGACCGACGACGTCGAAGCGCTGGCGCAGCCGGTGCTCAGGCACCGCATGGCGCTCACCTTCCCGGCGCGCGCCGAAGGCATGACGGTGCCGTCCGTCATCGAGCGGCTGTGCCGGAGCCATCTTTGAGTCCAGCCTCCGATCTTCGCAAAGAAACTCGCGGCAATCTGCAATACGAGGCCGAAGCGCTCGGCGCCGGCCTGCCGCCGCTGCTGGTCGATGCCGAGCGGCTCGCCGCGGCGGTGAGCCTGGGCGTGCATGGCCGCCGCAAGGCCGGCATGGGCGAGAGCTTCTGGCAGTTCCGCCGCTATCGCCCGGAAGATTCCGCCGCGGCGATCGACTGGCGGCAATCGGCCAAGTCGCAGCACCTGTTCGTGCGCGAGCGCGAATGGGAGGCGGCACAGTCGGTGTGGTTCTGGTGCGATGCCTCGCCCGGCATGCGCTATGCGAGCGGCAAGACGACCAAGGCCGAGCGCGCCAGGCTGCTCGGCCTGGCGCTGGCCTCGCTGCTGGTGCGCGGCGGCGAGCGCGTGGCGCTGTATGGCGAGGGCCAGCCGCCGGCAAGCTCGCGCGCGGCGCTGCGGCGCATCGGTCACACGCTGCTCGAGGCGCCGGCGAGCGACGACGCGCTGCCGCCGGACGCCGTCATCGCCAAGAACGCGCAGTTCGTGTGGTTCAGCGACTTCCTCTCGCCGCTCGCCGAGATCGAGACGGCGCTGCGGCGCCTGGCGCATTCGGCGGTGACGGGACAGCTCGTCCACATCATCGATCCGGCGGAAGAGGATTTTCCGTTCGCGGGGCGCGTGCGCTTCGAAGCCGCGCGCGGCGGCATGAGCGAAACCATCGGCCGCGCCGAGACGGTGGCGGGCGCCTATCGCCTGCGCTTCAAGGCGCATGCCGAGATCGTCGGCGCGCTGGCCCGCAAGCTCGGCTGGTCCTACATCGCGCACCGCACCGACAAGCCGCCGCAGACGGCGCTGACCGCGCTCTATGCCGACATGAGCGGCGCCTGACGTGCCGGCGCTGCTGGCAGGACTGAGTTTCGGCGCGCCCTATCTGCTGGCGGCGCTCATCGTGCTGCCGGCGGTATGGTGGCTGCTGCGCGTGACGCCGCCGCTGCCGCGCCGGCTGGTGTTTCCGCCGCTGCGCCTGCTGCTGGGGCTTTCGGGAAAAGAGGAGACGCCGGCGCGGACGCCGTGGTGGCTGCTTCTGCTGCGGCTGATCGCGGCGGGGTGCGTGATCGTGGCGCTGGCCGATCCCTTGTTCGGCAAGGGGCCGCAGATCGCGGGCTCGGGTCCGGTGGTGCTGTTCGTCGACAATGGCTGGACCGCGGCGGCGAACTGGGACGTGCGCGAGGCGGCGATCGCCGACGTGCTGCACAGCGCCGCGGCGCAGGGCCGCGCCATCGCCATCGTGCCGACCGCGGATGTGCCCGATGTCGGCCTGATGGATGCCGGCAAGGCGGCGCGTATCGCGCAGGGCCTTGCGCCCGAGCCGTGGCTGCCGGACCGCAAGCGCGCCGCAGCCGCGATCCTGAAAGCGAAATTCGCGCAGCGGCCGCAGATCCTGTGGCTGAGCGACGGCATCGAAGACGGCACCGCCGCCGCCACCGCCGCGACGCTGGCGCAGGCCGGGACGCTGAAGGCCTATGGCGACGCGCCGGGCAAGGGCGTGCTGGCGCTGCTGCCGCCGGCCAACAAGGCGAACGGCTTCGACGTGACGGTGCTGCGCGGCGACAGCGACGGGGCGCGCAGCGGCGAGGTGGCTGCGTTGGGCAGCCATGGCGAGATGCTGGCGGAGGCGCGCTTCCAGTTCGCGGACGGCGCCGACAAAGCGTCGGCGCATATCGCGTTGCCGCTGGAAGTGCGCAATGAGACGACGCGGATCGCAATCGCGAACGCCGACGCGGCGGGCGCGGTGCAATTGCTGGGCGGCGGCGGGGCGCGGCGCGCCGCCGGCATCGTCGCGCCCGCCAATGGCGAGGACATCCAGCCGCTGCTCTCCGATACTTATTACCTGGAGCGCGCGCTGGCGCCCTATGCCGAAGTCCGCAAGGGCACGGTGAGCGACCTGCTGGCGCGCAACGTCTCGGTGCTGATCCTCGCCGACGTCGGCAAGATCGCGGGCAGCGACTACGACAAAGTCGAGAAATTCGTCGAGGGCGGCGGCCTGCTGATCCGCTTCGCCGGCGAGCGCATGACCGGCGGCACCGACGACCTGGTGCCGGTGAAGCTGCGGGTCGGCGGACGCTATCTCGGCGGCGCGCTGGCCTGGGCCGCGCCGCAGAAGCTGGCGCCGTTCTCGGATTCGAGCCCGTTCGCGGGCCTGGCGATTCCGCCCGACGTGTCGGTGACGCGGCAGGTGCTGGCCGAGCCGTCGGTCGAACTCGCCGACCGCTCCTGGGCGCGGCTGGCGGACGGCACGCCCCTGGTCACCGCGCAAGGCCGCGGCAAGGGATTCGTCGTGCTGTTCCACATCACGGCCGGGCCGGCGTGGTCGTCGCTGCCGATCTCGGGACTTTACGTCGACATGATGCGCCGGCTGCTGGCGCTGTCGGCGGGGGCGCAGCCCACGGACCTCAAAGGCGCGACGACCTTGCCGCCGGTGTCGACGCTGGACGGCTTCGGGCGCAGCCGCCGGCCGCCGGCGGAGGCGCTGCCGATCCGCGCCGCCGATATCGGCAGGACGGTGCCGTCGCGCAGCCATCCGCCGGGGCTTTACGGCGTCGCCGGCACCGAGGACGCCCTCAACGCGGTGAATGCCGACACGGTCCTGCTGCCGATCGGCGACATCGGCGTGCCGCTCGAAGCCTATGCGCAGAGCGCGGTGCTGGCGCTGGCGCCGTTTCTGCTGACGCTGGCCGCGGCGCTGCTGTTCCTCGACGCGATCCTGTCGCTGTGGATGCGCGGCTATCTCTCGCGCCTGCGTTTCGCGCGAGTCGCGGCAATCGTGTTCGCAATGCTGTTGGTGTTGCGCGGCCACGGCGCGCGCGCCGACGATGCCTTCGACCTCAAGGCCGCGACCGACACGCGGCTCGCCTATGTCGTCACCGGGCTCGGCGACGTCGACGACATGAGCAAGGCGGGCCTGACAGGCCTCGGCGCCCAGCTCAAGGCGCGCACTTCCTACGAGCCGCTGGAGCCGATGGGCGTCGATGTGGCGAAGGACGATCTGTCGTTCTTTCCGCTGCTCTATTGGCCGATGGATCCGCGCGAGAAGGACCTTTCGCCCGAGGCGCTGTCGAAGATCGCCGATTACATGCGCAATGGCGGCACGATCCTGTTCGACACCCGCGACCTGACGCTGGGCGCGACGCGCGGCGCCAGTTCCCCGGGCGAGCAGACGCTGCGCCGGCTGATCGCCAAGCTCGACCTGCCGCCGCTGGAACCGGTGCCGGCCGATCACGTGCTGACCAAGGCGTTCTATATCCTCAGCGAATATCCCGGCCGTTGGGACGGCGGCAAGGTCTGGGTGGAGGCGCTGCCGCCGGCCGACCCGAACGCCGGTCCGGCGCCGGCGCGCGGCGGCGACGGCGTCTCGCCGGTGATCATCGGCGGCAATGACTGGGCCGCGGCCTGGGCGATCCGTCCCGACGGCGCGCCGATGGTCGACGTGGTGCCGGGCGGCGAGCGCCAGCGCGAACTTGCCTATCGCTTCGGCATCAACGTCGTCATGTACACCTTCACCGGCAACTACAAGGCCGACCAGGTGCATGTGCCCGAGCTGCTCAAGAGGCTGGGCAAGTGATGCCGAATCTGAGCTTCGATTTCGCGCCGCTTGTGCCGCCGATCGTGCTGTGGCTGGCGATCGGGCTGACGCTGGCGCTGACACTCACAGCGTTCGCCTTGCGCGCCCGCGGCGCCTGGGCGCGGGCACTGGTGTTCGCGGCGCTGATCTTCGTCATCGCCAATCCGCTGGTCGTCAACGAGACGCGCAGCCCGCTGCCCGACGTCGCGGCCATCGTCATCGACCGCTCGCAGAGCATGGGCATCGCCGACCGCAAGGCGCAGGAAGAGGCGGCGCTGGCCGCGATCAGAAAGCAGCTGGCCGGCGACAAGAACCTCGAACTACGCGAGAGCGTGGTGACGACGACCGCGACCGGCGAGGACAACGGCACGCAGCTGTTCGCCGGGCTCAACGCGGCGCTGGCCGACGTGCCGCCCGAGCGCATCGCCGGCGCGATCCTGATCACCGACGGCGAGGTGCATGACGCGCCGCCGGTCGACAAGCTCGGCCTCGCGGCGCCGATCCATGCGCTGATCGCCGGCCATCGCGGCGAGAAGGACCGCAAGCTGACCGTCATCAACGCGGCACGCTTCGCCATCGTCGGCCAGGCGGCGGCGATGGTGATCCGGGTCGACGATTTCGGCGCGGCCGCGGATGGCGGCACCGCCGATATCGACATCCGCATCGACGGCGCGACCTTGGGGACGCAGGTCGTGCCGGTGGGCCGCAACGCGACCATCCAGATTCCTATAAAGCACGGCGGCGAGAACGTCGTCGAAGTCGAGGCGCGGCCCGGACCCGCCGAGCTGACGCTGCAGAACAACCGCGCCGTCGTCGCGGTGTCGGGCGTGCGCGACCGGCTGCGCGTGCTGCTGGTCTCCGGCGAGCCGCATGCCGGCGAGCGGGTGTGGCGCAACCTGCTCAAGGCCGATCCCTCGGTCGACCTGGTGCATTTCACCATCCTGCGGCCGCCGACCAAGCAGGACGGCACGCCGATCAACGAGCTGTCGCTGATCATCTTCCCGACCCGCGAGCTGTTCTCGGAAAAGCTCTCGAGCTTCGACCTGGTGATCTTCGACCGCTACAGCGAGCATGGCGACCCGTTCAGCCAGCGCATCCTGCCGCTGCTCTACTACGAGAACCTGGCAAACTATGTCGAGGAAGGCGGCGCGCTGCTGGTGGCCTCGGGCCCGGAATTCTCGCAGGCGATGAGCATCTCGCACACCCCGCTCGCCGCGGTGCTGCCGGCGCAGCCGACCGGCGAGATCGTGACACAGGGCTTCAAACCGGTGGTGACGACGCAAGGCCTCGCCCATCCCGTCACGCGCGACCTGCCGGGCTCGAACAGCGCCACCACGCCGCCGAGCTGGGGCCGCTGGTTCCGCATCATCGGCGCCACCAAGGTCTCGGGCGAGACGCTGATGAACGGGCCGGGCGACCGGCCGCTGCTGGTGCTCGACAATGTTAAGAAGGGCCGCGTCGCGGAATTGCTGTCCGATCACGCCTGGCTGTGGGCGCGCGGCTTCGAAGGCGGCGGGCCGCAGGCCGAGCTGCTGCGGCGGCTGGCGCACTGGCTGATGAAGGAGCCGGAGCTGGAGGAGGAACGCCTCGCCGCGACGATCGCCGGCGGCACCGTCGCGGTCGAACGGCGCAGCATGGCGGATGCCGCCAAACCGGTGACGCTGACCTATCCGTCGGGCAGGACCGCGACGCTGACGCTGAGCAAGATCGAACCGGGGGTGTGGCGCGCCACCGCCAAGGCCGACGAACTCGGTCTGTATCGCCTCAGCGACGGCACGTTGACCGCCGTGGCGGCGGCGGGGCCGCTCAATCCCAAGGAAGTCGCCGACATGCGCGCGACCGAGGCGATCCTCGGCCCTATCGCGCAGGCGAGCGGCGGTTCGGTGCATTGGCTGAGCGACGGCATTCCGGATGTGCGCCGCGTCGGGGCCGGCGGCAACGCGGCGGGCGCGGACTGGATCGGCCTCAGGAGCAACGGCGCCTATCGCGTGACCAGCGTCGAGCAGCGGCCGCTGCTGCCGGGCTGGGCGGCGCTGCTTTTGCTTCTGGGCACGCTGCTGATCGCCTGGCGGGTCGAGGGGCGGTAATATCCGGCAAATTCTGCCGCTATTCTCCTTGAAATTCGGCAGAATATACCATACTATTCCGACGGAATGCCGACGCTCGCACGCTTCGCGAATTTCGAGATCGACATGTATTTCGAAGACCACAATCCGCCGCATGCCCATGTGGTGGGTCGCAACTTCGAAATGCTGATCGCGATCCGCGATGGAGCGATTTTGCTGGGCGATGCGCCGGCGCGCGTGCGTCGGACGGCGCAGCGCTGGATCGCGACAATCGCGCGAAATTGTTGGTGAAATGGGACGCGTACCATTGATGAAGGACGATTCTGCCCTGCCGCGCATCAAGTCGGTCCAGGCGGCAAGGGCGCCGCTGTTGCTCGACGTCGTCTGGGGTGACGGGACGAAGTCGCGCATCGACATGACCGGGCTCGTGCACAGCTCGCGGCATTTCAAGGTGTTCGCGCAAGACGCCGCCGCGTTCCGGCGGGTGAAGCCTGTCGGCTATGGCTCCGGTATCGGCTGGGAGAACGGGCTGGATTACAGCGCGGCCACGCTCAGGACCTTGGCCCAGCAGCAGCAAGCGCTGTCGGGCAGGCACTTGGCGAAATTCGAAGCTCGCCACGGTCTCAACACGGCCGAGACCGCCGCGCTGTTCGACGTGGCGGAGCGCACCGTGCGCAGCTATCGCGAGACCAAGGCGCTGCCGGAACCTGTCGCGATCGCGCTTCGCACATTCGACAGCGATCCCACCGTCTTTGCGGCACACTATCGCCCTGTGGCGCGCCGCGGTCGCGGACGGCCGGCAAAGGTCGCGGCAGAATAGTCACGCCACACCACACCATCCGCTTGGCTCGCGTTCCCTGCTGTTAGGCACGCTGCTGGTCGCCTGGCGGGTCGAGGGGCGCTAAGCCTCGATCTCGGCGTCGAGCGTGTCGCGCAGAAAGCCGATCAGAAAGTCGCGCTCGCCGCGCGCGAGCCAGCGGCAGAAGGCGACGACGCCGATGCCGAAACCGACGAAGCCGAGCGAGAAGAAGGCGTCACTCGGCGCATTGCTGGTCAGTGCCATGACGGACGAAATTGCGCCCAAGAACCAGATGGCCATAAACACCTGCGCGAACAGGTTCATGCGGAAGGCACAGGGAATGCGCGTACCGACGCCGGACTCCTCAAGCCTGCCGGCCGCAATGGCTTGAAGGGAATTGCGGTACCAGATGTTGCGACGCAAACGAAACCAGCGCGCGCCCACCATGCCGACGACCTCTGTCTGCGAGAAGGGCATGAAACCCCACTGAACGTTCGCCTTGAGGCGCCGCGTACATTCGTCGGGCGGCAGGCCCGTGACGAGCAAGGCCGGCGGCCAGGAGACGATGCGCATCGTCAGCCCACCCCTGCGCCGTCGGCGCAGACGGGCGCGTCGAGCGGCGCGCGGCGGATCTCGCCGGAAAGGTTGAGCGCGGCGCCGGCCTTCAGCGACAGCCACAGGATGCGCGCCTGGTCGACCGGCCCTGGAAAGCGCAGGCGCCCGGGCGGCAATTTCGAGAAGCCGACGCGCGCGTAATAGGGCTCGTCGCCGACCAGGATGACCGCCGCGTGGCCGCGGGCGCGCGCTTCCGCCAGGGCACGCTCCATCAGGGCTACGCCGATGCCGCGGCCGCGCTGGCCGGCATGCACGGCGAGCGGCCCCAGCATCAGCGCGCGGTGACCGCCGATCACCACCGGCCAGAAGCGCACGGAACCGCGCAAGGCACCGTCCTCGATGGCGACGAAGGCCAGATCGCCGACCTGCGACACGCCCTCCCGCAGGCGATAGGCCGCCTTGGCGAAGCGGCCCGGACCAAAGGCCGTGCGGTTCAGCGCCTCGACCAGAGGCGCGTCTTCCGGCCGCTCGGGCCGGACGATCCAGGTGGGTTCGCTTGCGTCGCTCAAGCCGGGCTCGGTAGTCTTGGGGCCAACAAATTGCGCGGAGGAAACACATGGGTGTGCTCGATGGCAAGGTCGTTCTCGTAACCGGCGGCGCCAACGGCATCGGCAAGGAGTGCGCCCTGCTCGCCGCCCGGGAAGGCGCCAGCGTCGTGGTCAACGACCTGGGCGGCGCGGTGGCGGGCGGCGACGAAGGCTCGGCGGGGCCCGCCGAGCTGGCGGCGCGCGAGATCGTGGCGGCGGGCGGCAAGGCGGTGTCGAACTCGGAGAGCGTGACCAGCCGGCCCGGCGTCAAGCGCATGTTCGAGCAGGCGCTCGACACCTTCAAGGGCCTGCACGCGGTGATCAGCCCGGCGGGCATCCTGCGCGACACGATGTTCCACAAGATGACCGACGCCGACTGGGACATGGTGGTCGATGTGCATCTCAACGGCGCCTACAACGTGACGCGCGCCACGATCAATCATTTCCGCGAGCAGGGCGAGGGTTCCTATGTGCTGTTCACCTCGACCTCGGGCCTGATCGGCAATATCGGGCAGGCGAACTATGCCGCGGTGAAGATGGGCGTGGTCGGCCTGTCACGCATCATCGCGATGGAGGGCGCGGCGAAGAACGTGCGCTCCAACACCATCGCGCCGTTCGCCTGGTCGCGGATGATCGCGACCATTCCGGTGAAGGACGAGGCCTCCGCCAAACGCGTCGACCGGATGAAGAACTACATGCGCGCCGACCAGGTGGCGCAGCTGGCCGTATCGCTGGCCTCGCCGGCCTGCAAGGAGGTCAACGGCCAGATCTTCGCGGCGCGCGGCAACGAGATCTTCCTGATGAGCCAGCCGCGCCCGGTGCGCGGCATGGGAAAGATCGAGGGCTGGACGCCGGCGACCATAGCCGAGCACTGCATGGCGGCGATGAAGCCGAGCTTCACGGACCTTGCGCCGACCACGGGCACGTTCGGCTGGGATCCGGTGTAACGCACCGCCCGCACTTGTCATGGCCCGCGTCCATACGCTGACGCTATGGACCGGGCCACCCAGTTGGAGAGCCGAGCAGGTTGAAGATTTGAACACAGCCAGTTTTGGCAACGGCATGGAAGACGTCACCTGGGTGGCCCGCATTCGCGGGCCATGACAGGAGATTGGAATTACAACAACAGCAACGGGAGAACGGCATGGGTATCTTGGAAGGCAAGGTCGTCTGGGTCACGGGCGGCGGCAACGGCATCGGCAAGGACACGGCGCTGATCGCCGCCAAGGAAGGCGCCAAGGTCGTGGTCAACGACCTCGGCGGCGGCTTCAAGGGCGACGCGACCGACCAGGGCTCGGCCTCGGCGGCCGAACTGGTGGCGCAGGAGATCCGCAGCCATGGCGGCAAGGCCTTCGCAAATTCCGACAGCGTGACCTCGCTGAAGGCGATGGAAGACTTGCGCGACCACACGTTGAAGGAATTCGGCGGCCTGCACGCGGTGATCAACCCGGCGGGCATATTGCGCGATGCGATGTTCCACAAAATGACCGAGTTCGACTGGGACAAGGTGATCGAGGTGCATTTGCGCGGCTCGTACAATGTCTGCCGCGCCACCATCGAGCATTTCCGCGAGCAGCAGGACGGCGCCTATGCGCTGTTCACCTCGACCTCGGGGCTGATCGGCAATATCGGGCAGGCGAACTATGCCGCCGCCAAGCTCGGCATCATGGGGCTCTCCCGCGTCGTCGCGATGGAGGGCGCCAAGACCAATGTGCGCTCCAACATCATCGCGCCGGTGGCGTGGACGCGCATGACGCAGAGCGTGCCGATCCGCGACGAGGCCCAGGCCAAGCGCCGCGAGCAGATGGCGGCGACGATCCGTCCTGACCAGCCGGCCAAGCTGGCGGTGGCGCTGGTCTCGGAGCTGGCGAAGGAGGTCTCGGGCCAGATCTTCGGCGCGCGCGGCGACACGATCGAGCTCTACAGCCAGCCGCGGCCGATCGTGAACCTGACCAAGGAGGGCGGCTGGACGCCGGAAGGTATCGCTACCGAAGCCTTCGGCCAGATGAAAGAGAAATTCTTCCCGACCTCGCGTTCGGCCGGCGCGCCGCAACCGGCGCCGGCGAAAGCAGGCTGACAGGCAAGGCTACCAATATGGATCGGGCGGCGCGGCGCCGGTGAATTCGGCGAGGCGCCGCGCGGTGCCGGGTGAAATGTTGGCCGGCGGATGTGCCGGATCGATGAAGACGATCTCGCGCACTTCGAGGCTCGGACGGAACTCCACCTCGGCGTTCATCAGGCGATAAAGCACGATGAGGTTGGTCGCCCAGCCCGCGCCGCGCGTATAAAGCCCGAAAAATATGGGCGGATCGGACCGCACGGTGCCGAGTTCCTCGCGCAACTCGCGCAGCACGGCATGTTCCGGCGGCTCGCCGCGCCTGACGCCGCCGCCGGGGAAAGACAGGCCGCTGGTGTAGGAATGCCGCGCCAACGCGATCCTGCCGTCGCGATCGACCAGCATCGCCGTGGCGCCGAGTGCCACCGGTGACAACAGCGCCTTGGTTCCCATCACGAAACCCCCGAAGGCGAATTGTCCCACCTGCCGTTTAATCCACGCCTGCATATTGTTCCCCGGGGGCAACTTTTGTAACGAATTAATAACCGGCACTTTCTAACCTGCCGCTGCCAAGTAAAGCGAAGCCAATATTGACGTCGTTGCGTAGCTCGTCACGATCGGTCGAGCGCAGCCGCACAGAGTTGCGGTCGCGCACCGTAAGGCTGCGCGCGCAAATACGAAACGCGAGACGATAGAGCGCCATGTCCGGGGGGGCATTCGATCATCTGAAGGCGCTGGTTGTCGAGGACAACCAGCATATGCGCATCCTGCTGCGCTCGCTGCTCAACGCGCTGGGCATCACCAACGTCTTGGAAGCGACCAATGGCGAAGACGCCTTCGTGCTGCTGCGCGACAAGCAGCCCGACCTGGTGCTCTCCGACCTGTCGATGAAACCGATGGACGGCATCGCCTTCGCGCGCGAAGTGCGCACCTCCAGGAACAGTCCCAATCCCTATATCCCCATTATCATGGTGACGGGCCACACCGAGCGGCACCGCATCGAGGCGGCGCGCGACGCCGGCGTCACCGAAGTGCTGGCCAAGCCGATCACCGCCGGCAACCTGTTCCAGCGCATCGGCGAGATCGTCGAGCGCCCCCGCGCCTTCGTGAAGGCTGCGAATTATTTCGGTCCCGACCGGCGCCGCAAAGCGACCGAGAACTATGGCGGCCCGTTCCGCCGCCGCGAAGACTTCGAAAACGACCTCGCCGTCCGCTGAGAGAGTGCCGCACATGAGTTCGTCCAAGGCCGATGCCGAATTCGTCTCCAGCGAGAAATACCCCTCGCTGCTGTCCAAGGCGCGGCGCAGGCAGGCGATGTCGACGCTGCGCAGCAGCGAGACGCTGGCCAAGGCCAGCCGCATCATCGCGGCCAAATCGGCGGAATTGCGCGGCGCGGTGCTGGAAATGGTCGGACAGCTGGAGCAGGCGATCCGCGCCCAGGACTGGCCGGGCGTGTTCGCCGTGACGCACGAAATCCGGGGCCTCGCCGGCACGGCGGGCTTCGGCGCGACGGGGCGCATCGCCAACGGGCTGTGCCACTACCTGGATGCGATGGCGGCGCTCGCGCTGCCGCCGGACGGCGCCGTCGCCAGCCTGCATGTCGACGCCATCATCCGCTCGACCCGCACCGAGGACGACACCGCCCGCCATGGCGACGCCGTGGCGCAGCAACTCACCGCCCTGGTGGCGCGCAAGCTCGCGGAAGTTAAGGAATCGGCAAGAGGCTGAGGCTCGCTATTCAGGGCTTCTTAAGCCCTGTCGTTAATAGTAACCGCCACAGATTTCCGGGCGGGCCATGCTTCAAATCGGCGGCATCGTAGTTCTCTTCGCATGCGTCTTCGGCGGCTACCTGATGACGGGCGGCTCGCTGGGCGTCGTGTTCGAGGCGTTGCCGCACGAGATGCTGACCATCTTCGGCGCCGCGCTGGCGGCGATGCTGATCGGCGGCTCGATGTATTCGCTGAAGAAGATCTTCGGCTCGCTGGGCAAGGTGATCTCGGGCCCGAGCTGGAAGCCGGGCGATTATCGCGACCTTTTGTGCCTCCTGTTCCTCCTGACCAAGACGATGAAGTCCAAGGGCCTGATCGCGCTGGAGGCGCATATCGAGAAGCCCGAGGACTCCTCGATCTTCAAGCGCTATCCCAGGATCACCAAGGACCATTTCGCGCTCGACTTCATCTGCGACACGCTGCGCATGATGACCATGAGCCTGGAAGACCCCCACCAGGTCGAGACGGCGATGGAAAAGCAGCTCGAAAAGCATCACCACGAGGCGCTGGTCGGCGCCAATGCCCTGACCACGATGTCGGATGGCCTGCCGGCGCTCGGCATCGTCGCCGCCGTGCTCGGCGTCATCAAGACCATGGGCGCGATCAGCGAACCGCCCGAAGTCCTGGGCGGCATGATCGGCTCGGCGCTGGTCGGCACGTTCCTCGGCGTCTTCCTGGCGTATGGCATCGTCGGCCCGATGGGCGCGCGGCTGAAGGCGATCGTCGACGAGGACGCGCAATTCTATCACGTCATCCGCGACATCCTGGTGGCGCACCTGCACGGCAACGCGGCGCAGGTCTAGGTGGAAATCGGCCGCGG
>Ga0210397_10000654_pt1 | contig 22984 bp, 25 predicted proteins | sample IncBWH2OmetaG_FD_160126 | JGI IMG/M metagenome (GOLD analysis project Ga0210397, IMG submission 160126) | Forest soil microbial communities from Barre Woods Harvard Forest LTER site, Petersham, Massachusetts, United States - Inc-BW-H-2-O ...
AGGATGGAATAATACATAATATTTGTCTTGATCTTGTAATTCTTTGTAATAAATATTCTTATTAATATTAATACCATTAATCTTATTACCATAATTTGATATTTGTTTAGATATTTGATATAGAATATATTCTCTTGAATCCAACACGGTAGTTTGTATTCGTTTAAGATTAGGATTAATCATTTCACAATCAAGAGGTAATATTAAAATTTTATATTCTTGTTTATCCAAAGTAATAACCTTTTCGAATCGATTAAAATAGTAATTTGCAATAAAATGGTTTGTAAAGATGAGTGATAACTTCATACCGAATATCTCTTTAGTCTTCTTTAAGGGACTCTCTTCTCCTTCATTCTTTTCCTTAATAACAACTCTCCTATCCAATATTTCTAATGTAAATAGGTTATTATTACTATTACTTTGATTTTCAAGATTATCATTTTCACTTTTTTGTAGATTGTAGATTAATGTATCGAGTAGACAATCATCTGTTGGGGGTTTCGAAGCTATATTTGAATTACTTTTTACAAATGTATAAGATTTGATTAAGAATGAGACGAATCCATCGAGTTTACTGATATCAAAGTGTACAAAAATATTAATTTTAACTCTGATACCGTAAAAGATGGAAAGATCTCTATTATTGATAACAATATTACAAGTTTGAGGTTGTATAATAACTTGTTTATTATTCTTGGAAAAGACTGAACAACAAGATATAAAGGAATTGCCTGCATGAGATTCACAATATTCTTGCATCATCGAAGCACTCTATTGTCACGTGCGCGAAATTTCTTTAAGAATATGCAAGATCATTCAATAAAGAATAATATCCGTGATGATTTACTGAAAAGTGAATGGATTGAATTAATTAATGAAAATAAAGGTATTTCACAAACAATTAGATATCAAAGTACTGCACCTATTTCAGTTAGGTGTCAATGTGCTGAAACTATTTCAATTGGACATGCTGGAATTACTGAAACTATGATGGGTCCTGTTGGAATTATTATACCTAGATAAAAAAAACAGAGAAATAAATTTTATTTACGTACATATATTTTAATACAATAGTCATTAAGTTTTTTAATTAATCTTTCATATAAGTTATTTCCACATGAAATAAGGTATTCTGTCATATGTAATTCTTTTTGAATATTAAACTTAATCTTAAAATGATGCAAAGTCTCTTCAATTATTTTATTTTCACTATCATCATATGCATATATTACATAATTACCACATAGACTGTCCATTAAATGAAATAACCAAAATCACGTGTCTATCATCCCCCCTTTTCTTAGATAAATCTGATTGATCTCATTAAAATGTCAATATATCAGGAGTTTTTATTGCAAACAACCAGATGTCATTGGATATTGATGCTATACTTAATAGGTGGTGTTATGCTTGGATTAAAAAGGAATATGTATACCCAAATGAACTCCATCATGGATGGACAATTGCAAAACACTATATTAAAGAAGATGGCACACAATTTGATCTTATTTCATTAATAACATCAGACTATGATAGTTCATTATCTAAATCATTCATATATTTGGGAAGGGTTAAATTAAAATAAACACGTGTTTTTTTTTTATGTCGTTAATTAAACAATGTTCATTATGTAATGATGAATTTGAGTCTGATTTTAATGATAAATGTGATGAATGTTGTAAAAAAATAGAAGAGAAAACACCAGATGATGGTTTTTATTTTAATGAATTATCTGCACCTAATCACACAGATGATATTATATGTCCAGAGTTAATTCCATATTTCATACTTAGTTATTTTTTATGTTTAACAGTGTTGTTTATAATAAAATTGATTTATTAAATTAGAAAGTGTTTAATTAAACGGTTTAATTTTTTTTGGGTACTTTTTATGAGTGATTGGGATTGGTTCTTAATTATATATGGATTTGCTTATATTTTTTCTATGATTGTAAAAAGGTTTTTTGGTAGCTTATTTGGATATCCTATGGACTTAATACTGGTTTTATTAAATACAGGAGTTGCCATATATTTTTATGAAACAGATGATGATGGCACACCATTCCATCTTGATTAATAGATGATTAATGGATATCAGACTATTTTATATTATTATTATGATTATTATTAAGTATAATGAATATGGATTAATCTTTGATTTACTAAATACATTTTTTTTTATATTAAACTATTATTTATATAGTGATGAGGAATAACATGTGTCTATGGAACTAGACTATGGTCTAATGAAAGACGGTATTAGAGATTTAATTAAAAGATCAAAACAAAATGGATGTAAGACATTAGAAGAGTCACGAAAATGGATAATAAATTTTGATCCTGATTTCGATAATGAAATGTTCGTTGCCTTTCATGATATGTTATATAGAATTATGGATGATGATGTGTTGTGGGTAAATAAAATTTTTTTTTTGTACATGTTAATTTTAAACATTTTATTATAAACATAAAATTGTTTTAAAAAACCCACCCTCCGGGATAGACAATTATGGAAAGACCTGCTGTAAGTAAATTGGGTTTTCGAGATAATAGTTTTTCATTAGCCTGGAAATTTATTTTAGTACTTACATTTGCTTTTACTATCGTCACTGTCATATTATTATCAGTCCTACTTGTCAATCTTAAATCTAGTGGTGACGCATTTTCATCAGTTATAGGCAGTATTATGAATAATGATTTTCCTACACAAATTCAAAATGGTATGTTGGCTATTGTTAATACTATTGCTACAGAAACAACATCTGTAACGGATATGTTGATTGAAATACCTGTATGTAAAGAATATGATAAAGATGATAATTGGATTACTGAAGGTAAAGATTTATCAAACAATAAACATAATAGATATAAAGTATTAAATCTTCAAAGAATTAGTCAAAAGTGTTACGCACCGTTACATGGTAGATGGTGGTATAATACCAATACAGAATCTCTTGAATGTCAATATTTGGGATCATCTGGTATCACTGTAAAAGATGATTTAGCCTATGTTACAGGATATTCAGGATGGGTATCTTGTTATCATATAAAGAGTTGTTCATTAATATGGGAAAGAAGAATAAATGATATACTTGGATATTCTAGTGATTTGGTCATACCTTCTTTAACACCACCTACTATATTTGAATTATATAATGGATTAGAAGGAATAATTTTTGGAGGGATAGGAAGTAGAAGAGATATATTAAATAGAACAACAGGACTGTTGGAGATCCTGAATATACCATGTATAACAATAGCATTAAATAGATTTACAGGTGATCTTTTATTTCAAACACAAGTTGGTACAGGAACTAATAGAGATTATTTTTGTGAACAAAGAACATCTTATTCTGTTTTGGGAGATGTAGCTATATCTGGATTAGATAGTTCAAATGATTATTTTGCTCTGGGAAATCAAGGATATACCTATGATGTTACATTTCAAGGATCAGCTCATGCAATAAATACGACAACAGGATTATTAATGTGGAAAACTTATATTCTTGATGGACCATTAAATGGTTACTCTGGAGGTTATTCAGGAGGAGGAATAAGTGGTATGTTTTAATCATTTATTTTGATCTACAAAATACAATAGAGGATAGTCTTTACAAAACGCGTTCCATGCATCTTCATAACTTCTATAGTCATAAAATTTACTTTGTTTTTCGTTAGTCCACAAATAATCGTTATGTAGGAAATCAACAATATATCCATCTACAGTAGAACATTTACGGAAATTTGTAATTTTTATAGGATATCCCCATGGACCAATTGCATAACAAGGGTTAAAATGGAGAGACATAATATATAATGCTATTATACTGTTTTTTTTTTCAGGGAATATAATAAAAAGTGTCATAGGGATAAAATCATATTTTTTTATTTACTATTTAGGTTCAAATCCACCTATATTACCTGAATTAAAAATGGTCTATTTTTCAAATAAAAACTTATATAATTATACACAAGCTGTATCTGATTGTTTACTTGAGGGTATAGGAACACAAACACAATATAATATAGAAAACCCAGAAATGATAGATGTTTATCATCAATGTTTAGATGAAGCAATAGAAAGAAATGAATTAGTTATTCATGATTCTGTATTTGCAATTAATATTTATAATGGTGCTCTGATATGGAGTAGTCAAGGGATAGGTGAAAGAAATGGATTTGGAATAGATGCTAGAACACAAGGATGTATAAATGGTACATCTTATCAAGGAAATGACTTTGGTGGTGGTGATGATGGAATGTGGTGTATAGTTAATTTCCCTGGTCCAGGATATGGTTATTCTAATCAACCTGTATTACATCAGGTATATACAGAATGGAGATTATCTGCATTATCACTTGGTGGAACTCTATATTCATTTAATGCATTAAATGGTGATCCTAGATGGGGTCAAATTGTATCTACAGGATCAACATTTGGTTCATATGGTCTAGGATTAAATCCAGATTTAAATATCTTATTTATTACAATATCTGGAACAAAACAATTATCTGCATTTTATAATGAACCCTTGATGGATTTTACAATGTTATTATCAGATAATAGTAGTATTATATGTAATTCTGGTCTTTTGATGGGAATAGATGCAAAATATGGTGATATCATTTGGCAATCTTTAATACCTTATAATTCTGTTAATGAATGTTTATTAAACATAGCAACAACTGTAGAATATTTTAAAGATACATTAAATTTTACTTCTGTAAATGGTAATCCTGCTTCACCATCATGGATTACTACAAATCTAAGGACTAACCCAACTTGTTTATATATTGATAGTCCTTTACAGATATCTATAATACAAGGTAATCCTGTAAGTTCAACATTATATAGTTATCATTTCTTATTTATACCTTTGGTATCAGGATCAGTTTTAATTATTAATGCAGAGACTGGAGGATGTATAACAGATATTTCATGTCAAGAAGGTGGAATATTTAATGGTATAACAATAGTAAATGAAAATCTTTTATTTTCATGTGGTGGTAAAGATTTATTAAATAACTATGTTTTGAATGGAAATCAAATAATTGTAACAACATAAAAAAATTTTTTCTTCTTCTTCTTCTTCTTTCATTAAATGAATCATATCCAAAATCCTAAACACCTCTTCCCGTGCGTTATATTCCCTGTGACACTTTTTTTTTTAAAAACCTGATCATTGGAGGAGGGTGATTTTGTGTTGGAAAAAAAAATGAAAATCTTGGAAATATTGGAAGCTGATAAACTAAATAGACATAAGAATGGAACCTTAATTCAAACAATTTCTCTTACTAAAAGTATTCTTGATCTTGGTGATATGTATTGTGTGAAATCAGGCTTTCAATCATGGAAGCCATGTAATCATTGGCTTCCAGGTGATTCATTAAAGATATTGATCAAGAACGTTAATGCTTTTGATGATTTTATTAAAAATAACAAAATGGAAGAAGAGTCAGATGACTTATCTATTGATTCTATTAGATGGAAAGAGATGGTCACTAAAGATGGTTTTGTAAATTTTGTTGTCGCTGGTGGATTATTTACTAAAAGAGAAAATTCAGAAGACTCGGATATCGATATTTTTATTTATCGTGATCATGATGCAACTGTTCAAAGACTCATTTCTTTTTTCTGTGAGTTATATAATTATCGTTTTACAAGAAGAACAAAATATCTCGTTCAATTAGAAAGTAATGACGGTGATCCTCCTATTCAAATTATACTTCGAAAATACTCTACTATAGCCGAGATAATTTATGGATTCGATATCGGTGCTTCTCAAATTTGTTATGATGGAAAACAAGTCTATTATACGGTGTTATCACAATTTGCTATGGAAACAGGATTGAATATCGTAGATTCCTCAAGATTAAGTCCAACTTATGAACATCGTTTATTAAAATATCATGATCGTGGATTTGGTTTTGTATATCCTTTCCTTTCTGCGAAACGTGTAGGAGAACACCCTCAGTATTCAATTCTAGATATTGGTAATCTTCGATTAAACCCGTCGATAAGTATAATCGCTCCAAATATAGGAGAAGAATATGATGGTAATTCATCACGATGTGACGAAAGATTTTCCTATGTTAAATCCAATATCGAATATATCCTTGGTATCTCCGATAACTTTATTGCAGATGAAGATGATCGTCTTAAAATTACCACCTACCAAGTTGACGACTTTTATGAAAAAAGGATTGATTTAGAGAATCCAAATCCACATTGGTTCTTAAATTTCGATGCCTTAAAGTATAAACCAAGATCAAGAGAAATGTTCTTTTACATTACAGAAAAAAAGAAAGAAGTTATTGGTTATATAAAAGAAATACTCGGCCAACGTATCATAATTCCTTATCATTGGATAACAGCAAATCCAGGGCAACAACTTTCTGGAAGCATTACTCCTTTACCAACAAATCCAAAGGATTATTATAAACAATATTATAATCCTCTTTGGACTCCTGAAACTCATTCCGTTTGTTCTTTGAAATTAAAAGATTATATGCGTTATATCTATTATTTGTTATTTATCCATCTAATTCCCAATGATGTTTGTTTTCTTATTATGAATAAAATTGGAATATTTTATTTTGTTAAAAGCAATGAAGTACAACCCAAGAAAAGAAAAAGAGAAGATGACGATGAAGTTGTGAATAAATTCAAGAAAAGAATGAAACCAACAGAAGAAAATAACTTGATAATAATCGATTGAATGTAATTAAAATAAACCTTTTTTTATATTCTTTACTTGTTAAGGTTGCATCGGAATGATGTATAATTTTTTTAAATTAAAAAAAATGATACTTAAAATTAAAATTTATTTATAAATAAATATGCATACCCCTTATGGAATCTGATAGACAAGTACATCCATACTTATAATGTCTTTAATTAGTAGTTGTGGTATAAAAGTACATAAGAAATCAATATCCAAAATTAATGAAAGTTTAAGGAAAAGGTTAATGACTTTGGAATGAATTCTTTGATTCTTATGTACATGATCATAGGATATGCATTTTTTTTATATTAAATAAATCTTTTAAACATAATTTTTTGTAAAAAAATTTATGTTACTAACAAAGTTCATGCACGTGTCAAGTTCGACATCGCGTAGTGATGTATTTTTCAAACCAAAAAAAAAAAAATTTTTTTTTTCTGGGGGGTACCTCAAAAAATGTGTAGAAAAATAGGGAATTTGCATACTTATTTTTTGAACGTGAATAAAATCGTGAATTTTTTAGACCTGATTGACAAGACCAGGTCTACATTTTTTGGGATTTTTTTGAAAAATACACGGCCTGTAAGGCCGTTTAAAATAATTCGTAATAATAATTCATAAAAATAAAAAAGTGTGCCATATAAAAATATTTTTATGATTTAATATTATGAATTATTTCAAACGGCTTTACAGGCCGTGCATTTTTCAAAAAAAACTCTAAAAAATGTAGGTCGACCATGGTCGACCTGTGTACAAAATTCATGATTTTATTCACGACCAAAAAATAAGTATGCAAATTCCCGATTTTTCTACACATTTTTTGGGGTACCCCCAGAAAAAAAAAATTTTTTTTTTTTTGGTTTGAAAAATACATCGCGTAGCGATGTCGAACTTGACACGTGCGAAAAATTTTTTATTCATCTTTTAAAATATTATCCTCTTTTGTTTCTTTCAAATGATTTACCAATCTTGATATCGTGTTTAAATAAGTTAAATTTTTAAAACTAGTTATCCATAATAATAATGTTAATATTGATATCAGTAGATCCGGTAACATAAAATATTTACAATTATCTGGTGTAGGGTCCATAAAACATGCAACTAATGTATACAATACCACTATAAAAACACATAAATTAAGAAGGAAATTTAAACCATTATTAACTATGTTATCATTTATTATTTGTGTTAGATGTATAAATATTATTTTATTATCAGTTGGTTTTGTTGTCATGTTAAAAAAACATGTTTCAGACACACGTGATGTAAAAAAAAGAAAAGATGGGATTATTCAATGGTAAAGATCAATCAATTAATGTAAATATTCAACAACAAATACCAATCTATCAAAAAATGAAGCAACAGAAACCTCAGCCTGAGATAAATAATAAAAACCAAGATGACGAATTGATAATTATTATATTAGTATTTTGGGCATTACCAACAATGGGTTCAATTGTATAAGAAACTTACAGAATTAATGGTGTTCTATCTATATATTCCTTTGTAATGGGAATATTATTTTATAGTGTAAAAAAAAATAAATTTTTAATTAGTATTAAGTAATATTCCTACTTTTTTAAATGTTAATGACAGAATGAGTAATATCACACCGATCCTTAATATATCGATTCCATTAGAAGTTGGTATTGCTATAGGAGCTGGAACATCATTTGTAGGAATATTTTTAATTTCATTAATTTTATGGTTTGTTATTCTTGATAATGTTGTTAGAGATACTCAGGTTAAAAGAACTTATATAGATAATGATATCTATACCTTATTTATAACATTTACACTCTTATTTTTCACTGTACTTTATAGTATAGTAAATTTCTTTGTAACACTTGCATTATCATTTCTTTATTTTTTAAATAATAATGCCTTCCTTGTAGGAGGTTTATTGATAACATCAGCTGCCTCTGGAGTTTGGTTACAATATCATGATGTTGCAGTTAAATCATGGATTATTTGGAGACAATGTGTTAGTAGATTCTTTATTGATATTATTGTATTTCCATTATTAAATATGATTAGAATGTTATGGAATCTTCTTATTGGTTTCTGGGATGCAATATGGGATTTTTCACGGTTTCTGCGGACAGGACAATATAGAGTTATATTTGCATGTTTTAGGGTAAATGGGTTTCTTGTACCTATATCATTATTTGGTAATATATTTCAAGAATTTGGTAATGATGCTGTAGATTTTGTATTATTAGGTGCTGGTATATTTACAGATAGATTTACAGTTATATCAACAATGACAGCTATTAGTGATTTTCTTGTATCACTTGCCCCTACTTTAATTTGTTTTTGTGCTATTCTTGAATTTTTATGGGTAACTATAGCTAATGTTGTTTCATTACAATCTACTATTATAGCTGCAGATGCATTATTTAATGTATTTGTTAGAATACTTCAAATACCTATAGATTCTATACTTACATTTACATTACCATCTATAACAAAAACTGTTGAAGAATTTAATGCATTTGTTGTTCCTATAGGAGATTCTATAGAGGAATTAATATTTTTATTATTAGAAACATTCTTTCAAGTGATTTCAATATTTGGTACTATACCAAATGATGTACTTCAATTATTTAATGCACATTATATGAGAGTTATAACACAACCTCTTGCTTGTATAGCTATTCTTTTAAATATGACTTTGGAAGCATCAACTCATTTTGAAGAAATTATAGCTCCTGATAGAAGTGGTATCAAATATTTTCAATTTGGTCAAATTATTGATCGTCTAAATGATGCTTCTGCAGGGTTTTCACAATTATTTATTATTATTGGTACATCAGAAGAATGTTTTGTAAGAGAATTAATTGATACAATCATTAATATAGTCAATATATTTCTTCAAATGATACCAGGTGCATTATTCTTTGTTTTTTTACCATCATGTTGTCAAAACCCTTTAGATTTCTTTGTTGAATATTGGTTTACTCCAGGAAATGCACTTGCTGGGTTATTCCCACAGATTGAATTAATTACAGGATGTATGAGAGATATATTATCAAATTTAAATGCACCATTTGCATGTTCTATTCAACATCTTCTTAATATGGTTGTTGAATTATTATCTATAATTACACAAATATTAATATTTTCATTAGATATTATAACATTTCAACCATTCCCAACTCTTCTTGATATTAATCTTGATCCTTTATTTACAGAATTTATATTATGGTGTCAATGTACTGCAGATATTATTAGACAATTTGATCCAAATTTTTGTGTACCACAACCAGGAGATAACAAACAAACTTTAATATGTTGTACAGGAGATCTTCTTGTAACATTATGTAATCTTTTCTCAAATCTACTTAGACAAGTTATTGATTTTATTTTTGATATTATTACTCTACCTACAGGAACAATTATTATTGCAAACATTAGAATCCCTGTATTCAATGATGCTATACAATATTTAAATACATCAATGTGTGAATTAGCATGTATGGTAACTTCAGTTGTACCTCTTGATCTTAAATGTCAATTTATTAATACAAATATTACATGTAATACACCTGAAGGATGTGCAGCAACTCTTATATGTGATGTTACATCTGGTTTACTTATTCCCTTAATATTATTTAATGATTTTTTAATTAAATTAAGAACATCAGGATTCTTTGATTCATTATTTGTATGGATAACTGAACCTACAACCCTTATAACACAATGGGTAGCTGATGTTATTGATTTTCTAGGAGCATTCCTAGATTGTATTATATGTACAGCACTTGATAATGGTGTTAATTGTACTGATGATACTTATCAAGTTACACATTCTGTTGCTATATTATTACCTACTATAAGACCATTTTTCACAAGTGTTATGATGATTATTATAAAGATTATTCTTGCTCTTATTAAAGGTTTATTTGTTGATCATCAACCTATTGGTTCAATATTGGAAGCAGTATTTCAATTCTTATCTCAAGTTATGGGTACACTTGGACCTGCATTAGTACAATTTATTGCAGATTTATTTAATAAGATTGGTCTGAGTTTCCTGGGTAATTTTATAAAAGCTCTTTGGATTGGATTATGTCCATTATTACAATTTGTTGTTAATTTTATAACAACATTCTTAAATGTTTTCTCATTTGGTTTATTTAATTTACCATCATCAAATTATTGTTGTGGTGGTGGTAATTGTACATTACAACCATCAAAAAGAGATACAGGATCTCTTTCACAACAAGCTGGACCAAATGATCCAGTATCAATATCAGAAGATGGTCAATTATATCCAACATTAAATAATTGGATAAGTACATTTTTAGCTTATACTTCTTATTGGAATTCAACAGATAAATGTAATGCATCAATGGCAAGTTATGCTCAAATGAATTTTGATGATCTTACACAATTACAAAGATTTGATTCAATCTATTGTATGATGAAAATTTATTGGCCAATGAGAACAGATAATCTTACAGATTTAATGTATTCAAAATGTGATGGATTATTTGAAACTTATACACAAAATAATATTGATTTTATTACAGATCTAAGAACAAGTGAACAATATGATATTATGGAATGTATGGAATCAAGAGTAATAATAGATTCATTTAGAACAGCAACTGGTCTACATTGGATACCTCAAGATCTTATTACAAATACATGGAGAAAATTCTATTGGGGTGCAGATATATTAAAAGGATTATCAGTATATTTTGAATATTATTCTGATAGATCTACACAACCACAAAATTTATTAACACCAGAATATAAATCAAGATGGCAATCATTAGGATTTAATACAACTTATCTTGATAATCTTCAAACTGTAGAAGATGTAAATATAATGTTAAAAAATACAGGATTAAAAGATTATTTTACATGGAATAATGCAACTCAATATGATGCAGTAGTATTTATTACTCTAGGATTTTGGAATATGACTAGTAGTATAATTTCAACAATGATTGAATCTATTGTTGTAAATTCAGATTCAATAACAAATAATCTTACAGGTGTTCTTTTATCTGATCCAAGTGAAACACCTTCAATAATAAGTGGATCAATATTTGGTTTACTTTATCAGTTATTATCTGCAATGCAAGCAGTAACAAATTATTGGTCAAATCCAGGTAATTTAAAAAGAAGTCTTGATGCATTTGAATATTATTCAGATGCAGCAAGAAGACGTTTACAACAAAGTATAAGATTATTTGTAAAATGGGTTAGTGAAAGTGATACAGAAATAAATACAGAAATGAAATTTAGAGAATGGAAGGTAATGAAATTCATATATTCATGGTCATTTAATCATATCCCCACTGTCTATACAAGAAATAGTACTAGTCCTGTTATTGATTATATACAACATCTCAGGGATAAATCTGATTTACCAGAGATAGCTATTAGACAATTGTTATTTAATACATTATCAAAACCTGATAATAGAGAATATTTTATATATAATGCAACATCAACAGAATTTAATATAATGTTAATGAAAGATAATAATCTACTTGATGACCCTGAAAGTGGAGAAGATAGAAGTGAACCTTATTTCCATAGAAAATGGAAAAGAATAACAGGGATATTATCATCAATATTTAAAGGTGGTGAAAAGAGTAAAAAAGTATGGAAAACTATGGATAGAATTAGAGCTCACCTTGGAGGTATATTTCATGGTCTTATTGTTAATGCAAATCAAAGATTGAAATGGATAGAGATGAGTGAAGAATATCAAAGAAATCCAATACATCAAAGAGAAGGAACCTATACTCCTTTACCTACAACCTATGTTGTTTATGATAAAGCTAGTGATTCGTATATTGTTACATTAATTGAATCATCTGATGATCATACAGGATATATAAAGAGATCTAATCAAATTCAACCTGGTATTAATATAACTGATTATAATGTTACTATTCCTGCATGTGCATCTACGGTACCTGATTTATGTCAAGATTGTTATTATCTTGATCAATTAGTTGGTAGATTAAATAGTTCAGTACAACATGCTCTTGATTTTGCTATTAGTCCAAGTTTTCAATTTAATATTATTATGGCAAGATCATTCTTAACCTATACACAGAATCCTTTAGCTACAGCTGTTGTAGGTGGAGGACAAAATTGTTCAATGAGATTCCCTAGTAATCTTCATAGTAATCTTTGTTATTTTAATGATAGAGATCCAAAGATTTATTTTTCAGATGTTGCAGGTTTTTTTGATAATTTAACATTACCTCCACAATCAGATGCTGTATGTGGACCTAATTCTGTATTTTTCATTAATTGGATTATATGTCCAATATTTGGATCTGTTATTAATTGGTTTGAAAAATTCTTTTATAATCTTATTATTGGTACAACAAGTCCTCAAGCAATAATGACAGGATTATTTGAGGCATTTTATCAATGTGATTGGGATACATGGCAAGAATTAACAGGAGTAAATAAAAGGTTTGCTTTAGGACAAACTTTGGTAATATCTGTATGTACAGTATTTTTACTGTCTTTAGGAATATCAGCTGTATTCCCTTCTTATATAGGTACTATATTTTCACTTGTATTTACAAGTACTACAGCAATGTTATTACTAGGTGGATATCTAGTATTAACCTATGGATGGTCTTATGGATGTGGATTTGCATTACCATTTGACTTGGGAAATGATTTGTTTAATTTTACAGTATATATACTTGCACCAAAATGTGAAGTATGGTTATCAAGTTTAATTAATGAAGAATATACAAATGATAATTGTTATAGTTGTAGTCAAGCAAATTCATATACTTATGCTAATTGTAAAAATGACCTAGGATTTCAATGGTTTTGGGATAATGTAGTATTTATATTTCAATATTATTGGCCTGAATCTATAGCTTGGTTAAGAACAGCACCTTTCCCACTTACATTATTATTTAATATACCTTATTTTGAACAAACTTTAAACAAATTTGCAAATGTAGATTGGAATGATCCTGTACAATATTCACAATATCAATCATGTGCATTAGGATATACTTTTTTACCAAATTATGCTATATTTAATTTTTTATTATTAACTGCATCAGGAGCATTATCACCAGCAGCATTATCTATAATTGTAAATATATTAATTCAAATATTTCTATTGATATTATATCTATTTCTATTAATGCAAATGATATTTACAAGTGTATTTTATCTTGAAATTAGAACAGCCTATGTTCAATCAGGATTAATTGATGAAAATGCTGCAGAAAAAGTACCAAAGAATATGAAACCAAGGAAAATATCATATAATAAATATTTTCCTTTGGGTGCTCAAAATGATCCATTTTATGATTCGGATGATGACTCAGATTCAGATGATGATGATTCAAATATACAGAAAGGAAGAAAGAAGAAAAGAAAAACAAATAAGATATATGAAATGATTATGGGATTCCCATCTCATATAAAATATGTAATAACATTTTATGGTAATGAATTTTATTATTTACTATTTGATAAAAAGAATTCAAGAAAAAATAAATAAATCATTTTTCCTTCCTTCCTTCCTTCTTATATATATTACGTGACACACTCTTTTAATTCTTATCCTGTGACACTTTTTTTTTTAAAAAAATACTAATGAGTAATAATTTACCTGTTATTTCAAAGGATATGAATTATTTTACTACTCCGTTATCTTCATATGAATATAGTATCCAAATCACAAAAGGAAAGATCAGGACCGCTATTAATTCAATGAAAATTTTGACAAGTGGAGAAAAACTATTTATGTTAGCAGTCAATTCATTTCACTTAATTAACGATCAAATTAACTTCATAAAATTCGCCACTCCAGTATCACTAATTGGTCGAATTGATGTTGATTTGAAAAACGAAGTAGCAGATTTTCAAATTATTCTTTCACAAATATTAACAGAGTCATATCATTATGGATCAGTTATTTTAACGACAACATTAATGGACGGATGTATAAGAATGTCAGAGGCAGATAAATCAAATCAACCTATAGAAAATAGATTTAAACTGATCTTATTCGTTTCTCAAACAGTTAAAAAAGAAATTAACCGTGTATTTTATGCACTTCCTTTAAATATCGTTGATTGTTTTAAAACTGATTTGAAAAATGAATTTCTTCGATTTGAAGATTTATCGAATTATTTTACAGAGTTTTATCAGTCAAGACTTTATGAATTGAAAATTAATGCTATTGAATTGAATTTTGAAATTTAAAAATAAATGTTTTGTTGTGTTTTTATTTTTACCCGAAAATGAAAAGGAAAAGAGAGGATAAGAGGTTTTGTCGCGTTTCATTATGTCCATATATTCATTATGATATTAATGAAGCATTTTGTCCAAAACATCGAAAAAATGCAAAACACTCATTCGAGTTATTATTTTATTCACGCGATCATATTATAAATCTACCTGCAGATCTTATTTCAGAGATATTACTTTACAATATTCCATTTATTAACAAGATTCTACCGATTAGTAATAATATTAACATCAAACAAAAATCTACATCTATCACTATACAACCATCCGAATTTAATAAAAAAAATATTAAAACTATATTCAAGTATTTTGGGTGTATACGATTGATATCAAAGGATTTATATCCAACTGTTCGTAATTTAATATCGTCATTACTTCCAGCTATTTATGTATTGGATTCAAGTAATATAAAAATATCAAATAAAGCAATGAATAATGGATTTATTCAAATTTGGCATGTCTATTGCAAATCACCAGGACAATTTAAAGAAAACAAAGACAGCATTGAAGAATATTATAAACATAAAATTATTGCAAAAATTAACTCTGATAGAGCAACATTCATTAAGAAAAGAGTCTCATTAAAACTTTTAAAGGATGAACTCAATAAATCAAACCATAGAACTCATCTAAAAAAAATGTAAATAAAAAAATCTATTCTTATTCTCCGATAATACAATAACCACCCTGTGACACTTTTTATTTTACCTAATCTCCTCAATTTTGTCTTATATACATTCTTCCTCATCCGAAAAAAAAAACAGCAACACTTTACCCGATGGTTAAATGTACACCAGAAGATAAAAAAACAAAAATAAAGAATGTAACTAAACAAAAAAAAAAAACAAAGATTCCAAATAAATTCAAAATATATAGATGTAGATGTGGTAAATATGTAGATCCAGAATCAGATTCTATAGGATATTCAAATAGATTATGTACAAATTGTTACACCAAAGTTATCGCTATCAGTATTCAAAATCACAAAGATATAAAAGATATTATAGAAGAATCAATTCCATTCGTTGAAGTGAATGTATCTAGATTTTAATTTGTTTATTTGTATATAGAAATAAAAATTAGGTTGTTTTGATTTTTTTTGTAAATGAATATAAAAATACCCCAGATACCTGATGATACACCTCTTAGTTATATAATATTACCAATAGGTGTAATCTTTTTTATATTTTATATATTATTTAGACCTAAGATACAGAAGGCATGTACTAAATCATTTAATTTAACATTAAATACATTGTATGTTGAGAAAACTGCCCAGAATCCATACATTGAGGAAAATTTTCTATTAAAAATTAAATCTTTCTTTGATTCAATGACTAATCAACTTATTATTTATAATAAAAAAATGTATACCAATACATCTATTAAAAAAATAAATAACAACAAGAATAAACGAAAATGATTGGATTATTATTCCTATTAATCTTAAAGGTAAATACATTTTCATCACCTCATAATATATTATGTTCAAATCAACAAGCAGCACAAAATTTAGTTTATCAAATATGTGCATCAGATAAATATTGTTGTGAATTATATAATATACCTTTTGGTATTGTTAATCCGGATGATTATAATTTTAAAAATTTTAATAAAATAATTAAGAAAACAGGATTATCATATCCATTAACATTTACAAGTTTTTTAACATCTGTAAACAATGATATTATTAATACTGTAATAATTAATCAATTTGAATTACAAAATGGATTATATCATAAATTATGGTCAAGTGATTGGAAAAGAAGTTTAACAAGATTAAATTTTATGGTATTTGATTCAAATGAAAGAAGTATAGCATCAAGTAATACTAATAATCAAAATCTAATTATATCAGAAAATCAATTTACTCAATATAATTCTACATTATTTATAGAAAATTTACTCAATTTCTATCAAAATTTTGATGAATGTTTATATGTAGAAAATCCGGGAAGTACAGGATTGTATAATATAAATACAACAGATTATTTATATAATACATTTTTTTCAAAGACACCGGAAGAATTTACAGAATTCTTAAATAATACAGATTTTGTAAATATATTAACAGATAATAATATAAAATCAATAAATGTTGCGTTATCTATTCTACATATTTTAACAGTATATATAGAACATATATCATTAAATGAAACATGTAATGATGTTAATGAAAGATTATATTATGATCCAGATACAGATGAACCAAGATGTATATGTTTAGAAGGTAAAACATGTGATGATGAATCTTCTGATATAAATATTGTTTTATGGATAGTTGTATTGGCTGTTATAGTCATAATAATTGTATCTATAGTATTAATTTATACTGCTGTGATTATACTTCAAAATGTAAGGAGAATAAAAAATAATAGAAACTAGTCCTCTCTATCTTTTATTTAGTAAATCCCAAAGTTAATAAAATAATATGTTTTTGTTTCTTTTTACATGATTTGTGATCCCTGATACACAATAGTTTATATTCATCTAAAAATTGACACATATTACATCTATTTAAATATGTACAATATTCTGACCATCCATTCATTAATATATCAAGCGTAGACATGTGAATTTAGTATACACGTGTTAAAACAAAAAAAAATTTTTTTTATTAGGGTTTATGTGTTTGTTCAATAAAAGGTTGAATATGAACCTCTCTATTATCATCTACATAAATACGTAAATGAATATTACCATGAAATAATTCTCGTAATTGAAGTGTAAAAGTTTTCCCATTCGAATATAATGATACGTGAGCCTTCAATAAATCTTTCAGTTCGGTCATTTTATTATGAAATTCTATAAATCCTTCATCAGACTCCATTTGTGTTTTTTTTCCTTTCAAAAGACCCAATACACGTGTTGTTTTAAAAAAATCCTTATGGAATCAAACTTACATAAAAAATATATGGGTCCAAGATATAAAAAAAGATATAAAGGTGATGTTTTGAATCTATTTAATCATATGGAATACATTACTGAATGGAAATTTGGTCATGATCTTTCATGGACAAGACAACTTTATCGTAATTGTATAACTAAATTTCCAATGCAAGAAACTTTTAGTTACCGTAAAATTGAGGAAGAGTTTTTATTTGATTTTATTGTATTCTCTTATCTTGATGATGGTACAGATATTGATCACTTTCATGGATTTTCAGTTGATTTATATGACGAAGTTTTAAATGATTGGATAGATGATATCAAAAACCTTACTAGTAAATATAATGAAAATCTAGCTAAGGAAATCGAACCAATGCTTAATCCCCATTGTTTTGTATTTATAATTGATGGATCTGATAGAAAACATACTAAATAAAAAAAATTTTAGCACGTGTCAAGTTCGACATCGCGTAGCGATGTAGTTTTCAAACCAAAAAAAAAAAAAAATTTTTTTTTTTTGGGGTACCCCTAAAAATGTGTAGAAAAATGAGGAATTTGCATACTTATTTTTTGGTCATGAATAAAATCATGAATTCTTTAGACAGATTCGACAGAGGTGACCTACATTTTTTGGGATTTTTTTGAAAAATGCAAATTCTGATCTCACCTTTAAATTAATTCTGGACATCAATTTATAAAAATAAAAAAGTATGCCATATAAAAATATTTTTATGAATTAATATTATGAATTATTTTAACCGGCCTTACAGGCCGTGCATTTTTCAAAAAAATCCCAAAAAATGTAGGTCGACCTCTGTCCAGCATGTGTAAAAAATTCATGATTTTATTCACGACCAAAAAATAAGTATGCAAATTCCCTATTTTTCTACACATTTTTTGGGGTACCCCCAGAAAAAAAAATTTTTTTTTTTTTGGTTTGAAAAAAATGTCGACTTCAAGATTCGAACTTGGCACGTGCCAAAATTTCCTGGAAAATTCCAGGAAATGAGACCAAAAAAATTTCCCTATGACACTTTTTTATTTTCTTTATAGATATTTAGAGTAGATATAAGTAAAATGTCGTCCAAATCAAGTAGTGGTAAAAGGAAATTAGAAGATAATAATGACATCTTCATAAAAAACAAGAAGAGGAAATTATCAGATGATAATAATAAAATGGAAGAAGAAGAAGAAAAGATTCAATTAAAGAAGGAAGTAGAAAACTTGAAGAATTATATGGAATTAAGAAATAAAGCTTTTGTTAATGCTTCAACAAAGAAGAAACAGAAGAAGAAGGAAATGGACAATTTGGAAAAATTTGTAGCTTTACATAACAAAAATTTTACTCGTCCAAGAAAGAAAATGATAAAAAAATAAAAATGATTTTGCTTGTTGTATCCCCCAAACCCTCGAGTACACGTGTAAAAAAAAAATGGATATTAGTATAACAAAATACTATGTCTTTGGGTTATTATTGATTACTATATTAACATCATTCTTTATAGATACACATATTCCTTATTTTCCAATAGAAATATCAAGAACAGCTTCAGGAGGGTTAGCATATTATATTTTATCCATTGGTATACCACCTTTGATTTTGACATCATATATTGATAATAATCTGACAAATGGAAGGTTTATGATGATAACCTCATTGTTTATTATTGCATGTTTTGATGATAAAACTCATTTATATGAACATTTAATAGGTGTATTCTTATTAATGATCACATTTTTAATTAATGCAATTCAATCAGATGGAAAAATGGTGGTAGTATTAACATGTTTTGTGCTCTATATATTAAGAATTATAATTAAAACAGGTTTTGTTTTAATATTTGTTTTTAAAAAGAATACACTAAATGATCTTGGTCAAATGTTTAATACAATTCAAGATATTATGTATAATGGTGAAAATGCAATGTTATTAAAGGGTAATATGAATAAAGATTATATTATCAATGCATTTAGATTATGTGGAATGATACAATGGATGGTATTTTGGTTTATGTCAACAACAATAAAATAATATTTTTTTTTAAAACAAATAAAAACTTTAAATTTTTTTAAAAGAGGAGGGGATTGAAAAATTAATGTATTTTATAGCTAATTTACAACCAAGATTACCAGAATCATTTGAGGATAAATATGGGTTTTTAACTCATAATGAAAAAAAGATTATTATAGATAAATTTAGTAAGAATAAATTAAAAGGGATTACACTTGATATATGTGAGGATCATGCAGGAGGTAAAAACCCAGGGTTTACCATAGACCAAGATAAAAAGATTGGTAAAATTAATGATATGATTATCAATAATAATGGTGATTTAATGATTATTGGTGAATTGTTTGGTAATCATCCACAGACAAAATCAATTATTAAAGAGATGTCCCAAACAGATAGTAAAGATTATGGTGTATCATTATGGTTAGATTTATTAAAAGATGATAATAGCTCTTTTAAAAATAAAAATCTTAATCATGTTGCATTAACAACATCACCTGGTTTAGGTAAATATGGATCTTATATATTTGAATGGAGTTGGAAAAAGGAGAAGATTGATAATATATTTAGAGATAGTTATTATGATTATAAAAATAACTCAGAAAATGGGATCAGATATGCATCCAAAGATCTTTTAAATATATGGAATCAAGGTAAATTTTTTTTTAAATTTTTAATTATAATTTACATATAGGAAATATAAATACCATCAAATACCAACAAGAAATGCTTGATACGCAACAACAACCATTACAACAAGAAAATAAACAAAAAGAAATGGATGTTGAAAATAAACCAAAAGAACAACAACCACCACCACGGGTAGAATCTCAACCAAAAACTTCTAATGGAAAGAAAAGTGCTACTCAAGAATATAATGATTATCTAAAAACACTAAAAGATTCAGGGATTGATATTTTAAATCCTAAAACTCATGGCTCTTTTTTAAAAACAGTTACTAAACTTAAAAAAGCTGCAGAGACTGAAAATAAAATGTTAATAGATTATGCATCAAAAATTGAATCAGCTAATTCAAATATTGATCCTGAATTTATTAGATTGATGAAAACTGGTGAATCACTAACACCAGAACAAGCTAAATTTAATGAATTTGTTGCATGTAATGCACATATGTTTTCAGAATCAGAAGCAAGGAATAAGAGATTACAAGAAGAAATTAATGCATTAAAGACAAATAATAATGGTAAAAACGTATCTGATGTTCATGAACCACCAAGAAAGAAACACAAATCTGATAATTATCAAGAACCACAAAATAATAATACTATGTCTAAATTCATACCATATGGTAATGAAAAGAATTTTCAAGAAGTAGTAACGGGGGGATTACTTTTAAAAAATTTATTAAATCACCCTAGTGGATATTTTCCAACATTCAATACACAGGATTCTGATTATAATGATTCAATTATAAATGGTAGTAGACATGCAAAATCAGCGATAGATAGTACTAAAATAAGTAATGTTTAAAAACATCATTTCATTCATTCATTTTATCCATCATTGTAATATTTTTATAAAAAAAATTTTTTCTTTTGTTATAAAATTAGACACACACGTGAAAAAAAATCCTGTGACACTTTTTTATTTAAGAATAGAAAAAAAATTTTTTTTGGGTAAAAAATAAGAATTCACAGCATGATTGGTGGTAAGGCTAATTATATCGCTAATGGACATTATGATGCTCAAAATAAACTTAATAATATTATAAAAACTACAACTTGTATCTGTAAAGGTGATGATAATAAATATACTGTTGGTTGTGTTGTTGCTCAAGAAAATGGAACACAAATGGTTCAGGTTCATGATATTGGTCATTTTATGGAAGTTTTATTCAACAAAGATCTAAAACCAGAAGATTATAAAGAAATTGTTAAAGAATGTAGTTTTCTTGCGTGTAGAACAAAAGGAAAAAATTATGTCGAGACATGTATGGGATTCTATAACGATGAACAATTAAAAGCAGTAAGAGCAGAAAAAGATGCGGTAATTAGAGCTTATACAGCACAACATCCTATTGTTTACCCACTAATCAATATTAACCTTGCTTTCGATGCATCAAAAGAAGTTCAAGATCGAATACTACCTGGACAAACTATTGGCTCTAGTGAATTTATTAAAAAATTAAAATGTTGTATTGGTTCTCAATATCCTAAACACAAAGGAATATGTTGGAGAGGAACTTCGTTAAATCCAGTTGAATTATTGATGATGTTTCTAAAAGTTTGTTTTTATATACCTTCTTTCGTTTCAACTTCTTTGGATAGAAAAGTTGCTTTAAAACCTCCATTTAAAGGAAATGTATTATTCGAAATCGATACATCAGAATTTAACGAATTTTCAACTATTATTCAATCTTATCAAACAAATTATCCTGAAGAAAAAGAATGTTTAATATCTTGTTATAATATTTATAAATGGATGGGATTTAAAGTGGAATCTTATGCAGTTGTCGTTAAATTAAAATTGGTAAAATATCATATAACTAATGATGCTGATACCAATTCAATTAAAGATGCTAAACATGGTGATATTCCTGAAAAAATTTTTAAATCTGGTCATCAAGATTTAAGTAATAAAAACCTTCCACCTCAAAAACTATTTGATACAGTTAATAAATTGATAGAAATTGTTAAAAAATAAAAATGTTGTCATTCACGTGTTATAAGAGGTAACAAGGGGAAGGGAGGAAAAGAGAGAGAGAGATGGATTATATATCTTATAGTACTACCCAAGAAAATTATAAGAATCAGGTCAAAGATTATTATTTAAATAAAAGATTTTATAATTCTTTATTGGAAGAAGAAGGAGCAGATGAAGATGATTTCTTTTCTGATATAGAATTTACAGAAGGTGATGCCAATGTTCCTGGTTATTATTCACCATTATGTAATGATATGAAATATGTTTTGTGTAATTTTAATCAAAAAATTTTGTTTAATCCATTAAATTCTAGTATGGTTAATGAAAGAGTTAGATTAAATAAGATTATACATTCTGTTAATAAATCATTTCAAAAATGTGAATCAAGAGATGGATTTAAATTAAATGATTATCAAATTGAACAATTAGATAAA
>Ga0210397_10000658_pt1 | contig 22903 bp, 22 predicted proteins | sample IncBWH2OmetaG_FD_160126 | JGI IMG/M metagenome (GOLD analysis project Ga0210397, IMG submission 160126) | Forest soil microbial communities from Barre Woods Harvard Forest LTER site, Petersham, Massachusetts, United States - Inc-BW-H-2-O ...
GGCATTTTTAAGTCGCCGAAATAACTGCCTGCCACGCGCGCAACGACGAGCCCGAACGCCGCGCCCGCCAGAACACCAAAGGCAGCCATTACGACGCCTTCCGCGACAACACCTCTGAGGAGATTTTCCGGCGGTGACCCAAGCGCCAAGCGGATGCCGAATTCGCGCGTCCGCGCGCTGACAGAAAACGCCAGTACGCCCGCGACGCCAACGACGGCAATCAGCAACGCGACCCCTGCGAACACGCCAAAGACCAGGGAGTTCAAGCGGTCTGGCGCAAGCACTTTTGCACGGATGTCTTCGAGAGTAGCGGCGTTCTCAACGGGTTCATCGGCGGACATTTGCCGGATAATTTTCGTTACTGGCGTTACCAGCGCATAAGGATTTGCGGTGGTGTGGATGAAGAGGTGACCGCCGAACACGGGAGAGTCTGCAAAGGTTCCATAAATGGTGGAGGTGGGCGCAGGAACGATATGTTCGTCGTCCACATCGGCGGCGACCCCAATAATGCGGTGCGGCGACGTAAATCGCGACTTTTCGCTCTCGGTCCCGGGAAGGAACTCGAGCACGGGATCGGTCCAATAGACATGTCGATTGACCGGATCCTGACCAGGAAACATGCGCTGTGCGAGAGTCGCGCTGACGATCACGACCGGCTCTCGATTCTGGTCATCGAGCGCGTTGAAATCGCGCCCGGCAATAATGGGAACGCCCAGCGCGGTGAAAAAGCCGGGAGAGATGGTACGCCACAGCGCGCGAGGGTCGTCTTTGCCATGGGCGTGACCATCACCAGAGAATTGCAAACCTACACCGAAGCCGCCGCCGGCATCACGCCAGGGAGCGACCATAGCGAAAGCCGTCTCGGTGACGCCGGGTAGCGCATCGATTTGACGTACCGATTCCTTGTAAAAATCGACGACTTGCTGAGGCGTTTTTCCGTTGGACGGCGCCGGAACATCAATGGCCAGGACGTGACGCGTATCTATGCCGGTCTGGGTCCTTTGCAACGCGATCAGCGTAGTGATCAACATGCATGCGCCCGCCAGCAGCACGAAAGACGCTGCGATTTGCGTGACTGCAAAGGCCCGCTGGCGGCGGCCGGTGCTGCTGGTGATGCGAACGCCGCCGCTCGCGAGGTTCATGCTATTCGACGCGCCATTCGAGGCATTGGCCGACGGCAGCCGCGGCACAAATGCCAAAATCACCGCGGCTACTAATGCCAGCCCCACTCCCACCCAGAGCAGGCTGAAATCAACCGTCAAATCCAGCGCGCGAACGGAGAAGCGCGAGGCGTATCGAGCCAGGATGGTGACCAATGGCTGCGCGATCAGTACGCCGATTGCTGCGCCCGCGCCACAGAGCAGCAGGCTTTCGGCTAACAACATGCGGCGCAGCGTCCAAGTGCTTGCGCCCAGCGCCGCACGGACGGCCAACTCGCCCTCGCGGCGAACCGTGCGCGCGAGAACCAGGTTGGCAACGTTCGAGCAGGCGATGATGAAGACGAGCCCCGAGGCAGCGAGAAGCACGAGCAGAACGGTACGCGCGCCGGAAGTAATCTGGTCCCGGAGCATCCTGGTATCAATGCGGTAGCCGCCGCTATCGGGATACGCATCGGGGTGGTCCTTCTCCATGGAGGCGTACACCGTGCGCAACTCGTTGCGAGCCTGGTCGAGAGTGGCGCCGGGAGCAAGCTTACCGAAAAGTTCGGTCATGCGATGGATGCGGCCCGTGACCATCGTGGCGGAAAGATGATGCGGGCTGATGACCAGGTTGCCGATAATCTCGGTGTCTGCGGGATATGGCACAGAGGGTTCAAGGATGCCGATAACTGTGGCGGAACGATCGCCAAGGCTGCTGAGCCGAACTGTCTTGCCGATCACATTGGGATCTTTTTTGTAAACGGTGGACCAGAAGCGATGCGTGAGCACGATGACGCCGGCGGCGTTGGGGCCGTCGTCTTGAGGTCCGACCAGACGGCCGAGAACAGCGCGCAGACCCACTACTTCAAAGTAGTTGCCGCTGACGACGCCACCTTGCACTCCGCGAGGTTCGCCGAGTCCGATCATCGTAAAGTCCATCGAGGAGAAATCGCCGAACTCGCTGACGGAGTGGACGCCGCCTTCGATGTCCTTGATTTCGGGCACGGAGAACGTGGTGTTGTCCTGTCCGCCGCTAGGGGCGCTCTGGCGGATGTACACCAGCCGGTTCTCGTCGCGGTTGACGAGCGGCTTCAGCAGGACTCCGCGCACGAGCGTGAAAATGGCCGCGTTGGCCCCGATGCCGAGCGCCAGCGTGAGAATCACAATGGCTGCAAGCCCTTTGCTGCGCATCAGCGAATGGAACGCAACTTTTAGATCGCGGAGAAATGACATGTTACTCCTCCTCGGCATCTCATTCTTTCTCTCGTGGCCGCCCTCATCGCGAGGTATCCTTTCGCCGTCGCCGCTCGCTTGCCTTCATGACTTCATTCATGTCCCCCGCTGGCCGAATCTCGAAAATGTTGCCATACGTCAGAGCCGGATGCTGGCCAATGAGCTGTACAGCATGATTCATGTCCCTCGCCTCAAGGACGAGAATGCCGCCGAGTTGTTCTTTGGTTTCGGCATAAGGGCCGTCGGTCGTTGCCACTTTGCCGTTCTTCCAAGAGAGAGTCAAGGCGGTCTCCGGACCCTGAAGCGCTTCGCCGCCACCCCACTGTCCGTTGGCGCGAAGATGGTCGTCATATTCAAAGCATGAATCGAACATGGCGTTTCGCTCGCTCTCAGTCATGCCATCGAATTTGCTTTTGTCGTAGTAGCCAAAACAGATGTATTTCATCTCTTCCTCCTTGTTTCCTGTGACTCAAGGAGCCGTAGCTCATCGTTCTGTTATCAGATAGTCGTTCGGGAGACCGAAAATCGACAGCTGCCCATTTTTTTGCCTCGTCAGAGGAACGGGCGCACCTCGACGGGGGCCCGACAGGCGACGACGGCCTTGCGGCCCCACGCCAGAGCCTCGTCCAGGTTCGCGGCTTTCAGTATCCAAAAGCCGCCTACGTGCTCCTTGGTCTCCAGGTACGGCCCGTCGGTGACGAGCACCTTGCCATCGGGCCGCGCCCGCAGGGACCTTGCGCTGCTGTCCCCGGAGAGGCCACCAGCGAAAATCCTGGCACCGGCCGCCTCCATCTCTTCGTTGAGCACGTCAATATCGCGTTCCATTGCTTCGCCTTCGAGGGACCCGTCGTAACCGTCGGGGTGGTGAATAGCAACCAAATAATGCGGCATGATTCTCCTTTTCCTGTAAAGGTCTTCGGGCCGGGCGGTTGCCCGGCCTTCACTTTATTTCGAACGGAAGAATGGGCGCACCTCGACCGGCGCCCGACAGGCGACGACGGCCTTGCGCCCCCACGCAAGAGCCTCGTCCAGCGCGGTGTTGCGCTCGCTCTCCGACATGTTTTCGAACTTGCCGGGCTCGAGATAGCCCAAACAGACGTATTTCATTGTTCTTCTTCTCATAGCGGATTGGACGAACCGGCAGCAGAGCGTTGCGCCGGCTCGTTCATCTCGTCACTAGGGCGCATGTTCCGAGGCCGCAGTGGCTAGGTTGTTTACTTCTTTTCGCCGGGTTCTTGTTCCGGAGCCGGGAAGAAAAGAAGCTCGCGCACCTCGCCCACCGCATCGCAGGAGATGGCACCCTTGCGCGCCCACGCGAGTGCCTCGTCCATATCGGCGCATTCCAATATCCAAAATCCACCCATGTGCTCCTTGGTCTCGGTGAACGGCCCGTCGGTGACGAGCACCTTGCCGTCGGGCTGGGCCCGCAGCGTCTTCGCGCTGCCGGCCGGGGAAATGCCGCAGGCGAACTTCCTCACGCCGGCAGCAATCAGTTCGCGGTTGAGCGCGTGGATCTCCTCGATCATCGCTTCGGTTACGGTGGACGGGTCGAAGTCGTCGGGGAGGTAATTAGCAACCAGATATTGTGGCATGACTTTTTCTCCTTGATTTCTGTGGTTTGTTCCCGATGACTCGTTTCCTGTTCACTCAGGAGCCGTAGCTCATCGTTCTCTTGTCCTATAGTCGCTGAGGAGACGGAAAATCGACAGCTCTTCCAATTTTTATTTCAGCTGCCGAATCCGCTCCTGCAGGAATTGCCACTCTGGTTCCTGTTGGGTCAACGCCAGAGCTTGCTCATAGGGAAACTGGGGATGAGCGGGAGGGTGCCGTATTTTCTGAATGGAAATTGGGGAACTTTCCGTCTATCCATAGTTTTTCGATTTTTTGTCCGGGACCACGGGAGGCGGAGGTTCAATTCCTCTGCCCCGACCACTCAAATTGCCCCATAATTTCAAGGGATTGTCAGCCGACTAGCGATGGCAATACTCTTTCCGGGAGTTCTGTGCAGATTCAACCACAAACAACGGTGTTCGCTGTGGAGTGATAACATGCGGAGCGCTGAAATAGGGCGTCGGCGTCGTCTTTCCTATCGGCCAATGCGATGCCACTTGAGTGCCATGACACAAAGAACATCGCTAGTATTGATTGTCGCTACGATACTGGCCGTCGGAGCGTGTCAATCACCACAGTCTCGGAACGCAATAGAGCCCTCCGCTTCTCGGCCTCAGTTGTTGAATTGCGCCCCGATGTTGCTCCAATCTGAGATTGTCGCCAAATACCCACCGAATGCGAAACCGGGGTTCAATTCTCCCGAGGAAGTTACTGCTTTCTTAGAAAAACGGTGGCCGCTGGCAGACATCAGGAAGTACGCAATTCCTGAGCGGCGCCACAATGACGAATACCAGAATTTGGTTACCACCGGTTTTCCGGAGATCTGGGCCGGTCGCCTCTATTGCGATAAAACGACGGGGTTTGATTCAATTGAATGGTATGCAACCATCGAAAACCGTCACACCAAAGATTTATTGAAAGAATATTCATTGGGGGCGATTCGAGGAAAGGATTTTTGGTTGTTGGAGATCGGAAGCCCAACTTCGGTCCAACAACCTCCAAATATTGAGCCCGACTTCCGGGCGCCGAACTTTTTCGGGCACAAGTAGACCTGCCCCGGATTCTGCTTCTTATTTCAATTCCGCGAGCCGCCGAGCGAGAAAACGGCGCTCTGGTTCCTGTTGGGTCAGGGCCAGTGCTTTCTCATAAGAGGACCGGGCCTCAGCGGTCCTGCCCAGCCTGCGGCAAATATCGGCACGAGCTGAATGCGCCAGGTAGTAATTTGCCAATTCGCCATGTTCCAAGACCGCGTCGATATGAGTGAGACCGGCCTCTGGACCATCGGACATGGCAACGGCCACGGCACGATTTAGAAGTACAACTGGCGAAGGCTGAATTCGTACTAACTGGTTGTAAAGCGCAACAATCTGCCGCCAGTCGGTGGCAGCGACCGATTCCGCCTCCGCATGAACGGCCGCAATTGCAGCCTGCAGTGTGTAAGAGCCGAAGCGGCGGGAGTTCAGGGCTTTCTCCAGCAATGCCACTCCCTCTGCGATCTGTCTTCGGTTCCAGAGCGAGCGGTTTTGATTCTCCAGCAAAATCAGCTCTCCGGTCGGAGAGGTTCGAGCGGCGCGACGGGATTCTTGCAGCAACATCAGGGAGAGCAGCCCAATTACCTCCGGCTCTGGCTGAAGGTCGGTCAGCAACCGGCCCAGTCGAATCGCCTCGCCGGTCAGGTCGGCCCGCGTTACCTCCGCTCCCGCCGCAGCAGAGTAGCCCTCGTTAAAGACGAGATAGACGACATGAAGCACCGCGCCCAGTCGCTGCGGCAATTCCTGTGGCGTCGGCACTTCGTAGCGAATCGGTGTGTCTCGAATCTTTGCCTTTGCGCGAACAATGCGCTGCGCCAGCGTACGCGGAGTGATCAGGAAGGCCTTCGCGATTTCCTCGGTTGTCAGCCCGCACACCTCACGCAAGGTGAGCGCAACGCGCGCTTCCGGCTCGAGAGATGGATGACAGCAGGTAAAAATCAGGCGCAGCCGGTCATCCTCAACACTTTCCTCTTCATTGGACCTTTCCGCCGAACTCGATTGCGCTTCGAGATATCGCACGAGCTCGTCTTGAGAGGCATCAAGTCTTGCCCGTCGACGCAGAGTATCAATGGCTTTGAAACGGGCCGTCGAAATCAGCCATGGTCGCGGGTTGCCGGGTACTCCATTCCTCGGCCACAGGCTCAGCGCAGCGGCAAAGGCCTCGTGCATCGCCTCCTCGGCAAGATCAAAATCGCCGAGCAAGCGGATCAGAGTTGCCAGGATTCGTCCCGAATCCACGCGATAAAGCGAATCGAGCAATTCGCGTATCTGCTCGGTGGAACGTTCGGACATGACGACGACGTTAGCAAACCAGCTGCCCCGAATCAATTTAGCAAACGGCGGATCGATACAAAGTGCCCAGGTCGTGACTCTGAAATCTGGGCAACAGAACGCTTCCTCGGATGACTCAAAATCGCCAATTCACTCATTTAAGGTTCGTACAAGCTCAACACTAACGCGTTGCTCTCGAGTCACGAGCTAACCGGAAGTTATTCCCGGCCCGATGGCTCGCTGGAGGGAGTGACAGTCGGTCACTCATGTGAAAAAAACGGCGCGCTAAACAGACTTCTTTCCCAAACCGGAAATAGGAATTTTGGACGCAGCCCAGAAGCCTTGTGAATCAGCAGAATCGGCGCCAGTTGCAGACCAGAACAGGACGATGACCATCGGCTTCTAAAATGCTTGCCGACATTGCGGGACTTGTAAGAAAGAAGACAACCCAATTCTCATAACTTGCACAAAAGGAATCTCAGATTGGCTGCGGGGGTCAGGAGAAGTAGTGAGAATCGAGCGTGAACCGCGCTCGATTGCCCGGGCCACTGCTCGCCTGACTGAGGCCGGCTTGTGCAATGTGAGCTTTACCCAGTCAGATGCAGCCCAAATCCCGCGTGATAAATCATTCGATGCCGCCGTTGGCCGTTACATCCTGTGTTTTCTTCCCGACCCCGTCGCGGTTCTGCGCTCTCTGTCTCAGTTGGTTCGTCCCGGCGGAGTCTTGGCATTCCAAGAACCTGACTGGGGAGCTTTTCATCGGCAGGCTGCGCGCTTGCCACTTTGGAGCGCGGGCGCTGCTCTAATGGAAGAGACCTTCCGGCGTTCTGGCGCGAACACTCGGATGGGACCCGCGCTTTCGAGGGTTTTTCAGGAGGCCGGTTTGCCGACCCCTTCAACGCGCATGGATACTCTGCATGGTGCAGAGCAGTGGATGCCCGATTGTCTTCACAGTCTGCGTCCGCAGATGACGCAACTCAATCTTTCGCTAGAGCCTCTCGGTGACTTCGAGAATTTGTCAGAGCGACTTCACGCGGAAGCGAAGGCGTTTAATGCAGCACCGCTGCCGGACCTCGCCAGCGCGTGGTCCCGGAAGCCGCTAAGGGAACGGCTCCGCTAACACTCTCTGCTAATCCGCTGGTGCGCGCGCCTCCTTCGGAAGAAACACGAGCAGTGCGAAGGACCCGAGCATGCAAACACTAACGAAAACCAATCCGCTATAGATACTGCCGGTTCTTTGATTCATAAACCCAACCATCGAAGGGCCCACAAACCCGCCGAGGTTCCCAACGGAATTGATCAAGGCGAAGCCGGTCGCGATGGCGGAGCCTGAAAGAAACCCGCTCGGCATGGCCCAAAAAGGGGCCAGAAAGCCACAGAGGCCGATCTCCACGAAGGATAAGAGCGCCACCGCAAACATGGGCGAGCGAGTTGTGCCCAGTAGCGCTAGGGCTAAGGCTGCCCCGAGTACAGGTATCGCCGCGTGGAATTTTCGCTCCAGTCTGCGTTCGGAACTGAGGGAAATGAGAAGCATCGCTGCCGCAGCCACCAAGCTCGGGATCATGACCAGCAGTCCGACAGTCGTATTGGAGTACGCGCTCGACAGGGACTTGACGATTTGAGGCGTCCAAAAACTCATCGTATATCTGCCGATCATTAGCCCCGAATAGAGCAACACCAGATACCAAACACGTCCATTCGTTAGTGTCTCGAGTACGGAATATCGGCGCTTTTTCAACTTTTCCTGTTCTTCGCTTCTCAATTCCGTCTGAATCCATTCCTTCTCCTCTGTGGTCAGAAAACCAGCTTCCTGTGGCCGGCTTGGCAGGGCAAAGTAAGTGAGGAATCCAAACAGTATGGGAGGAAGTCCTTCAAGTATCAGCAGCCATCGCCAGCTCCCGGCCCCCAGCCAGTGGACATGGTCCAGAATGTAGCCTGACAGAGGCGAACCCACGATGCTGGACACCGGCAGCCCAAGCAGAAACAGCGCAATCGCGCGCGCTTGTTCCCTCTTGGGAAACCAATACGTCAGATACAAACAGACTCCCGGAACGTAGCCTGCCTCGGCCAGACCGAGCAGAAATCGTGCCCAGTACAATTGGTGAACGTTCTGCACGAAGCCGTTCAGCGTGGCAATGAACCCCCAACTGATCAGAATGCGAGCGATCCAAATTCGTGCGCCGATCTTGTGTAGCAGCAGATTGCTTGGAATTTCAAAGAGGAAGTATCCGATAAAGAAAATTCCTGTCAGCAGACCGAACTGCTTGCTAGTGATAGCCAGGTCCTGGTTCATGGTCAACGCAGCGATGCTGATGTTGACGCGGTCTAGATAACAAATGACGTACAGGACGAAGAGGAAGGGGAGAATCCGGATTCGCACTTTCCGAAACGTTTGCGTTCCGATGGGGATCGTAGCTAATTCGGGAGTTGATGCCATGCTCTCCTCATTGGGAGCTTGACCCCATATAAGCGCTTCCTTCAGCAGACTTGGTTGATCGGTGACAAGTTGAGGTTGCGCATACAGTATGCTTCGAATGCATCTCCGTCAACCGATAGCGAGCACGGTGAGCGCCAGGCCATACCATCCAGCCGTTTCGTGGACTCTGGGAGAAACAGGCGGCTCAGCGGCCGTATTACGGGCAAGCCGGAAGTAATCCCAGCAGACCCGATTCGCGCCATTACTTCCGGCTTGCCGACAATCCACCCAGAACCCCGTGTTTCTCATAACGTTGTTTCCGGACCTTAATGGATGATTTGGGCTGGGTAATCGCATCTAGAGGCGGATCGGCGGTGGTGCGCTACACAGAATGATCGCTTGCAGTTCGAGAGCTTCCATCGTAGAGTCATGAGGATGTTAATTGCCTCCAACCAATGCCAGCTTTTCACCGGCGCATGTCGAGCGTGTTGTACGTGTTGTCCACAGGTGTGCGCTGGCATCCGGGGGATCCTAGTCTAGGACTTTAATCTAGAAGAGTCGTATCAAACCCACCGCCAGCGAGCCTGGTAGGTGGGATTTTTGTTTTTGGACAGAATTCTTGGGCTTTACACGAGGACGAGAAGGGGAACGATGCAGCGCAGCACACAAGGGATGATCGAGACGCCCCCGAACGGCGCGCATGTAGGCGAGGACGCCTCAGGCGGAGCACGGCCCGGGCTCAGCCATTTGCAGACGCTGGAGGCAGAGAGCATCCATATCCTGCGAGAAGCTGCGGCAGAGTTCTCGAATCCCGTCATGCTCTATTCGATCGGCAAAGACTCGTCGGTCATGCTTCGGTTGGCGCAGAAAGCCTTCTTCCCCGGGAGGATTCCCTTTCCGCTTCTGCACGTCGACACCAGCTACAAGTTTCCCGAAATGATCTCGTTTCGTGATTCGTACACTAAGTCGATCGGGGCGGAATTAATCGTGCATCGCAACGAAGGGGCGATCGCAGGCGGCGCCAATCCCTTCGCACTTGGTACGCAGAAGTGCTGCGGCCTGCTAAAGACAAAATCTCTGTTGGACGCTTTGCGGAAAGGCGGTTTCAACGCAGCCTTCGGCGGTGCGCGACGCGACGAAGAAAAATCGCGCGCGAAAGAGCGGATTTACTCTTTCCGCGACGCGCACGGGCAATGGGATCCAAAGAATCAGCGCCCGGAATTGTGGAATCTCTTCAATTCGCGCATCGACAAGAACGAAAGTATCCGGGTCTTCCCGCTTTCGAATTGGACCGAACTCGACATATGGCTGTATATCCATGTCGAAAACATTCCGATTGTGCCCTTGTATTTTGCCAAGCCGCGCGAGGTCGTAATCCGCGGCGGTTCGCTTGTGCTTATCCATTCCAGAGACAAAATTCTGCCGGGTGAGACCTCACAGATTGTGAATTGCAGGATGCGCTCGCTTGGCTGCGTGCCGTGCACTGGCGCAATTCGGTCTGACGCGGATACCCTGCCGAAAATTATTGAAGAAATGGTTTCGTTCCGCCGGTCGGAACGAGAGAACCGGGCCATCGATCACGATGAGGAAGGTTCGATGGAGCTAAAGAAACGGGAGGGCTATTTCTGATGGGCTCCATTCCGGTTATTCACGAATCCTTCGAGCAATTCCTCGAGGCCGACCTCGGAAAAGAATTGTTGCGATTTACAACGGCGGGAAGCGTCGACGACGGAAAATCCACGCTGATTGGCAGGCTCTTGTACGACGCAAAAGGTGTGTATGAGGACCAGCTTGCCTCCGTCAAGAAGAGCCGTGTGAATCGGTCGAGTGGCCCGATCGATTTCTCGTTGCTGACCGATGGTCTGCGTGTGGAACGCGAGCAAGGCATCACGATCGATGTTGCCTACCGGTATTTCGCGACGGCGCGGCGCAAATTCATTATCGCGGACACGCCCGGCCACGAACAGTACACCCGCAATATGGCGACGGGCGCGTCTACCGCCTCCCTTGCGGTGATTTTGCTGGACGGCAGCAAGGGCGTGTTGCCGCAAACGAGGCGGCATACCTATATCGCATCGTTACTAGGTATCCCGAGCGTCCTGGTGGCTGTAAACAAAATGGATCTTGTCGGCTATTCGGAAGCGATATTCCTCCGGTTGCAGCAGGAATTTCTTTCGCTCGTGGAACCGCTGAACTTTTCGCTCGTACAGTGTGTGCCCGTAAGTGCTCTGGAAGGCGACAACATTGTCGATCGCAGTATGAGAACGGATTGGTATTCCGGGCCCACCCTACTGGAGCATCTAGAATCCGTTCCGGTGCGAGCGGCTTCGGCTCTGCCTGCTTTCCGGTTTCCCGTCCAGTCGGTGATCCGGCCAGATTCCGCGTTTCGCGGATTCGCGGGGCAAATCGCGGCAGGAACGATTCATCCGGGAGATCTGGTTGTGGCATTGCCCTCGAAGCAATCCACGCGCGTGCAGTCGATCGTCACGTTTGACGGCGAATTGGATGAAGCGACGGCGCCGCAGTCGATTACGCTGAAATTGGACGACGAGATCGATCTCAGTCGTGGCGACATGCTGGTTTCGCCCTCGCGGCTGCCCGCGATTTCCAATCGATTCAGCGCTTCGATGGTTTGGCTCCACGAACAGCGGCTGCGCAAAGACTTTGGATACTTGCTGAAGCACACGACGCGCCAGTTAAAAGCCCGCGTAACGAGCATCAGCCATCGCATCGACATCAACACGCTTGCCCAGGAGCCCGCGAGCGACTTATCCATGAACGGGATTGCGCTGGTTCATATAGAAACGACCACGCCTCTCTCCTTCGATCCGTATTCCCTGAATCGCGCCACCGGCAGCTTTATCCTGCTGGATCCACTTTCGAATGCCACCGTCGGCGCAGGCATGATTCGCGAGGATCTAACACCTCAGCAGGTTTCGGACGGAGAACCCGTGTCTGCAGCGGAAAAAGCGGCGCGGTACGGACACCGTCCTGGAGTCTTTCTGCTGCCGAATCGCGCGTCGCTCACCGATACTGCGGAACGAGCGCTGTTCAAGAACGGATTTGCAACGATCACTATCGACGGCGATCAGATTCCTCCAGCGTACCTGCCGTCTCTCCTCGCCTCCGTTTGGTTCGCAGGATTGGTAGTTCTTCTGATTATCGACAAGCCGTCGCGCCAGCTCGTCGATGCGCTCAAGCGTGTCGCAGGAGGTTCGCTATTTGAAATGGGCCTGGATTCGGATCGCAAGAATCGCGAGGAAATCGCCGCGCAGATCTTATCGCGGGCAGAAACGCTGGGAATCGGTGGCCCGTCGGGCCAATCAGAGAAGGAGTCCGCCAATGTCTGACGCTCTACTCATCGAAAGATCGGAAGCTCTGAGTGCCGACGATTTACTTCAAGCGATTTTGGGGCAATTCCCGGCGGCGCATGCTTGCCTGACGTGCAGTTTTCAGGCGGAAGACATGATTGTCCTTTCACTCTTGCGGCAACGGCTTCCAGACCTTCCCGTGTTGTTTCTCGAAACTGGATATCACTTCGCCGATACCTACCGGTTTCGCGATCAGGTCGCCAGGGGCTGGAAGCTGAATCTGGTAAACGTGACGCCGCAAACGACCGTGCAGCAACAGGAAGCGGAATTTGGGATCTTGCACCAATTCGACCCTGCGAAGTGCTGCCATCTTCGAAAAGTAGAGCCGCTCATGGAATCGCTGCAGCCGTTCGAGTTGTGGTTTACGGGTCTGCGGCGCGAGCAATCGCCTACGAGGCGTAGTCTCAAAAAGATCGAGCACCACAAACTACCGAGCGGCAAAACACTTCTGAAAATCAGCCTGCTCGCGGATTGGACGTGGGCGCAGGTATGGGAATTTACCGGTAAGCATCAACTCGCGTATCTCCCGCAATACGACCACGGCTACCTGAGCATCGGCTGTGAACCGTGCACGGCAATTCCCGCGTCTGGCGCGGACGCGCGTTCCGGCCGCTGGGGCGGCAAGAAACTCGAATGCGGGATCCATACCTTTTCGGAGAAAACAGACGGATGAATTTTCTCCTGGGATTTGCGATCGCGATGGTCGTCGGGCTGACGGGAATCGGTGGCGGGAGCTTTACTGTGCCTGCGTTGCTGCTGATCGTTGGGTTGCCCGCGGGCGAGGCTGTGGGGACGGCTTTTGTTTTCGCAGGCGTGCTGCGGCTGGTCGCGGCGCCGTTTTATTTGGCGAGCCGCCATGTTCATTCACGATATTTCCGGTTGCTGGTGATTGGAGCGGTGCCGGGCCTCGTCCTGGGAATCTTTGTGCTGCGCGTCCTCGCAAAGCCCGCGAGCAACTCCGCAGTCGTGATCATTCTGGGTCTGTTGCTCGCGTTTTCATCCAGCATCACCTTCGTTCCCCGCATCCGAAATCCTCATTTTGCTTCGAAGAATTCGCGTTGGCTGCCGTGGCTCGCGTTTCCGATCGGTGTCGAATCCGGATTCTCGTCCGCCGGCGCAGGAGCCCTCGGCACTATGCTGCTGTTGAATTACTCGGAGATGGCGCCAGCGCAGGTGGTTGGCACGGACATCTTGTTCGGTCTGGTATTGGCGGTTATTGGTAGTTTGGCGCACTGGACATTTGGATCGATCAGCACTGCAACGCTACTGCAATTGCTGGATGGAGGATTGCCGGGCGTGGTTATCGGTTGCTTGCTTGCCCGAAGGGTACCTGCGCAGAAATTGAAGACAGTCGTGGCGGCCGTCGGTTTGCTAGCCGGTTTGCAATTGGTTTGGTCGGGAGTCCACTCCTTTGCCCCCAAGTCCGCCGTCGTCGAAACGAAATTGGACCCGCAATTGAGTCGTGCGGTGCACCCATGACTCCCTTCTCCACCGCTGGGATTTTTTCAGCTCGCTTCTCCGCTGTTCCTCTCCGTCTCCTCGTTGCCTGTTGTTGTTGTCGCTGAAACTCTCTTTTGCTCCAGGCAGTAAAACCACAACTCGAACAGTAGTCCGGATTTCGCACCACATGCGCCTTGCGCACATAAATTAAATAGACGAAATGGAGCTTGGAAATGATTTCTATAAATCTCGCGGTCTATTCACCTAAAAAATACAATGCGCGGCTAATCTTCGCCACGCTCGCTTCCTTATTGCTTGCTCTTTCCACTTTTGCCCAAGGGAATTCATCGTTGTGGGGCAAGGTTACGGATACGACGAATGCGCCGGTTTCCGGCGCCACGATCGTGATCAAAAACCTCGAGACGGGCACGGAGCGCACATCGGTGACGGACGAGGCCGGTCTGTTCAACGCCGTAGCCCTGCCCGTTGGGCAGTACGAAATTACAGCTGCCAAAACTGGCTTTCAGACCGACCGTCGTCGCGCGATCAAGCTGGCCGTCGGGGAGCGCGAGGAAGTCGATTTGAAGCTGCAAGTCGGAGACGTGCACCAAACTATCGAAGTTCCGGCATTTTCCACGGCCGTCCAAATTTCGACCGAGGATTCTTCCGGCCTGGTTGGCGAGCGCGAAGTAAAAGACCTGCCGCTAAACGGGCGCAGTTACGATCAGTTGCTGACTTTGAATCCGGGCATCGTCAACTACACGTCGCAGCGCTCCGGCGGCATCGGCACGTCAAATTCCGTGGTCGGAAATATGTTTGCCGTCTCCGGCCGCCGGCCGCAGGAGAACCTTTTTCTGCTGAATGGAGTGGAATACACAAGCGCCTCCGAGATCAACGACACACCGGGGGGCGCAAGCGGCCAGTTGCTGGGCGTTGACGCAGTCCGCGAATTTGCCGTCGTCACCGACACGTATGGCGCGGAATACGGCAAACGGCCGGGCGCCCAGATCAACATCGTCACTGCCAACGGCACGAACGCGTTTCATGGGTCGGTCTACGAATTTCTGCGCAACAGCATCTTTGATGCGCGAAATTTCTTCGACCATGGTGACATTCCTCATTTCGAACGCAACGTATTTGGCGGCTCGGCCGGCGGCCCGATCGTAAGAGACAAAGCCTTTGTCTTTGGCAATTACGAGGGATACCGGCAGTCGCTCGGCCTCAGCGATTTGACGCTGGTTCCGGACAATACTTCCCGGGCGAGCGCGGTCCCGGGCATTCAGCCTCTGCTGGCTCTGTGGCCCGTCGCGAACGGAGCGGAGATCCTCACTTCGTCCAGCACTCCAAGCGGCATTGCAGAAGCATTCAGCAATCCGCTGCAGCACATTCGCGAAGATTTCGGGACGGTACGCGTGGACCAGGTGCTCACCCCGGGCGACAATCTCGCGGCGGTATATACCATCGACGACAGCACCGCCCTTTCACCGACGAGCAATCCTTTTACGTACACGAACGTGAATCTGCGCGAGCAGGTAGTCAGTCTCAGCGAAACGCACATCTTTTCCCCGACAATCGTAAATCGCGCCACGTTTGGCTTTTCGCGGGGCGCTTTTTTCTTCGACAGCAACACGACCACCGATCTGTCCGGCTGGATTCACGAGGACCAGCCGGTCGGCGCGGTCGTCGTTGGCGGTGGAACAACTCTGAACGGCGCGTCGCAGATCACCAACGGCGGCACCAACGCCGGAAGCAACCTCACTGCGGTTCGCAATCTGTTCACCGGTGACGATCAATTGACCATCACCCACGGAAAGCACTTGCTCAGCTTCGGCGGTTGGGTCCAACGCATTCAGGCGAACGACACTCTGATTCAGGATCAATACGGCCAGGCCTCGTTTACAAACCTGCAGAGCTTCCTGCAAGGAAAAGTAAGCACCTACACCTACGCGCCTTTGTTCACGCCTCTCGGTTGGCGAACGCTGGAAGGCGCAGCCTACGCCGAAGATGCGATTCGTGTAACGTCTTCGCTCGAAGTGCGGCTTGGATTTCGCGCGGAATTCACGAATGGCTGGAAGGAAGCGAACGGTCGCGCCTCAAACTATCTATTCGATCAGAATGGCATCATCGCGACCGATCCAACCGTGGGCGGTTCCGTCTTCACGGCAAACAAGGCCACCTTCCTACCCGCTCCTCGTGCCGCGCTCGCATGGGCTCCGTTCGCCTCAAAGAAAACTCTCGTGCGCGCTGGATTTGGCGTGTACTACGCTTTGCTGGACAATTTGAGCTATCGGCTGGATCAAAACGGCCCGTTCAACACGGTTTATGCCGTGAAGAACATCGCGTTCTCCGAGATCACACCAGGCGCCACGTACACAGGATCGAAGGTGATCCCTAGTGGCGTGCAACCAGATTTGCATACGCCGACCGTCGATACTTGGTCGCTGAAAGTCGAACGGCAGCTCACGCCCAGCACGGCCTTCAGCGTCGGTTACATCGGCTCCCACGGTTATCACGAATTGCTTTCCGTGGATGCAAATCTGCCCACACCTACGATCTGCCCCGCTGCGCCGTGCCCGGCGGGATATCCGAGCGGCACCCTCTATTACTCGAGCGGCGCGGCGCTCGAAAACAACGCGGTCTGGAACACGACACATTGGTTTTCCGAAGGGATCAGTTCTTACAACGGATTGCAGGTCGACGTGAATCGGCGCCTAAGCAAAGGGCTGCAGTTCCGTGGTGTATACACCTTTTCGAAATCGCTCGATGACGGCGACAACATGAACACGAGCGTGGCAACAAATTCTCCAGCCTTCGTTGCGAATCCGCTGGACCCGAAGGCGGATTACGGACGCGCCTCGTTCGACGTGAGGAACACGGGAGTAATCAACCTAACCTACGATTTGCCATTCGGCCGGTCCGCCACTGCCGGGGGCAATCCATGGTATAGAAAGTTCGCTGAGGACTGGCAGGTCAGCGCGATTCAGACGCTGCTTTCAGGGCTACCGTTTACGCCGCAGCTCTCCTATAACCCATCGAACGATGGCGACACGCGCAACCCCGTCCGCCCTTCCGTAAATCCGAATTTCACGGAGTCGATCATCGAGGGCGGGCCCAATCAATATTTCAATCCGAACGCGTTCCTTCAGCCGCTACCGGGCACATACGGCAATGTCGGACGAAACACTCTGCAGGGACCGAATCTTTATGAAACGGACTTCTCCGTGTCGCGGAGATTCTCGCTCACGGAACGCCTTGGACTGCAATTCCGCGCAGAGATCTTCAACTTATTCAACCACGTAAACTTCAATACACCGAACCCCGTGGTGTATGCGGCCGTCACCGGCGGTCCTTCGCCGACTGCGGGCGTAATCACGTCAACAGCCACGAGTTCGCGTCAAGTGCAATTTGGAATCAAGCTGCTATGGTGAGTCGTGGCCTGGTGGATCCCAGTCACACATTATTCTTGGCAGAACTACGGTAGAGCAGTCAAATATCCCGATGTAAGATATTACACACTCAGTTAGGCGGGCGATCAGAGATCGTCGTCCCTACCGCGACAGTTAGTATCAGAAGAATCGTAACTTCCGGTTTGCCGACCATCCTCCCGCGACTTCCTAGAAGCGCGTTTCTGGCCAGTGACGGGCGCTTGTCCGGTTACGCGACGCACCAGGACTTTAAGAAACCGTATTCGTTCGCTTGACAGAAGACATGCATGGGGGTACACGGGAAATAGAGGTGGCCATCATGAAGATCGTAGTAATCGGCGGCAGTGGGCTCATCGGATCAAAGCTCGTCACCAAGCTTTGCAAACAGGGACACGAGGCAATTGCGGCGTCACCCCAATCGGGTGTCAACACTCTCACCGGCGAGGGACTGGCCGAAGCGCTGAAGGGCGCGTCGGTGGTCGTTGATGTAACGAACTCTCCTTCCTGGGAAGACGCGGCGGTGCTGAAGTTCTTCGAAACATCAACCCGTAACCAGCTCACCTATGAAGCAGCCGCGGGCGTAGGACATCATATTGCGTTGTCAGTCGTAGGAACGGAACGTTTGCTCGCAAGCGGTTTCTTCCGCGCAAAAATGGCTCAGGAGAACCTTATCAAAGCGTCCTCGATTCCTTACACAATTATCCGCGCGACGCAGTTCTTCGAATTCGTCAAGGGCATCGCCGATTTTTCCACGGAGGGGAACAAAGTACGCTTGCCGACTGCGCTTATCCAGCCTATGGCGGCTGACGATGTAGCCAGTGCGGTGGGCCGGATCGCCACGGGGTCACCAGTGAATGGCACCGTTGAAATAGGAGGGCCAGAAAAGTTTCGTCTCGATGAACTCGCCCGGCAAGGCCTCGCCGCACACAAGGATCCGCGCGAGGTTGTCGCAGACCCAAAGGCGCGCTACTACGGCGTGGACATTAGCGAGGGGACACTCCTTCCCAGCGATGGCGCGCAACTCAGCGAGACCCGTTTCGAAACCTGGCTCACTCAGTCCGCGGCGAAAGCGGCGGGCGCCCACTAGTGGATCTGTCAAAGCGAGGCCGGTTTGCGTGAACCGACCTCATTCAAACGAAAGGTTTGCTTATGACGATTACAAAACTGATCTTGATGCTGGTATGTCTTGTGTCCATCCCGCTGGAGATGAAAGAGGCGAAAGTGCCGCCGCTCTTTTCGAAAGATCTGACGGAGTTTCCTGGCAAGGAAGGTGTGATGATCATCGTGGAGTATCCACCGGGCAGTACGGCGGTCGTGACAATGCGGAGGTCGTAGGTACCTTCAGGGCTCCCCAGCGGCAGATAAATGAAAAACCGCGACGAAGTTCCAGGGGTTGCTCTCCCGGATTCGTCTCCGGGCTTCGTGACGCAGAGAGATTTCTCAAATCTAAAACAGCTGTCAGTTTCATTCTGCCTTCGAACTAAGACCCAACTGGCAATGCCTACAGCAACCAGGATGCTAGCAGCGATAGCAGAGTGCATGGCGGGGAAAACTGGGCGATCCGAAGACAGACGACTCCATCAGGGTTGTCGAGCTTTCACCTCAGGCCTGCGCACATTTGAGGACGTTCTTGAAGTCATGGCATCCAAACGAACGTCGCCTGCTCTTCGCCACTTGCAATGGAACGCCGTGGGATCAGAACTTGTTGCTGAAACGAAAGTTCAGACCTTTGTTTCGGTCGCTAGGCATTCAGGTGCCCCGCGGCAATGGCTTCCACGCCTTCCGTCATGCGAATGCAACTCTGATGAACAGTTTCGGAGCATCGCAGAAATTGCGTCAACAGAGACTCGGTCACGCAGACGGATCGCCGGTCACGGAGACAATCTATACTCATGTGATTAGCGAGGATGGAAAGCGGATCGCGGCGCAACTTGACAAGGCAGTATGGGGAGTTTTGGAACCCAGTTGGACCCTAAAGGAAAACGGCTCAGGAGTGGAGTCTCCTAAGCCGTTGTATCTAAACTAACAAATGGTTGCGGGGGTCAGATTTGAACTGACGACCTTCGGGTTATGAGCTTGACGATCAAACTATAAGTCCCATTGATTCGGTTGCCCTTACAGCAATGAGACTCTCGAAATCGGCGCAAAAAGGCCAAGTTTTGGACCCCAGTTGGACCCTAGATTTGGGAGCTGACGGCGTCTAAAGAAGTCGCTACTAGTGGCCTCTGCCATGACTGTGTTGGACGAGCCGCCGAAAGAACGTCACGGTGCCGGACGCGCGATGCCCCAGAAATAATACGATCCCGCTTTCGGAAATCGAGCCAGGTACCCTGTCTCCATCCTCTCGATTCCGAATCCGCCCTGCCTAATTAGGGCAGGGATGTCGCGAGTCACATGGCAGCCCTCAAAGGCCCATTGAAATAGAGGCTCCGTGCGCTGTTGCTGGCGGCGTACGCGGAGATCGGGCGAGAGTCCATGTTCAAAAAACAGGAACTGGCCTCCCGGTCGCAAGACGCGAGCGATTCCTCGAATGGCGTCGGCCACGCCGGGGATGGTGCACAACGTAAAGGTACTGACGACGGTATCTACGCTGGCTTCTGGCAACGGGATTTGCTCGCCGGGCAAGTCCAGAAATTCGACATGAAGACTCGTTCGACGACGTTGCTTCTCTGCGGGTGCCCGCATCCCCGGATTGGGTTCAAGCGCATAGACTTTGCTCACTTTTGCCGGATCGTAGTAGGGAAAGTTCACGCCTGGCCCCACGCCGACTTCAAGGATTGTTCCCTGGGCCAAGGGGCTCATCTGCAGACGAATCCTTTGGATGGGTTCTGGATTGCCGAGCATTGCAACAATGTGGGGATAGATCCGGTTTCTGTAGAAGGACATGGTTACCTCCGTCGGCGCTCACAGACAGATTTCACGCCCGGCCCCATCCATCTGGCTTATGATTAGCAAGAGTCTATCAAGGCAGAGTGCTTCGCACGCCATGAATGCAGAGACGCATTGGGAGAAGATTTACCGCGAAAAAGCGCCGGATGCAGTTAGTTGGTACCGTCCGCACCTGGAGACATCACTTGCGCTGATCGAAAAGGCAGCACCCGAGCGAGGCGCTTCAATCGTTGACGTTGGTGGCGGTGAATCGACGCTGGTGGATGACCTCCTTTCCGGCGGGTATCAGAACATTACTCTGGTCGATGTTTCCCAAACGGCTATCGACGTGACGAAGAAACGCCTGGGTCCGGCTTCGGACCGCGTTAAGTGGATCACAGCGAACATCGCCAACGCCGAATTTCCGGCCAACGCTTACGATTTATGGCACGACCGTGCAGTATTTCACTTCCTTACAGCGATGGAGCAACGGGTCGCTTACGTTCGGCAAGTGGTTCGCGCGGTGAAGCCGGGGGGCCACGTGCTCGTAAGCACCTTTGGCCCGGAAGGCCCTACCAAATGCAGCGGACTTGAAGTCGTCCGTTACGACGTGGAGTCTTTGCACGCAGAGTTCGGCCTGCGTTTTCGTCTGCTGGACAGTATCAAGGAACTGCACAACACCCCGTTCGGTTCACCCAGCAGTTTCTCTATTGTCTCTGCCGGGTCGAATGAACTAATGCTGAGTGGGCCACCAAGTTATGGGCGAAATCGCAGTTCTCGATCGGAGGCAATCGGTTCGTCACGGCCGAAGGCTCGAATACTTCACGATCGCTTGGAATACGGTCGAGGGATTAATCGCAGTCGTGGCTGGACTGATCGCTGGAAGCATCTCCCTAGTCGGTTTCGGAATAGACAGTTTCATCGAAGTTGCATCGGGATCGGTTTTGCTGTGGCGGATGTCGGTTGATGCCCGTGTGCGGGACCGCGAACGGAACGAAAAACGGGCGCTGAGGGTAGTCGGAATCTGTTTCTTGGCGCTGGCCGCATACATCGCTTACGAATCCGCGACGGACTTGCGGTCCATGCGAGCTCCCGAGCACAGCATTCCCGGCATCGCTCTGGCGTGCGTCTCCCTTGTCGTGATGCCACTGCTGTCGCGTTCGAAACGAAGAGTGGGACGCGCCCTCGGCAGTGCAGCGATGAACGCGGACGCAAAGCAAACGGAGTTCTGCACTTATCTTTCGGCCATACTGCTGGTGGGTCTTCTTCTGAACGCGATCTTCGGGCTGTGGTGGGCCGATCCTGTCACCGCGCTCATCATGGTTCCCATCATCGCCAAAGAGGGCATCGAAAGCGTCCAGGGCAAGGCGTGCGACGATTGCACGTCCGCCTGACCCCCTTGCTGTAGGTGGCAGCCGATGCAACAATATCGCTCATGCTCGGTCGGCAAAGGTCGCCCTACTCGCGCGGTGTTGGCGTTGTTCTGGTGACTGTTTTTACCCTTACTTGCGTAACTGCTTCGATCTGTCCGGTTTGCCTTGCTAGGGACTTTCTTCCCACCCAGCACACCGCTGCGCAAAATCTGGACCATCATCACGATTCCCAGGATTGTGATCGAGATGGCTGTTCCTGCTGTGGCTTTTACTTCCTAACAACCACGCACGATTTGGTTTTGGCAATCTTCGCTTCAACGCCGCTGCCGGCAGCATCAATTCCTGTTCTCCCGACTGAAGTTTCACTTGGTTTCTATCGTCCTCCTCGGCCCTAAGCCGCAGAAACCTGAAGTGCCTTGCTCCACAAGGCACTTCGTAGAGGCGGTCTACTACTATCGGCGAGGAGATGGCATGAAGCGCTCTCTAGCGTTTCTATTTCTGATTTCTTTTGTTTTGACTTGGCCGGCGATTGCGCAGTCGCAAGAAGAAGACCAGCCGGAGGCCAATCCCGGTCGCCCCACTGTCTCGACACCGGCCACGCTGACTCCGGTCGGCTATTTGCAGTTTGAGAGCGGTTTCACGGGTGCGCACAATTCGCCCGAGTTCACGTCACGCTACAGCTTCAATGAGGTGTTGAAGCTATCCGTCACCCGGCGATTAGAACTCCTAGCTTCGGCAGAACCCGTCGCGCACTTCACCGCGGACGGCACCACGACCAATCGCGTGGCCGACGTGTTTCTCGGCGCGCAGGGGGTTCTTTATCAAGGTGAAGGTTCCAAGCCGACGCTCGCCGTCAGCTATTTCCATCGCGTTTATGATGGCGGCGCACCCGAGTTCGACTTTGGCAGCCCGACCAATTCGCTACTTCTTCTCGCCAGCGCGGACGTGAAAGGATTTCACTATGACGCGAACGCCTTCTTCACTGAGTTGAGACAAGACCCGGTCCGGCGAGGCCAATTCGGACAATCGCTTACGATATCTCATCCGTTCCTCAAGACCTTCACTGTCTCCGGTGAAATCTGGCACTTCACGCAGCCGTTTCTCCGGAGCAACGCCATCGGCAATCTTTGGGCCGTCAGCTACACCGCACGCAAATCGCTCGTATTTGATGTCGGCTTCAATCACGGCCTGACGCATACGTCGACCCAATGGGAGATCTTCGCCGGCTTTACCTATCTGTTGCCGCATCGCCTTTGGAGCGGACATGCCTTCCAACGAGGAACGAGCGGTCCCCATTAAGGACTTTTGCCCCGTGGCGGGCCTCATCATGGTTCCCATCATTGCTAAAGAAGGAGTGGAGAGATTGAAGGGTAAGGGCTGCGAGGAACGCTGCTAAGGTTAATCACTTCGTCAAAAATTCGGTGGATATGGTAGGAGCGTCGCCCGTCTGGTGATCAACAATCTGAAACAGCAGGAAGGCGTGCACGGCGTCCGTTGTTTCCGGACTTGCTGTGGTAAGGCGAATCCGCCCGCCCCGGTCTGTTTCTGAAAATTCGTATCGAATCTGTTCTTTGCGCCTCGTCATCGTTGCCACGCCTGGCGGGTTGGTGTCGTGAATGAGCATCGGCGCATTGAAGTTACCTGCAGAAAACATTTTGACGATGTGTCCGAGGTGCGTGCGGATCTGCTCGATGCTGGCTTTGTCGTTCGGGTCTTTCGCCGTG
>Ga0210397_10000660_pt1 | contig 22888 bp, 15 predicted proteins | sample IncBWH2OmetaG_FD_160126 | JGI IMG/M metagenome (GOLD analysis project Ga0210397, IMG submission 160126) | Forest soil microbial communities from Barre Woods Harvard Forest LTER site, Petersham, Massachusetts, United States - Inc-BW-H-2-O ...
TAGAATTTGAAGCACCACCGATACTTGTTCCATTTTTCTGCCACTGATAGAAAGGTGAAGTTCCACCATTTGTTGGTGTAGGGGTAAAAGTAATAGTCGTTCCCGGACAAATGGTTGTTGCTGAAGCATTAATTATAACAGAAGGCACCAGGGTTGGATTAACCGTCATAGTTACTCCCGGGCTTGTAGCGGTTGTTGGCGAGGCACAGGTTGCATTTGAAGTCAGTACCACGCTGAATACATCACCATTTGTAATTGTACTGGTTGAATAGGTCGAAGTGGAAGCGCCTGAGATAGCTGTTCCATTTTTTTGCCATTGGTAGAAAGGTGAAGTTCCACCATTTGTTGGTGTTGGTGTGAATGTAACGAATGTTCCCGGGCAGATGGTCGTTGCCGTAGCGTTAATTACAACAGAAGGGGTAACTGTTGGATTCACCGTCATGTTAATTCCTGGACTGGTTGCTGTTGTTGGTGACGCACAGGTAGCAGTTGAAGTTAAAACAACTGTAAATATATCACCATTTGAAATGGTACTTGTTACGTAATTGCTTTTTGTTGCCCCTGAAATATTTGTCCCGTTGACACTCCATTGGTAAGTGGGAACTGTTCCCCCGTTTGTTGGGGTTGCAGTAAACGTTACCAACGTTCCGGCACAGATCGTTGTTGCAGTAGCAGTTGTAGCAACTGAAGGCACAAGTGTCGGATTAACGGTTATCGTTACTCCCGGACTGGTTGCGGTTGTTGGCGATGCGCAAGCTGCATTGGAAGTTAATACTACGCTGAATATATCACCGTCTACAGCAGCATTTGTTGAGTAGGTAGAATTTGAAGCACCGCCGATACTTGTTCCATTTTTCTGCCACTGATAGAAAGGTGAAGTTCCTCCGTTCGTCGGTGTAGGTGTGAAGGTAACATTCGTTCCGGCACAGATGGTGGTTGCAGTAGCATTTACAATAACTGATGGGATCAGTGTCGGATTAACTGTTATGGTTACTCCCGGGCTTGTTGCGGTTGTTGGCGAGGCACAGGCAGCATTAGAAATGATGGATGCTGTAAATACATCACCGTTTGTAATAGTACTGGTTGAATACGTTGAAGTGGAAGCTCCGGAAATAGCTGTTCCGTTTTTCTGCCATTGATAGAAAGGTGAAGTTCCTCCGTTTATTGGTGTTGGTGTGAATGTAACGAATGTTCCCGGGCAAATTGTAGTTGAAGTAGCAGCTATTGTAAGAGAAGGAACAACAACAGGACTTACGGTGAGATTTGTTCCATTGTCTACACCATTAGCTATAGGGCTGGAAGAAATAACCCGTATGCGGTATCCTGTTCCGGCTGATGTTCCTGCCGGAATAGTCGCATTCAAAGAAGTAGCCGTTGGTGAAGTTACACTTCCGATTGAAACCGGCGACGTGAAACTTCCTGTTGCATCCGAAAGTTGTGCAGTAAATACGTTATTGGAGATAAACGTACCCGTAAAGGTATATGTAACAAGAATGCTTGCACCCGGACACATGGTTGTAGGTGAAACCGGAGATGTAAGAATCTGAACACCTTCATAAGCACCCATCCATGGAGCTGAGGTGCTTCGTGTATAACCTTGAATATCTGTAGTCACAGGTGGAGGTGTTGCTCCTTTACCTGCGCCTGCAAAAGGAGCACTGGTAACTTTACCTGTACCGTCTATAGTTGATGTACCTGTAACAGAGTTAGCAGAAACGCCCGATTGCCATGTAGTGAATGTATACGTAGTGGCACCTTTTTTACATATTGATGAAGGAGTGCTTGATTCTACGTAATTATAATTTGTCGTAATGGTTGGTCCGGTTGGGTAATTCTCCGCATAAAATGAACCTGTACCACCGCTTCGGATATTCTGGAAAATATTGCTTTTAACAGTAAACGTACCTGATGTTGAATTCCCCCCACAAGCAGAAGAACTCAGGGTGCCGGATTGTGTACCATAAATTTTTACGGTATTGTTGTATAAATAATCAGTACTACCTGTTGCAGCCAGATCAATACCCGTAATCGCCATACTAGTGCTGCCTGCTGCATTATCCAGCAAAATAACATTGTTCTCTATCGTCCAGCTACCGTTAGCCAATTCAATACCCGTGAGTTTAGCAATTGCAGACGTAGAAGCATTCGAAAGACCTGTTATAATGTTTCCTGCTGAAGTTCCTCCATACGTACCTGATCCTCCCAGATAAATTCCATTATTTATGGTTGCTACTGCGGTTGTATTAGTAAAGGCTACATTACTCACTGTATTTCCGGAAACAATAAGGCCGGTTGCAATTACACTGGCATAAATACCGCCATATCCGATTGTATTGGCAGTGGCACAACTAATAGATGTTACCAGGTTTCCCGTACAGGTGAAAGCACTATAACCTGCTGAAACTCCGATGCCAATAAATCCATTTGTGGTGCCGGTAGAAGATAAGGTAATATTCTGTACGGTATTATCGGTCACTATAAACGGGCCATTACCGTTATTTATAATTGCATTACATACTTTATTTCCTGCAACGGCGATATTGTTTGCAGCGGTTGTGCCGATTGTATTTTCATCAATCGTTGCCGTTGCTACAGATGATATATCAAATACATTTAGCCCGCAAGTCGTTCCGGTGTTTGTTAACGTGATGGTGTTAATTACATTCGTTTGAAAAGTGCCGCTTCCGGATACCGCACTATAATTAATAACACTTACGAGTCCGTTGTTGCTTGAAGTAATATTCGTGATATTATTGTCTGAACAGTCATATGTTCCCGTGCCCGAGTTTTTTATACAATAAAGTCCATTTACTCCGCTACTATTAGTTAAACTGATACCTTGTATGTTGTTATTGGTGGCTGTAAAGCCGGTGCCGCTACTATTAATGAGTGTGAGTGTTGCATTACTGGTGTGTGTGATTGGTGCGGTTGTAGTACCTATGTTGTTATTGTCAACCGTTATTGAAGCAGCACTGACCATAATAAGGTCTGATGCTGCGCCGGCTAAAGTTGTAGTGATTTGAATACCACCGATATTGTTATAGGAAATGATACTGCCCGTTGTTCCTGCAGTATCAACAATAGCTGAAAAACCTGCGTTTCCACCTGTTGCACTATTGCTGAATGTGATGCTATTAGCGGTGCTTAAACTTCCGATGGTATTTCCCTGGCCTGAACCACCGCAGGTAAATGTTCCGCTTCCTCTCAGGTAAATACCAACAAAGCCATAAAGTGTTGAATAATTATTTCCTGAAATACTGAAATTCTGAATTATGTTATCTGTAATTGTATTGGTGCCGCTACTGGATGAAAAGTAAATTCCTTTGAAGCAAAAACCACCAAAAGAATAAGGGCTTCCTCCACAGGAAGGAGCTTGGCCGCCCATATAATTCCCGCTGATTGTATAGCCGGAACCACTTGCAATACTGATCATTTCAATGGTGCTGCTCGGTGTAAAAGCAGCTGATTGATAAAAGCTGTTGTTCAGGATATTCCAGCCCGTATTTCCGACACTCGTTATCAAAATTCCTTTACTGGTAAAATCAACAATATTACAATTGCTGACAGTAATATTACTGTTGTACTGTCCTAAAGCAGTGTAGCTGTTGATGGCAACAGTAGGTTTAGCACTTGCTGTTGCCTGTATTGTACAATGATCGATTGTATTAGAGTTGTTTACCCCATCACCAAAGCCAATTACGCCTGCGGAGTTAATATTTGTATTCGGACTTGATCCTTTAATTGTGCAGTACTGAACTTTGTTGAATGTTGCTCCACTCGTAAAAGACAGCGCAAAACTTGCACCTGCGCCAACAACAGTACTGGTATTTTGCAGTGTCATCAGTCCTGTTGTACCGGATCCACCGGGTCTTCCGTCAAAGGTTATATTATCTCCTCCGCTGATTTGAAAGAGCGCTGCAGTAATTCCCGTGGTAATCAAACAAGTGGTGTTTCCTGTCTGCGGGCGAATCGTAATAGTTTTTGCGGTATTTACACCAAGCGTAATGGAAGCACTTGCGGCTTCAGCTGTACTGCTATAGGTTGGCAAGAGTTCGATAATATAATCTGTTGTGCTGCTTGTACAGACATTGTAAGCCGCTGCAATAGTAGTATAATTGCCTGTTGATCCAACAGTATAGGTTGTTTGTGCCTGAGCATTGACATGCAGAAACAGGAGCAATACAGCAATAAAACTGAATCTTGATAATGAAATCAAAAATGAACGTTTGATAGATAAAGTAATCATTTGTGTTCCTTTGTTTGGATAAAAACTTATATAATCAACCGTACAAGGAAAAATTCAATGTCCGGTTTTAAATGATATTTTCAATAAAAGTTGACGTTATGTATGTATTAGTTACATACCTGTCTGTATTTTGTATTCGGCAATATATTCAACAGAAAATTGTCCGGGGAGACAAAGCATCTGCCCTTATGATACTTCAGACTTTTTGTCCGAGGCAATACGTTCAAATATAATGAGGTTTGCCTCCTTTCGCAAATACACAGCTGTAATTTAATGTGGTAAGCTTAACACTTAATACTGAAGTCTTAATGCTAAAAACGCCATCATTATAAACAATCAGGAAGTATTTGCTTCATTCATTTTATCGAATTAGAATTCATTGAAAGAAATTGCATATTAACCTCAAAAGATAGTATATCCCGTAGATGAATTAAATTGAAAATTTAATTATAAACGTATTATTGTCAGATACTTTGTGTACCTTCCTACTATAACCTTCACACCTGACATTATACCATGATTCCTATTATTTTAGTTGCAATCGTTCTGTTTGGCTTACTCTTTCTTTTTGCCCGTATAAAAAAGAAACAGAACGATGCTGTATTGTTAAAACCGTTTCCCGAAGCCTGGCATGCGTTTCTTATGCAGGAAGTTCAGTTCTATAAAGAATTGCCGGAGACTGGCAAAGTGATCTTTCAGAATAAAGCGAAGAAATTTATAAACGAAACTTCTATTACGGGTGTAAAGGGAGTGGAAGTGGATGATACAATAAAATTATTGGTGGCCGCTAGTGCAATTATTCCTGTATTTCTGTTTGATGGATGGGAATATGTAAATCTTTCAGAAGTATTGATCTATGACGGTGCGGTAGAACCGAATCAGCCAATGGATGCAGAGCAGGAAGGCACACTTCTTGGCCAGGTTCGTCCTTTTCAGACCAAACATATATTGCTACTTTCCAAACAGTATCTTATAGATGGATTTAAGGCAATGAATGGAAAATCAAATGTCGGCATTCATGAATTTTCTCACCTGATCGATCAGGCTGATGGCACAATGGACGGCATCCCGAAAGCATTTATGCCGGAATCGTTGTTAGTGCCCTGGACGAAAATCATGTATGCAGAGATTGAAAAAATCATTGCACATCATTCTGATATTAACCCGTACGCACTTACCAATCACGCAGAATTTTTTGCAGTTGTTTGCGAATACTTTTTTGAAAATCCGGAGAAGTTTAAAGAAAAGCACGAACAGCTATATACATTGATGAATCAGATTTTTAAGAAAGAAGAATCTGTCTAAATAAAAGATAATACTTAAGGCTTGATGGCGCATCGTGTACCTCAAGTATAAAGGACTTTATTCCGGATTTATTCATTTGCAAGGCATCTGAAGTATAATTAATTGAAAATATTCTTTAATTTTCTGAATGGAAAAAAATACCCGTCGCACATTTATTAAACAAGCGTCTCTTGCAGCTGCCGGTTTTACATTACTACCTTCGTTATCCATTTTTGCTGCTGAAGAAAAGAAGTTTGATTTTAAAATTTCTTTAGCAGAATGGTCGTTACACAAAGCCCTATTTAGTGGACAAATGACCAATCTGGACTTTCCCGAAGTTGCTAAAAAGCAATACGGCATTGATGCAGTTGAATATGTTAACCAGTTTTTTAAAGATAAGGCAAAAGATGTTTCGTACCTGAATCAATTGAAACAACGCTGCACAGATAATGGTGTAACGAGTGTGTTGATTATGGTGGACCAGGAAGGGCCATTGGCTGATAAAGACAATACATTGCGTGAGAAAGCCGTTGAAAACCATTATCAATGGGTTGAAGCTTCAAAACATTTGGGAGGACATGCAATACGGGTCAATCTGCACGGAGATTCGAATGCGGAAGAATGGCATGCAGCATCAGTTAAAAGCCTGACGAAACTAACAGCATTTGCCAATAAAATGGATATGACAATACTTGCAGAAAACCATGGTACCTGGTCTTCTAATGCTGCTATGTTAGCGAAAGTAGTAAAAGAGGTAAATCATAAAAGATGCAGAACGATGGTTGATTTTGCAAACTTCTGTGTGCACAGAGAAAAAGGAGATCTATGGGAATCGCCATGTGTAGAATGGTATGATAAATATAAAGGAGTAGAGGAGTTGTTGCCGTTTGCAAAAGGCGTTAGTGCTAAAACATTTGATTTTACTGCAACAGGTGAGGAGAGCAATTCAGATTTTACGCGTATGTTAAAAATGGTTAAAGCTTCTTCGTATCGGGGATATATTGGCATTGAATACGAAGGCGATCGTTTGAGCGAAGATGATGGAATCAGAGCCAGTAAAAAATTACTGGAAAAAATCCGTGCTGAGCTGGCTTAATCCTTTAAATACTTATAACATGTTTGTTGAGGCAATTGAACGAGTATCAAATTTTACACGGCCCATTCATACTATTATGCGTACGTATGAAGGTAAGCAAATTATACCGGGAGCCGGTACGCTGTTTTTTGTAAATAAACTAGGCTATGCAATTACCTGCAAGCATGTTGTTGAACTGCTCTTAACTGCGGAAAATATTAATAATACATATCAATCTTTTAAGGCTGAAAGAGATAAACTTCCGCGGGATGGTAAATACAAAAGCAATCTTAAAGGTTTAGAATTGAAATATAAATATACGCCTGATACAGTAGTTCAGATAAAATGTTCTTTTGTAGATACTATTGATACTATGTCCGGCTTTACGGTTCATCTGCACCCGACTGTTGATCTGGCCATTATAAAACTGAACGATTTTAAAACAATATCTTATTCAGATGTTGCCGTTTTAAAAAAAGACGGAGCTGCCATTAAACAAGGAGAATCATTGTGCCGGTTAGGATTTCCTTTTCCGGAGTTTACAAATTTTACTTATAATGAAGCATTCGATGATATTGACTGGACAGCAGAAGGTATCACACATTCGCCTCGTTTCCCTATAGACGGCATGGTTACACGGTTTTTGGCCGAGAATAATAGTATTTATGGTATTGAGTTGAGCACGCCCGGACTAAAAGGGCAGAGTGGCGGTCCGCTTTTTAATCGTGCAGGGATTGTATATGGTATGCAATCATCTACCAAACATCTTCATTTGGGCTTTGATATTATAGATGCTGAAATGATTGTAAATAACAAAGTGAAAAAAGTAACGGATTATTCTTTTCTGCATTTAGGACAATGTATACACGTCGATGTTATTAAACATTTTCTGGATGAGCACAACGTGATGTATTATGAAGAAGACTGATATTGTTTACAATAAACAGTAATGAAATAATTATAAGAAGTGAATAATTGATCCATGACACATCAAAAAACATACTTTAAAAATCTCGATGCAATACGTTTTATAGCAGCAGCAATGGTTATACTACAACATGCTATAAGTCCCAGTTTTGAATATCTTCCTAAAGATACTTTTATTTATAAGATTCTTATGTTGTGCTGTGATGGTGGTCTAGGTGTTTCTATATTTTTCATCCTGAGTGGATTTTTAATTACTTATTTATTAATTGAAGAATTTGAGATAACGGGCAAAATTGCTCTCGGAAAATTTTATATGCGAAGAGTGCTTCGTATATGGCCGCTGTATTATATGGTTTTACTGATCGTTTTCAGCTATCCGTTCATTAAACAACTGCTACATACCGATAATCCGTTGGCTTCTAATATATATTATCATCTGTCGTTTTTAAGCAATTTTGATGTCATGCATAACAAACAACTGGGACTTGAAAATTTGGCAGGTTCTCAGAGTATTAACTGGTCAGTTTCTGTTGAAGAACAGTTTTATTTATTATGGCCACTGGTATTTGCTTTTTCACCCAGAAAAGTATGGGGATATAATATGATTGCTTTACTTATTTTCTCTATTACATTCCGGCTGATAAATTATACAGATACATTTATATTGTATTTTCATACCTGTGCTGTTTTGGTCGATCTGGTTTTAGGCGCTCTGCTGGCATATCTTATTCATCAATTTATATATGTAAAAACATTCTTCCAGAGCACTTCAACATATAGCCATAGTGTTTTGCTGCTGAGCATTTTTGTATTGGTCTATTTTTACTATGATATTTTTGATTTTAAATATGGGCTGGCGCTTGGCCGGCTTTTTATCTCTTTTTTTATAGCCTGTTTTATTGCAGCACAAGCCATGACGCAATCAGAATCGTTCATGAATCTGAAAAATCTTTCTTTTGCAAGCTCTTGGGGAAAATATACGTATGGCATCTATTTGATCCATCCGATTATAATTACAGCAATATCCGTAATCGTTAAATTACTGCAGATACCTGAAGATAGCTTTATGAGTCGCTTATTTATAGGTATAGTCATTTGCTTAATTACATTGATTATTAGTAGGCTAAGTTATAAATATTTCGAAATGCCGTTTCTTCGTCTTAAAGACAGATTCGGTTTTTTAAGTGTTTCAGACAATAATATAATGTATAGAGAATATCGAAATCCAGTTTAAATCCTATATAATAACCAGTTATATTACATGGAATATATAATTTTTTTGTGTTTTGACCGAAGGTTTTTTTATTCTAATTAAAGCTATATTCTGTATTTTTATCATTTATCCAAAGTAATAATGTATTATTTCGTGCATTTAACTCTATTAAAGTCGTTTTAATAAAAACTTTCCTGTCCTGGGTTAATAAATTTATATCTGATTGGTTATTGTATTTATTAAAGAAGTTATTTATATTAGGGTATTGTATAAATTATGCTACGAACCCTGGTAACATATTTGTTGTTGTTGAATTTGTTCAACCTAAGTCTTTTGAAGCTTCAAGAAGACAGCACTATACAAACCACTTTTTTTTCAAAAACAGAGGTAGTTAAAAGTAATGCTAAATATGGTTTTCATGCCACTACGCAGCTGAAAGAAAGTAAAAAACATGCAGCTTCTAATCGGACTTGTGCAACAATAGAAAGCATGCCTTTAGAAAATGAAAACGAGAATGAAGTTGAAACAGAGACTTTATTTGACAATCTGATTCATTTAATTAAATCGACAGAAACTCATTCAACAGACCTGCAATCTTTATTTTTTTATAACAATACGTATGAGCATTTAATTATTAAAATTCATTTTTTAGATATCTTCTCTCCTCCCCCAAATTGCTAACCGTAAATAGTACTCTTTAAAAAATTGAAGAGTTTCGAAGCGTTTACATAACCGTGTAAATACTTCAGGGATATTATTTATCAGGTCACTTAAATAATTGATTTAAGTGCATAAACAATTATAATTTATATGACAAAGTTATTTGTTTACGTAGGCATTGTTGTTCAATTAGCAACAATAGGGTGTTCGTTTGAAAAAGGAAAACAAACAAGTGAAAAATTTACAGTTACAAGACCCATTATAATAGATACAGTTTACTATATCGATTATGTATCAGATATACACTCTGTAAAAAACGTTGAGATCCGGTCGCGTGTAAAAGGGTATGTAGAGGATATTTTAGTTGATGAGGGTATGGCAGTGAAAAAAGGCCAGATTTTATTCCGCATCAGTAGCCAGGAATATAAAGAAGATTTATTGAAAGCTAAAGCAAACTTAAAAAATGCCATTGCTGAAGCAAAGTCTGCCGAGTTGAATCTGCATAATGTAAAAGTGCTGGTGGACAAAAATGTCGTATCCAAAACAGAATTGGATATGGCCCATGCTAAACTGGATGCATTAAATGCAAATATTGATGAGGCAAAATCACATGAAGTAAGTGCGCAATTGAAACTGGCATTTACCGAAGTCCGTGCTCCCTTTGATGGTATTTTAGATCGTATTCCTAATAAAGTAGGTAGCTTGATCGATGAAGGTACGTTGATGACGACGCTATCTGATAACAGCGAAGTATTTGCTTATTTCAATGTTTCAGAAAAAGAATATTTAGATTTTACTTCAGATGCATCAGGTACATACAGCAAATCAGTAAGCCTGATTTTAGCCAATAATGAAGAGCATCAATATAAGGGACAGATTGAAACTATTGAAGGTGAATTTGATAATGCTACCGGTAGTATTGCATTTCGTGCCCGCTTCCCTAATCCGGATAAAGTGTTAAAGCACGGATCAACTGGTAAGATCCGGTTGAAGCGATCTGTGCAGAGTGCACTTGTCATTCCTCAGAAATCCACTTTTGAAATTCAGGATCGCATGTTTGTGTATGTAGTAGATAAAAATAATATCGCACACATGAGAAGCATTACGCCTCAACTTCGTATTCCACATTTGTATATTTTGGCATCAGGTGTTACGGCGAACGATAAATTTATTTACGAAGGTATTCAGGATGTAAGAGAGGGCGAAGAAATTTCCCCGGAATTTGTTTCACTTAAAACAATCATTCCGCAATTGTCAAACGAATAACAGATACAGGTTTCGTTTTTCTTCATTCACTCTTAATACATTTCGAATATGTTTAGTTTATTTATTAATAGACCTGTACTATCAATAGTAATATCTCTTATAATTGTTTTTCTAGGAGTATTGTCATTAGTGCAGTTGCCGGTAACACAATACCCGGATATTGCGCCACCAGTTGTTGCTGTTACAACAAAATATACAGGTGCTAATGCCGAGGTATGCGCAAAAGCAGTAGTAACTCCGTTGGAACGTGCTATTAACGGAGTTTCTGGTATGTCGTATATGACTTCCGTTTCGGGTAACGATGGTTCAAGCATTATTCAGGTTTATTTTCAGGCAGGTATAGATCCGGATTTGGCTTCTGTGAATGTACAGAACAGGGTTACTGCTGTATTGGATGAGATGCCCGAAGAAGTAATCAAATCGGGTATTATCATAGAGAAAGAAGTAAACAGCATGCTCATGTATCTGAATATTTTAAGTTCGGATTCAGCTGTAGACGAAAAATTCTTATACAACTTTGCAGACATTAATGTACTTGCTGAATTAAAACGAATCAATGGTGTAGGCTTTGCAGACATCATGGGGCAAAGAGAATATTCCATGCGTATATGGTTACGTCCTGATCGAATGACTGTATATGATATTTCCGCCGAAGATATTATCAATGCTTTGCGTGCTGAAAATGTTGAGGCAGCGCCGGGTAAAATCGGAGAGAGTTCGGGACGTAAATCTCAATCTCTGCAATATGTAATACGCTACACCGGTAAGTTTACAAGAAAAGAACAGTATGAGAATATTCCGATAAAGTCGAGCTCCGATGGGCAAATTCTACGCTTAAAGGATATTGCTGAAGTAGAATTCGGTTCGTTGGATTATGATGTATTGTCAAAAGAAAACGGAAAACCTTCAGCTGCCATTATCTTGAAACAACGCCCGGGTTCCAATGCCAGCGAAGTAATTGAAAATATTAAAATCAAAATGGCGGAATTGAAAATATCAACGTTTCCACCCGGCATGGATTATACCATCAGTTATGATGTGTCCAGATTTTTAGACGCCTCTATTCATGAAGTTATTAAAACATTGATCGAAGCATTTATTCTTGTGGCGATTGTCGTATTTATTTTTCTTCAGGATTTTCGTTCTACCATTATACCAATCATTGCGGTACCGGTATCGTTGATTGGTACGTTCTTTTTTATGGACATGCTGGGCTTCTCCATCAACCTGCTTACACTTTTCGCATTGGTACTTGCTATTGGTATTGTAGTGGATGATGCTATTGTGGTGGTGGAGTCTGTTCACGTTAAAATGGAAAAAGATCATTTGACTCCTGTTGAAGCAACGCACGCATCCATAAAAGAAATCAGCGGAGCCATTATTGCCATTACGTTGGTTATGTCGGCAGTATTTATTCCTGTAGCATTTATGACAGGGCCGGTAGGCGTGTTCTACAGGCAGTTCTCCATTACAATGGCTATAGCCATTGTAATTTCTGGTATTAACGCGTTAACGTTGACTCCCGCACTTTGCGCCTTATTGCTAAAGAATCACCCTGCTCACAAAAAACAAAAAAACCAGCTCGATAAATTATTTTACCTGTTCAATAAGGAATTTAATAATCTTACTTTTAAGTATAAATCTTTATTGAGTGTAGTAGTAAACAGACGAGTTATAACATTCGGGTTATTATTATTTTTTATCATAGGCATTAAAGGGCTTAGTACGGTTCTTCCTACAGGCTTTATACCGACTGAAGACCAGGGTACTATTTACGCCAGTGTAACAACACCTTCAGGCGCTACATTAGAGCGAACAGAGTCGGTGGTGGATGATATAGACCACGTAACGCGGGACATTGATGCAGTCGAGTCCGTTTCGAGTATGGCCGGTTTCAATGTAATGACAGATGGTTCCGGGGCAACCTTCGGTATGGTTATGGTCAACCTGAAGCCATGGGAAGAAAGGAAAGAATCAGTAGATGACATTATTGATTCTCTTGTTGCAAAAACAAAGCATTTAAAGGATGCTTCTATTCAGTACTTCCCGCCACCTGCAGTACCGGGATATGGAAATGCCAGCGGGTTTGAATTCAGAATACAGGATCGTTCGGGAACAGGAGATTTGCAGAAACTTCAGAAAGTAACAACAAAATTCTTAAATGAATTAAACCACCGGCCTGAAATTGAAAAAGCTTTTACAAGCTTTGATGCAAATTTTCCGCAGTATCTGGTGAAAATAGATTATGACAAAGCAGCGCAAAAAGGTGTAACGGTGAATAATGCTATGGATAATCTGCAGGCATTGATCGGTAGTTATTATGCGACAAATTTTATTCGTTTCGGGCAAATGTATAAAGTAATGGTGCAGGCACTTCCTAAATATCGTGCCCAGCCGCAAGACATATTAAAGCTCTATGTAAAAAATAATCAGGGCGAAATGGTACCATATTCAGCGTTCATAACTATTGAACGTGTATATGGTCCGGAGCAATTGACACGACATAATATGTTTACCGCTGCAATGATTAATGGAGAGCCTGCATCCGGTTATAGCAGCGGCGATGCCATTGATGCAATAAAAGAAACTGCGAAAACAGCTTTGCCAAAAGGATATACGTTTGAATGGTCCGGTATGACACGTGATGAAATTTTATCCGGTAATCAGGTAACCATTATATTTGCTATCTGTCTGATATTTGTTTATCTCATCTTATCCGCACAATACGAAAGTTTTATTTTACCTCTGGCAGTAATATGTTCTTTACCAACAGGGATCTTTGGTGCATACTTGCTCTTGTATATTTTGAATCTTCAGAACAATATCTATGCACAAGTTGCTTTGGTAATGCTTATTGGCCTGTTGGGCAAAAATGCTATTTTGATTATTGAATTTGCTTTATTGAAACAAAAAGAAGGGCGCACACCTTTTGAGGCAGCCATAGAAGGAGCTGTAGCCCGTTTCAGACCGATCCTCATGACATCATTTGCATTTGTTGCCGGACTGATTCCCTTAATGATTGCCAGTGGGGCAGGTGCAATCGGTAACAGAACTATTGGTACTGCCGGTGCCGGTGGTATGTTTATCGGTACGGTATTAGGTTTGATTGTGATTCCTGGGCTCTATGTTTTTTTTGCTAAGCTGGATGCCAGATTTTCTTCAAAAAACAAGACAAAAGAAATTCATTAAAATATATAAAGTATAATGAAACCCTATCGTATAATACTTTGCTTTGTATTCATGAGTTTGATGTTGTTTCAATGCGTATCAACTAAGAATACACAACAGACGGCTTTTGCACCCTTACCACAAAAGTTTGTGAATAGAACAGACTCCGGTAATGCCGCGTCAATAAACTGGAAAGAATTCTTTACAGACTCTACGTTAATTGGCTTAATTGACACGGCTCTTATAAATAATTTAGATGTGCAGATTGCTTTTCAAAAAATAAATGTTGCACGCTCTCAGGTTAAATTTGCGAAAGGTTTATCTGCACCTTTTATAACAGGATCAGGTTCTGCCGGGCAACAAAATTATGGGGAATATACGCAGGAAGGTGTTGGTAATTATGATACAGACTTTTCAAAAAATATCAGAGAAGATCAACACATGGCCCCGGATCTTAAAGATTTTTATTTGGGATTGCACAGCTCATGGGAGATAGATGTTTGGGGCAAACTTCGTAATAAGAGAAAAGCTGCAACGGCAAGATATTTAGCTTCTGTTGAAGGAAGGAATTGGGTAATCACGAATCTGATTTCTGAAATAGCAACTACATTCTATGAATTGCTGGCCCTGGATTATGAATTAGAAATTATTGATGAAACAGTAATCCTACAGACAAATCAATTGTCGATTGTGATCATTCAGAAAGAAGCAGGTCGTGCAAACGAATTGGCAGTAAAGCAATTCGAAGCTCAGGTACTCCATTCCAAAGGATTACGAATAGAGGTATCTCAAAAAATTATTGAAGCAGAAAATAAATTAAATTATCTACTGGGAAGATATCCGCAGCCGATAAACAGAGATGTGAACCACTTTACACAGACAGTACCTCAACAGGTATTGATTGGTATACCTTCTGATTTATTGGGTAACAGGCCGGATATTAAACAAGCTGAGTATGAATTGACAGCTTCTAAAGCAAATCTTAAAGCTGCAAAGGCTGCATTTTACCCTTCGTTTACTATATCAGGAGCATTGGGTTTTCATTCATTTAATCCCGACTTTTTTATTACACCGAATGCTCTTGTTTATAATATATTCGGAGGATTGGTAACACCGCTGATAAATCAAAGTGCAATCAAGGCATCTTTTCGCACGGCAAAGGCAACACAACTTGAAGCAATGTGTAATTATCAAAAAGTGATATTAAATGGATATATAGAAGTATATAATCAAATGGTATATATTAATAATCTGAATCAGATTTATAAATTAAAAAGTGAGGAAGTGAATGTTTTAACAACATCGATTGAAACGGCATCCGAATTATTTCTAACCGGGCGTGCTACCTATCTTGAAATTATAGTAACACGTTCGGCCGCACTTCAATCAAGATTGGAATTAATCAATATTAAGAAAAGACAATTTAACTCAGTTGTGCATATATATAAAGCACTGGGCGGTGGATGGAAATAAACCACGTTCATTGCAGTTAACGAAAGGTAGTCCTGTTTTGGCAGAACTACCTTTTTATTTTATTCCCCTAATTTATAGGCAGCAATTTAAAATCAATATATTGTATTGTAGTTATTGGTCTATACACAATACAATATAAATGAATGCGTTAAGTATTCGATAAGCGATTGTACTACGTTTGATCAAATTCATTTCAAGGATTCAGGAAATATTTTTTGACTATTTCGAAGGATTTTTATTTTTTATTCGTCTAATACTTAAAGACCAGGAAGTTGAAAACAGATTCGGAGTTTATTGAAGGGTTAAGAAGTAACGATCCAAGATTGTACGCTGAGTTCGTTGGTGTATTTGCATCCCGGGTGTATAATACTGCTTTGAATATTCTGCAGAATAAAGAAGAAGCCGAAGAAGTCGCACAGGACGTATTTATGAAAATATTTCAAACCATAAATACATTTGATCAATCTTCAACGTTGAAAACCTGGATATACCGAATTACTGTCAATAAGTCTTTAGATGCCCTCCGTTACAAGAAAAGAGCAAAACGCTGGTCTGTATTTGTAAATTTCTTTAACGATGAAGGCGAGCAAAAACATACTGCAGTTGATTTTGTTCATCCGGGTATTCAATTGGAACAAAAAGAAAATGCAAAAATACTCTTCGCGGCTATTGACAAATTACCGGAACGGCAAAAGGCAGCTTTTGTATTGTGCCAGCTGGAAGATATGAGTTATAAAGAAGCAGCAGCAGCATTAGAAATAACAGTTTCGGCAGTAGATTCTTTAATGAGCAGAGCTAAAAAACAATTAAGAGAACAATTAAATCTTTTGCCTTATGGATCAATTAAATAAATTATTGGAAGACTTGAATCAAAGCAGGCGAGCTCCTTTGCCTGAGAGGTTTGAGGAAAACGTGGTTAATAGATGGTTTAATGAGGTACCTAAAAGAGAAGATTATTCTGCGCTTAAATATATTGCTGCTGCCTGTTTGATTACATTAAGCTTGATTAATATTCTTTCTTTGACGGAATATAAAGAGCCGACAGAAATTTCAATTGAAGTTACGAGTGATACTGCTTCAGAGAATCAATTTGCTGAAGAGTATGGATTAGTAGAACAATCAACCTATTACAGCTTAAATCAATAACCGTATGAAAAACTTAATTAATAATAAATGGGCTTGGGCAGTGCTTGCACTGATTATAATTAATATTGCTACTATCGGAGCAATGTGGTGTTCGATGTGTCGCAGTCATCACAGAGGTCATGATATGGATCACCATCGTCACGAAGGTGGAAGAGGTGATAAGCATTCTGATCATAAGCCTGGCGATTTTCTCAGCCGTGAATTGCATCTGACACCTGCTCAGGAAAAAAGCTTTGAAGAATTACGTACTGAACATTTCGAAAAAATCAAAACGAATTTTGAAGAAATGAAGGTATTGAAAAAAGAAGTGATTGAAAATTTAGGTAAGCCTGAAGCAGATATAGATCCTGTATTGCAAAAAATAGGTGCGCTTGAAATTACGATTCAAAAAGAAACGTTCGAGCATTTTAATAAAATGTATGCGTTGTGTACAGATTCTCAAAAAGTACAGTTGAAAGAAAAGCTTTCAAATATGATGGAAAGACGTGGTCGCAAAGGATATTCCAGACATGGCGGTTATGGTGGTGGCGGCCATAAATCTTATGGTCATAGAGGCGAGTGCTGTGCAAAAGGTACCTGCTCAAAAGGAAAAGAAGAAGTAGAAGCAGATTCATCGCATCAATCTAATTAGTAGTTCCCTTAGTTGTAGTATATAGTTAAGAGGCCGCGCATTTCTGCGCGGCCTCTTTTTATTTAAAAGCTACGTCTGGTATGAGTGAGTGTAGCGTAATCAAAAAATCTATCTATGAAAAAATGAATAGGTAATATTTTTCAATGCAGTAAAGTCGCAAGTAAAGAATGTATGAAGTCCGAAAATAATGACAATAAGACCTAGTAAAATGGTTATATCGGTTCTGTTAATTTTAGATGCAATAAATGAAGTAAACGGATAAGCAATTACACCACCAATTACTAAGCCGATAATGGCCTGCCAGCCTGAAAATTTTCCAAAATAAATAAATGTTAAAGCCGCGGATATGGCAACAAAAAATTCTACAATATTTACAGAGCCAACAGAGTAGCTGTTTACACGACCCTTGCGCAATAGATTTGATGTAACAATTGGTCCCCAGCCACCGCCACCGATGGAGTCAATAAATCCACCCAATACAGCCAGCCAGCCGATTTTCTTTACCCTGCTTTTTTCTTTCGCTATAGTAAAAGGTTTGATTAATATTAAAAATCCCAGCACCAACAAATAAAGTGCGATAAATGGCTTCACAAAATCATTATTGATTACATCAGCCAATAACCATGCACCTAAAACAGATCCCAGTATTCCCGGTATAAGCAAGCCCCTGAATAGTTTTTGATTCAGACTTTTAAAGCGTAAATGTGAAATACCCGAGGCACCCGTATTGAAAGATTTGGCTAAATGCACTGTGGCACTTGTATAGGCAGGTGTAAGACCCAGGCCTAATAGAAAAGAGCTGCAAGCGACACCGTATCCCATACCTAAGGCTCCGTCTAATAATTGAGTGATGATACCAATGCCAATAAAAGTTAAAAGATCTTTTGTAAATACGTTGCTAATGAAAATAGATACTGTGGTTGAAAAGTCAGATGGGATGAGTTGTATATTGTAAGAAATAAAAAATGCAAGACCTACAAAAAATATTGTTGTGCCAAGTAGAATTTTAATATAAGGACTACGAGCATTAAGTTTGTTGACGGTGTCAATAAACTTAATGCTCGTTTCTGTATTCGCTTCCTGTTGTACAAGTTCATGAATTTCTTCTTGTAATTGATCGAGTGCCATTTCATCTACTCCGAAAGCACCCTGGGGCATCCTGTCCCGTTCAATATCTTCTTCACTTACATGTTTCATATATCAATTGTTTAATGGTTTATAGAGGAAAAAGGTATTTGTGATCTCAATAAAATCGATCTCCATTTTAGTAGAATCTTCTTGTTTGAAATGTCCTTTTATTTTATGCAGGTATTCCCATAAAGGTTCATAATACTTATGTTTGGTTTGTTTTTTAAATTCTTCAATTGTAACACGATGGTTATTTTTAATAAGCAATGACCAGGCAATAAAGAAGTAAGAGATAGGGAGTTTACTTCCTTCCAATATAGTACCGCTTCGGAGAGTTGTTCTGAATCTGCATGAGCTGCATTGAAACTGATTTTTGCCAGCCAGCCAATAGTGTTTGGTTTCTCCGCATTTTTTACAAACAACTCCTTTTTTTATTCTGAATTCTTTAAATGCCTCTATTGCCTGCTTTTCATTTTTGCAGACATCTCCCCAATTATAATTATGTTGTTGTGTCATCATTCGATAGCGTTTAATTCTTTACAAAGTTACTGTAAATACACATACAATACAATCTCTATCGAATAAGTAGTCTATTAATTTGTGGTACGATTTCCAAATTCAAAATTTGAGCTTATCAGGGCAAATTCTACCGACTGAGTACGGCAGAATTTGTACAATATAATATTCTGAAAATTCAATATGAAGTATATCATTTTTTGTTAAGGGAGAAATGACAACATTGTAGAAGAGTGTAATATTTGATTCTGAGGGCTGGTTTTTAAATAATTGAATGTTAAAAGAGTTTTTTAAATTTAAACGATACTTATATAATGAAAACAGACATAATGAAAACAGAACTGGAGAAAATGTTAAGCGGTGAATTATACCAGGTGAATGATGAGCGCTTAACATCTATGAGAAGAAAGGTGAAGGATTTAATTACTACATTGAATAATCGTTATGTATCGTTTTCTTATGAATCATTTTCAACGATACCAATGCCTTCATTAGGAACTATGTTAAAGAGATTAATAGATAACATGGGAGAGAATACTGATATACAACCGCCATTCGTTTGCGATTACGGGGTACATATTTGTATAGGAAAGAATGTTTTAATTAAACACAATTGTACCATATCAGATAGCGCAGAAGTAACCATTGGTGATAATGTTATAATAGGTCCTAATGTAGCCTTATACACCTCTTCTCAATCGATGATTGCTTCTGAACGGTTAGAAGGATTAGAATCTGCAAGCCCGATTAGGATCAAAGATAATGTGTGCCTGGCTGGTAATATAGTGGTTTGCCCAGGAGTAACCATAGGTGAAAATACCACTATTGGTGTTGGTAGTGTTGTTACCAAAGATATTCCTGCAAATGTGTTTGCTGAGGGCAATCCTTGCGTGGTTATAAAAATGTTGCAATAACAATGCACAAAGATTTCAATATTATCAGTCCTGTTTTAAGTAACGAAACAGGACTGATTTAAATTAAGGCATCTTATTAATTTCTTTTTCCATTCCTTCCGGAACACCTGTTTTGTCCACTTTCCATTGATTGATCTTATCAAGTGCTTTTTGTTTTTGTCCTGTTTCTATAAGCAATAAAATCAGGTTGTTTTTTGCAGACATGAATTTAGGTGTTGTACGAATACATTCTTCAAGATAAAATTCGGCTTTGGCTTTATCTCCTTTTTCAAAACTCACTTTGGCTAATTCAAATACATTATCAATAAAGCCCGGATGAAATTGTTCTTCTTTTAATAAATAATATTCTCCTCTTGGATCGTTGCTATTCTTATTAAATAATATTTTAGCATAATAGAAATTTGCATACCGTTCGGTCGAATCTAAACGTAAGGCTTCTTTTATTTCTTCATCTGATTGTTCGAATTTACCTTTCGTAAAATATTTAATACCTAATATTTTATGTGCATAGCTGGATGAAGGACTATCCTGAACGGCGTTTTCCCAAAACGTAATTTCATTTTTAAATTTTTGCTGATGAAAAATATTTATCACAAAAAATAAAGATACAATTCCTATTACCGACCAGAATATGATTTTCTGGTTTTCTTTTTGGGCTTCAGAGAATAAAACAGTTTGTTGCAATAAGATCAATACACCGATAATAGGTAAGTATAGACGGTGTTCAAATGCCTGTTCGTTGATTTGGGCGGGTACAAAAAAAGCCGGAAGAAGGAATAGTATAAACCAGCCAAGTCCGAATAAAATCATTTTTTTGTCGGATGTTTTGTTTAAAAATAAAAGTACTGCAAGAAGCACGGTAGCAATCAAGCCATAGATAATGCTTGTATCTGCCTGCATCGGAAAAACAGATAAATTAAAAGGGAGCAGCGATTTGCCGATATATTGAATGAATAAAGGTAACCTGTTTATAAATCCGGTTACATATTCAGACAGAGTAGGTTTTACAATAGGTTCGATGGAAATACTTCTCATATAGAACCAGGTAAGTGCTATAATAATCCATCCTGAAATAAAGAACGCGTAGCTTTTTAGAGATGTTTTTGTTAAAAAAACTAAATAGAAAAAACACATTGCCGGAAGTATGATACCAGATTCTTTTGTGAGTAATGACATGAAGAAGAAAATAAAATGCAGTATGATCCAATACCATTTTTTTGATTCAGCAAATTGCATCAATGATAGAAAGCCAGCGAGAGCAAATGCTGTTAACATGGAATCGTTTCTTCCGGGAATCCAAACTACTGCTTGTGATAGAACAGGATGTGCCGCAAATAAAAGTGTAAGTAAAAAACTTATATCAGAACGGAATTTAAGTTTATTGAAAAAATTGTAAAGCAGAATGCAGGAAATAATATGAAACAACAGATTTGTGAGATGGTAGCCAAATAGTTTCCCTGTAACCAATTTATTAAACATGAATGAAACCATCAGTAATGGACGGTAGTAGGTATCGTCTTTTTCAGCAAAGACACCACGGAAGAATAAATGACCAAGGTTTTTACTTTTTGAAAACAGCTCGTGAAAATCGTTTATAAAAATACTGTCGTCTAATTGTGTTAAACCAAATCCAAGAGATTTGATATATAAAATGATAGCTACTGATACGATAATTGATAAAGGATAAGCGACTTGTATATAGGGATTTTGTGTTTGCTCAGATACGTTGCTTTTTTGCTTCATAGTATTTTTGTAAATGAATTTTTGTAAAGAGTCATCGACGACATAATAACAGATTCAAGTTAAGCACTTCTGTCGAATACTCAAAAAAAGCACTATTTAGAAAGTCGGAATAATAGTGCGTTATAAATAATATGATTTGGTAGTTGTACAAACCTATAAGGATTAATGAGTCCAAATTATAGATAAATAGAGTTTAAATAAATCTCACAGGTCTTTAAACCATATGAGATCTTTAAACCATATGAGAGACTAGAGTAAATAAAATTAAAAAATAGCGTTTAGCTATTATTCTGCAGGAATATTATTTTCATGGATGGGTATATAAATATCAAATGATGCTCCTTCATTCAGTTTACTCGTGGCTGTTATTACTCCGCCGTGATTTTCCACAATTTTTCTAACAATAGTGAGCCCCATGCCCGAACCTTCATATTCTTTTTTTTCATTCAAGCGTTGAAATATACCAAAAATACGTTCGTGGAATTGTTGATCAAAACCAATACCATTATCGGAAATGGCAATGTGGTAATATCTTTTCCCGGAAGATAATTTAATATTTGATGAATGATCTGAAATAAGATATGCTCCGGTAATTAAAATATGAGGAGGGAGATTGGGTTTAGAAAATTTAAGTGCATTGCTTATTATATTTTTAAAAAGCTGTCTGAACTGCATGGGGATGATGTTTGCTTCACATAATATAGTAGATTCAATGGTTGCATGTTTAAATTGTATTTCTTCTTTCAAAATTAACTTTACTTCTTCTACAATTTTATTCAGATCCAGATATTCAAATTTTCTTTCTGAAGTGCTGGTACGGGAATACGCAAGCAGATCACTAATGAGTGTCTGCATATAAAGCGCTGAACGTTGCATGCGCTCAATATAATCTTTTCCGTTGTCTGATAAATTTTCATATTCATTATCAAGAAGGCGACTTGCAAAGATTCGTATCTTCCTTAATGGTTCCTGTAAATCATGACTGGATATAAATGTAAAAGCTTCAAGTTCTTTATTTGCAATAATTAATTCGGTTGCCCTTTTTTCTTTTTCTTCATTCTGAAAAGCCAGTTCAATATTCGCAATAATTAATTCCGCCGCCCGTTTTTCTTTTTCAGAATTTTGATAAATCAGTTCTTTATTCGCAATGATTAATTCCGCTGCCCGTTTCTCTTTTTCGAGATTTTGGTAAAAAAGTTCTTTATTTGCAACTACTAATTCCGCTGCCCTTTTTTCTTTTTCTTTATTCTGAAAAGCCAGCTCTTTATTTGCAATTAATAATTCCGCCGCCCGCTTTTCCTTCTCTACGTTTTGATAAATTAATTCTTTATTAGCAATCAGTAATTCTGCTGCTCGTTTTTCTTTTTCTTCATTCTGAAAAGCCAGCTCTTTATTTGCAATTAATAATTCCGCCGCCCGCTTTTCCTTCTCTACGTTTTGATAAATTAATTCTTTATTAGCAATCAGTAATTCTGCTGCTCGTTTTTCTTTTTCTTCA
>Ga0210397_10000666_pt1 | contig 22757 bp, 17 predicted proteins | sample IncBWH2OmetaG_FD_160126 | JGI IMG/M metagenome (GOLD analysis project Ga0210397, IMG submission 160126) | Forest soil microbial communities from Barre Woods Harvard Forest LTER site, Petersham, Massachusetts, United States - Inc-BW-H-2-O ...
ACCTTGCTCTCTTCTATCTGCTCCTCAATTTGCTCAACCTTCTTCTCTACGTGCTTGATCTCAATGCGGTCCTTGCGGATGTCGAGACGCAGGCTGGCATAGATGCTCATGTATTGGTTGGCGATCCAGACCAGGGCAAATCCGCCGATCAGGTAGCCGCGCCAGTCATCGAACAGGAGCTTGTAGCGTGTGATGAAGAGAAACAGAATGGTTACGTAGTGACTGAAGCAGAATTCGCAGGTGAAGAGGAAATAGAATTTGCGGCAGAGATAAAGCTGGTTGTCTTCACTCTGGCGGGCGCAGTACTCGCGCGGCTCGCGGAAGATTTCTTCGTGGGTCACCGTCCAGGCAATGCTGGCGATAGGAATGGCCAGCACAAACAACCAAACGATCTGTAGTGTGAGAGACACCCTTAAAAGAAGGGTTTTTCAGGTTGAGAGTTGCCTTGCCAACTACAGAAGATACTGAGAATTTACAATGCTCATCAATGTCCCTGCGCCTTTACTACATTACGGACCGGCGTTTCTTCCCCGGAAATAGCGCTAGTCAAGAGCAGCAGTTGCTCAAGAAGATTGCTGAATGCGCGGCGGCAGGGGTGGATTTCATTCAGCTCAGAGAAAAGGATCTGAGCACGCATATGCTGGAAGAGCTTGCGCAGAAGGCCATGGCGGCTCTTGGGAACTCCCAAACGCAGCTTCTGATCAATGCCCGTACGGATGTTGCTCTTGCCTGCGGAGCGCATGGTGTTCACTTGCCCGGCAATGATCTGCCGGCTAGCGATGTCCGGGTGATCTTTGCCCGCGCGGGCATTGGCTCTCCAGTTATTGGCGTATCCACGCATTCCCTTGCTGAGGTGGCAAGCGCAGAGGCCCACGGAGCAGACTTTGCCGTTTTTGGTCCGGTTTTTGAGAAAAGTGGAACCGCCAACCATGAAGGGCTAGAGCAGTTGCGACAGGCTTGTCATCGCAAGGAGATGGCGCATCCACCTATGCCTCTGCTGGCGCTTGGTGGCATCACGCTGGAAAATGCGCGGCAATGTGTAGAAGAAGGCGCCGCCGGAATAGCCGCGATCAGGCTATTCCAGCAGAATGATGTTAGTGCAGTTATCAGAAAACTGCGCGAGAGCGTTTAGGCCCTGCGTTCCGCTTTCTCTACGTCTTTGATCAGCCAATGAAGAAAGGTTGTGATCACCGTCAGCAGGAATGCTCCTATGAAGGCTGCCCTCCAGTCATGGACTACAAAGCCGGGTGAGACGGACGCCGCAAACTTGAGCATGATCGCGTTAATCACAATCAGGAACAGGCCAAAGGTCAGAATCGTGAGAGGGAAGGTCATGATCTTCAAGATCAGTCCTAGCGTGGAGTTCACAAAGCCAAAGACTACGGCGGCGATGAGAGCTGCGCCAAACCCATGCACCTCAAAGCCCTGCACAAAATGGGCGACGATCAGCAATGAAAGAGCGTTGATTAACCAACGTATCAGGAGCCGCATTCTAGTTGTCCTCTTCCGGCGATATTCCGCCTTCTGCAATTATTGCAGAGAAAAAGGCCGCATCGTAAATGCGGCCCTAAGAAATCACGCGGGATATCGAGTAGGCTTTGATCAGGCGTTGACCGGTGAAAGAGCAGCTTTGGCATCACGGATACCCGCCGCAATGGTCTGCTCCCAATCCAAGTGGGGAACCGGTGAAGCTGAGGCGCTTTCAAATAAACGCAGGGCGTCCTGCGGGCGGCCAAGCTGTCTGAGAGATATTCTTCCGGCAGCAATTTGGGCCACGAGGCACTCTTTGCTGCCGGGAAATGCTGCCGCCAACTTTTGATATTCATCGAAGGCGCGGTCGAAAAACTTCTGGTTTTCCGCGGAACGACACAGGTCAAGCCAAATGGCGGCTGGCATCTTACTGCCGCCCGTGTTCAGGAATTCCTGGTAAAGCTGCCATGCCGTTTCTGGCTCTCGCGCTTTTAGATATAAAGCGCAAAGACTGACGGTTGCTTCATGGAAAGCTGGCATGTCCTGCTTCTGGAAGTAGGTTTGCTGCAGTAATGCGCATGCATCCATCGAATCCGGCTTTCTCACTAATACACTCTTCAGAAGATCGATGGCGGCATCTGGCTGGCCCTTGTCAATTAAGTCAGTGGCCTGACTAATTTCAGGGTCGGCCTTCCAGGCTATCTTGTCTTCGATCGCGGCGTCGGCTTTGTTTTCCATGCCGGAGAGATGAAGCACCGTTGCACCCACTGCACCAAAAATAAATCCGCCAACGTGCGCCCAGTGCGCCACGCCGGTTGCAGATCCGAACAATGTTCCATAGAAGATTTCGACCAGGAGCCACAGGGGCAAAAGCCAATACGCCGCTGCCATAAAGCGATAGGGACGAAAGACGAAGAACCACAGCCACATCATCTTGATCTTCATTTTAGGGAAGCGGACCAGAAATGCACCCATGAGCGCCGCCACTGCCCCAGACGCCCCCAATGTTGGGTTAATGTTCCCAGGGCTGGCCCATGCGTAAAACTGCAGCGCAGCTGCGCCAGCTAGAAAATAAAAAATGGTATAGGTGAGCCGCCCCCACTTGTCTTCCAGGACAAAGCCGGCGAGCCACAGAAACCACATATTGCCGATCAGGTGTAACCAGCCGCCATGAAGAAAATTGGCTGTTACATACGAGATCAGCGTGGGATGCGCGGGAACAAAAGCGAAGCGCTCAAGCAGAGAAGAGCCGTTCAATTCCGCATACTGGCTTGTCAGAGCGTCCATTTCTTCCTGAAGCTCTTGCGGGTCTTTGCCCCGGATCTTAGCTTCCCACGCATCCATGATTCTGCGCCTGGGATCCTGCACCTGTTCCCACACGGTTGGATTGCGCTTCTGGAAGTCATCCACCAGTTGTTGAGCGGGCAGAGGCATCGTCAGCTCTGGATGCAGGGCAGCGAGCAAAATAATATGGACCCTGGTCACTCTCAGTTGTGCCGACTGGTTATCCAATGTTTGAAAAGTGAGCAGAAAAACAATGACATTGATAGCGATCAATGCCAGAGTGACGACGGGCCAACGCCTCGCCGACATATTTTCATGCCCGATGGGAATAAGCATTGCTCGCCCCTGTTTCGGTGTGGTTTAGACATGAAAGCGAATCTAGCTTCGCTTCGTGCCGCACTAGTTTCGCTCGGATTACTCCCATCTATGCTGTTACTTCAGTAACTACCGTCTTTAGTACCCTGAACGTATAAAACAACTACTTGGTAAAGATGGCTTTCGGCAGCATCACATGAACGCCTTTATTGCCGTCCACCAGTTCCGTGATATCAACATCGCCAGCCACGCTGACGAGCATGTAAGCATCATCGCGGCTCATATGTTTTTCATTTACTAGAAAATCAATCATCTCGCGGATGGCAATGCGCGTGGCTTCATAAAGTTCCTGATGAAAGCCCATGCTGATGTAATGCGTTGGCGTCTCAGCCCGAGGATATTTCTGGTTCGTACCCTTATGCACGACGAACTGGAGCGTGCCGACAAGTGAGGTTTCCAGCGCGGTGATATCCACTTCGCCGTTGCCCTGGCCCGCGTGGCCGTCGCCAATCTCAAATAGAGCGCCCTTGGCATGGACAGGTAAAAAGAGCGTTGTTCCGGCGACGAGCTCTTTGTTGTCCATATTGCCGGCGTGATTGCCCGGAGGCGCGCTGTCGATACGTCCATAGGCTTCTGGTGGCGCCACGCCCATGCTGCCAAAGAAAGGATGCAGAGGAATCTCAATGCCGGGAGCAAATTTCGCAATCATGCGGTCTTTATCCAGTGGAATGATCTTCATCTTCCGATAGGGGAAATCTTCCGGCAGAAAGCCGCGGGTAGGTCCAAAAGCGTTGTAAGCATAAGGAATTGCCAGATCGATTTTCTGGATGCGAACCTCAAGCGTGTCTCCGGGCTCGGCTTCTTCAATAAAGACTGGTCCATTCAAAATGTGTCCGCCAGGGCCTTTATTAGTTACCTCTTTATAAATATCGCGCAGGCTTTGCTCTACCTGCTCAGGCGGTACGCCTGCGTGTTCCAAGCCTGTGGGGCTGTTGGTGATCAACGTGTCGAACTCAACGGTATCACCTGAATGGATGTTCAATATTGGCGTTGCTTTGGCGTCATAGTAGCCCCAGGCGACAGTCTTAGGCGTGGCCGGAAGTTTGTACTTTTGCGGAGTACCTGATGGTTGGCTGGATTGCGATTGGGCCGAAACAAAGGATGCGATCAGGAAAAGAACGGACAGCAGGATAGTCTTGCGCATGTGCCTCCATAAGTGCAGCCGAGAATGCTTACATAGGAATGGATAAAGGGCAAGAAGGCCAGTTTCAGGGCCGGGCAGACTAGGCAGTTTTGTTTATTGACTGACCAGTCATTATTCTGTACCATTTGGTCATCTTATGGCAGAGCTGGCTATTCCTGTAAAAACCAAGAAGCAAATCGTCTCAGAATTCCGGCAATCAGAGATCATTACCGCCGCCCGGAAGGTCTTTGCTGAAAAGGGCTATGTGACCGCTACCGTGGATGAAATTGCTGCTGCTGCTGCACTAGCTAAGGGCACGATTTACGTCTATTTCGAGTCCAAAGAGCAGATTTACAACGCGGTCATGGAGAACGATCTGGATGCACTGCGTACGCTCACTCTCAAAAAAATCGCCGAAGCAGGAATGGTACGGGAGAAGATCACGGCCTATATCAATGCCAGGTTTCAATATTGCGAAGAGCGCCGGGATTTTTTCCGGATCATGTATATCGAGCCTTCAAGCTCTCCGGTATTGAGCAAAGCCAAGGCGCGTGAGTGGCTGCGCGAACCTGTCCATCAACTTACCGTATCAATTGAAAGCGCAATCACACAAAAACAAATTCACCCATGGCCCGCGGAAATACTTGCGTGGACGGTAGCAGATCTGACCACCGGTGCATTGCAACGCCGGCTCTCCACCACACCAACCACCACAGCCAGAGAAGATGCTGATTTCCTGATTGAATTTATCGACGCGGCGTTATGCCCCAACGCGAGTTGAAGAAGAGAGGACCCCTGAGATGCAATCGCCTGTTTCCAAATTGAAGTTTCAACTTGCGAATTTCAAACGGATACGAAAAGCTGCCCGCGCCAGCGTTACGACAGCGCTGCTATTGGCGGCGTTGGCCCTGGGTGGTTGCGATGGCGCTAAAGCCTCCGGTCCTCCGCCGAAACCGCCTGAGGTAGATGTGGTGGACGTTGTCCAGAAAGACGTTCCAATTCAAAGTGAATGGACTGCCACGCTGGATGGCTATGTGAACGCGCAGATCCAGCCGCACGTCTCCGGCTATCTGATCAAACAGAATTACAAAGAAGGTTCTTACGTCCACAAAGGCCAGGTGCTCTTTGAGATTGATGACCGGCCTTTTGTGGCCGCGTCGAATGAAGCCAAAGGCCAGTTGGCGCAGGCGCAAGCCGCGCTTGGCAAAGCGCAGCAGGACGTGAAACGCGACAAGCCTCTGGCCGAAGCCAGGGCTATCGCGCAAAGTCAATTTGATAACGACGTACAGGCCGAACTGGGCGCGAATGCTGCAGTCGAAATCGCCAAGGCAAATATTCAGCAGGCCGAATTGAATCTGGAATTCACCAAGGTCACATCACTGGTGGATGGCATTGCCGGCATCGCACAAACACAGATTGGGAACCTTGTCAGCCCGACAACGGTCCTGACCTCGGTTTCGCAGGTCAATCCAATCAAGGCGATCTTCTCCATCAGCGAGCAGCAGTACATGATGACGCAAAGCATCGGCAAGAACGGTGCAGAGAAAAATGCATGGAACGGCGTGCATCTGAAGCTGGTACTTTCTGACGGGACAACGTTCCCGCATGAAGGTTCGTTTCTGCTGGCAGACCGCCAGATCGACGCGAATACGGGAACGATTCGCGTGATTGGCTCTTTTCCCAATCCCAATAACCTCCTTCGCCCCGGACAATTCGGTCGCGTACTGGCTGAAATGGGCACGCAAAAATCCGCCTTGCTGGTTCCACAGCGTGCTGTCACGGAATTGCAGGGCAGCTATCAGCTTGCAGTCGTGGGCCCAGACAACAAGGTGAGCATTCGTCCGGTAAAGATCGGGCCGAACATTGGGAAGCTGCTGATTATTCAAGATGGGCTGAAGCCCCAGGAGCGTGTCGTCGTCGAAGGGCTGCAAAAGGTCAAAGACGGAACGCTGGTAACACCTAAAACCGCAAACCTCTAGTTTTCGCAACTGTAAGAAGAAGGGCAGGCGGCCTATGGCCAAATTTTTCGTTAACCGTCCAATCGTGGCAATGGTGATCTCCATTGTGACTGTGCTTGCGGGGCTGGTTTCCATGAGCAAGCTGCCGCTGGCGCAGTTTCCGCAGATTGTTCCTCCGCAGATCATCGTCAACACCACCTTCACCGGCGGTGACGCGACAACGATTGAGCAGTCCGTGGCAACACCGCTGGAACAGCAATTGAACGGCGTGGACAACATGCTCTACATGCAGTCCACCAACGCGAATGACGGTACGCTGCAAGAGACGGTGACTTTTGATGTGGGAACCGATCCCAACACCGATCAGGTCAACGTGCAGAATCGTCTGGCGCAGGCACAGCCCAATCTTCCGCCTGACGTAAACCAATTTGGCGTTACTCTGCGCAAATCCACCGGCTTCCCCATGATGCTGGTGGCTCTCTACTCGCCCAAAGGCACCTACGATTCTTTATTCCTGGCAAATTACGCCAACATCAACATCAATGACGCGCTGTATCGCATTCCCGGCGTAGGTGAAGTCCGTATCTTTGGCGCCGGCGATTATGCCATGCGAATCTGGATCAAGCCCGATGTGCTGGCCAAACTTGGATTGACCGTTCCAGACATCACGCGCGCTGTGCAACAGCAGAACAACGTGAATCCTGCCGGACAGGTTGGTGCCGAGCCTGCGCCGCCCGGCAATGAAATGACCTACACGGTCCGGGCACAGGGAAGACTCATTACGGCTGACCAGTTTGGGAACATCGTGGTCCGCTCAAACCCTGATGGTTCGCTTGTGCGATTAAAAGACGTGGCTCGAATTGAGCTGGGCGCTCTGAATTATCAGCAGGTAGCGCGCATGAATGGCAAGCCTACCTGCATTATCGTGGTCTTCCAGGCTCCGGGATCGAACGCAATTGCCGTGGCCCAGGGTGTGCAGAAAATCATGGACGGCATGAAGCAGCGTTTTCCTGCAGATCTTGATTACGTAACCTCGCTTGATACCACGCGGCCCGTCAAAGAAGGCATTAAAGAAATCGCCATCACTTTAACTGAAGCCATGGTGCTAGTGATCTTTGTCGTCTATCTCTTCTTGCAGAACTGGCGCGCCACACTGATTCCGATGATCGCAGTTCCGGTGTCGCTTATCGGAACGTTTGCATTTTTTCCACTGCTCGCGTTTTCCATTAATACGTTGTCGCTGTTCGGACTGGTGTTAGCCATTGGCCTTGTGGTGGATGACGCCATAGTTGTGGTGGAGGCCGTGGAACATCACATTGAAGAAGGCATGGAGCCGAAGGAAGCCACACTTCAGGCGATGAAAGAGGTTTCAGGCCCGGTCATCGGCATCGCGCTCATCTTGTCTTCGGTGTTCGTGCCGATTGCATTCATGAGCGGCATTCAGGGCCAGTTGAACCGGCAATTTGCTGTCACGATCGCAATTTCAGTTTTGATTTCAGCTTTCAACGCGCTAACGCTCTCGCCCGCGCTTTCAGCCATGCTGCTGCGCCCGAGAAAGAAATCGACAGGGCCTCTGGCACGCTTCTTTGCTCTTTTCAATCGCTGGTTTGATAAGGCAAATCAAGGTTATGGCAGCGTGAGCCATGGTTTGATTCGCAAGGCTGTGGTTGGGGTATTGATTCTGGGGGCATTCATTGTCTTCGACGGAGCAGTTGGCCGCAAATTGCCAACCAGCTTCTTGCCTGAAGAAGATTATGGATTCTTTCTTCTAAATGCGCAGCTGCCGCCGGCAGCATCACTAGCGCGTACGGACCAGGTTTGCCAGAAGATTGAAAAGATCCTGGCCGATACCGAAGGCATTCAGTATGTGAGTCGCGTTGCAGGCTTCAGCTTGTTGACGCGCGTCTCTTCTTCTTACAACGGGTTCTTCTTCATCGCCCTCAAGCCGTGGGATGAGCGGCGCGGAAATAATATGGAAGCCAAGCAGATCCTGGACCGGCTGAACAAACGCCTCGCAGCAGAGATTCCAGAAGCCAACGCATTCGGCTTTATGCCTCCGGCAATTCCTGGCCTGGGCAACGCCGGCGGATTCTCCTTCTGGCTGCAGGACCGCAGCGGCGGATCAGTCGATTATCTTGACCAGAACCTCAAGAAATTTCTGGCAGCTGCGCGTAAGCGGCCCGAGCTGAGCGGGGTGAACGCTTCATTTTCTACAAATATTCCGCAGATTTATGCTGACGTTGATCGTGACAAAGTTCTGAAGCAGAGCGTTGCCGTCAGCGATGTTTATCAGACGATGCAGGCGTTTCTTGGAGGCTTGTTCGTTAACCAGTTCAACCGGTTTGGGCGTCAATGGAAGGTGTTTGTCGAAGCCGAGGGAGACGAACGGGCACATCCCGATGATATTGGGCAATATTACGTGCGCAGCAGCAAAGGCGGAATGGTTCCACTTTCAGCGGTCGTAACCACCAAGCCAACGACTGGCCCTGAATACACAAACCGCTTCAATTTGTATCGAGCAGCGCAGGTGCTGGGTACTGCTGCTCCCGGTTATAGCTCAGGCCAGGCCATGGATGCACTTGAGCAGGTGGCTAAAGAAACTCTGCCGGCAGATATGGGATATGACTGGGCCGATCTTTCTTACCAGGAAAGACGGGCTTCCGGCGCAGCAGGCGGGATTTTTGCGCTGTCATTGCTGCTGGTCTTTTTGATACTTGCCGCACTCTATGAGAGCTGGGCGCTCCCGTTTTCCGTTTTGCTATCAGTCCCGATTGCGGTCTTTGGAGCTTTCCTGGGATTGCAGCTTCGCCACTTTGACCTTGATGTTTACGCACAGATCGGACTCATCATGCTGATTGGCCTTTCTGCCAAGAACGCGATTCTGATTGTCGAGTTCGCCAAGATCGAGCATGAAAAAGGCAAAGACCTGGTACACGCCGCGCTGGAAGGCGCCAGGTTGCGCTTGCGTCCGATTCTCATGACATCGTTTGCGTTCATTCTGGGCTGCGTGCCCCTGTGGATAGCATCTGGCTCCGGTGCGGCAGGCCGTCGGATTCTGGGCACGGTGGTGATCACAGGAATGCTGGCGGCAACCTGTATCGCTGTCTTCATTATCCCGATGCTGTTTGTTGTGATTGAGAAGATTGCTGCGCGTATGCGGCGTACTCCACGTGCAGCCGCTGCAACCGCACCACGATCGTCGCAGGCTGGAGCTGATGACTAAAACTGAAATGAAAAAAGCGATTGCTGTTGCTTTGTTTTCTCTTGTCTGCGCCGGATGCACGGTAGGGCCTCATTACAAGCGCCCTGCCGTGGATGTTCCGGGCACATACCGAGGCATTGAGCAGGAAAATGGCGGCAAGACCGACACCGCATCACTAGCTGACCAGAAATGGTGGGAGGTTTTTCAGGACCAGCAACTGCAACAGCTGATCCGTACTGCCATTGCGCAGAATTACGATGTTCGCATAGCAGCCGCGCGCATTCTTGAAGCTCAGGCTCAGTTGGGAATTACACGAGCCAATCAATTTCCGCAGGCGAACGCCGGAGCGGCATCCAATGTCGTACGTGTTCCGGCACAGCCTGCTCTGCCGGTGGCCACAAATGGAAGTGCGACGCAGTTAAGCCTGTCAGCCGCATGGGAGTTGGATTTTTGGGGCAAGTTCCGCCGCGCCACAGAAGCCGCGCGGGCGAATCTCCTTGCCAGCGAGTGGGCCAAACAGCAGGTGATCGGTACGCTGGTGAGCGATGTTGCAACGGCATATTTTCAGCTTCGCGAACTTGATCTTGAGCTGGAGATCTCTCAGCAGACACTTGCATCGCGGCGCGATTCGCTCAAGCTGACGCAGTTGCTGGCTGATCAAGGCGCAACTTCACTGCTGGACGTCAGGCAAGCCGAGCAGCTCGTCTATACGGCTGCGGAGCAAGTTCCAGATCTGGAGCGGCGCATTCGGCAGCAGGAAGACCTGATCAGCACGTTATTGGGAAATAATCCCGGAGCGGTACCGCGCGGGTTGAAGCTCACAGAGCAGCCGCATATGCCACAGGTGCCGGCTGGATTGCCGTCTGTGTTGCTGGAGCGGCGGCCCGATATCCGGCAGGCGGAAGAGCAGCTTGTGGCGTTTAACGCGCAGATTGGCGTGGCCAAGGCAGCTTACTTTCCGCAAATCACGCTTACCGGCGATGCAGGCTATCAGAGCACGGCGCTGGGTGACCTGTTCACCAGTCCAGCTGGATTTTTTAGTTTTGGTGGTGCATTAACGCAGCCCCTCTTCGCCGGCGGACGAATCCGCTCTGGCGTGAAGCTGGCGGAAGCGCAAAAGGATGAGGCAGTGCTGACTTACAAAAAGACCATTCAACAGGCGTTTCAAGATGTCTCAGATTCGCTCATCGCGTATGAAAAAGACCAGGAGTTCCGGCAGCAGCAGCAACTGTTGACGAACGCAGCAGAAGGCGCAGCGCATTTGTCGGATGTTCGTTACAAAGGCGGCGCAACCAGTTATCTGGAAGTTCTGACCAACCAGACGAACTATTTCTCTGCTCAGCTCAATCTGGCGCAGGCCCAGTTAAATGAACTGAATGCCCTGGTCCAGCTCTACCGTTCACTTGGTGGTGGCTGGCAGCAATAGTTGAATGATTATGTGCTTGCGGCGGGTGATTGTCGTGATGCAGAAGAGCGGATGGTGTTTCCCAGGTCGGCCAGGCTATAAGGTTTGCGCAATAAAATGATGTTGTTTTCCTTGCTTGCGACTTCCAGCCCACGATCGGTATAGCCAGAAACGTAAATCACCTGCATTTGCGGGCGCATATCCAAGGCAGCCTTGACCAGCTCAGGGCCTTGAATGCCCGGCATAATGATGTCCGTCATGAGTATGTCAATTGGCGTTTCATGCGTGCGGCAGATTTCCAGCGCCTGCATGCCGCTGTTGGCGGCAAGCACTTTATAACCGCGAGATTCAAGATACTCACTTGTGATCTCGCGCAATGCTTCCTCATCTTCCACCAGAAGAATTGTTTCTGTACCGCCAGGCACAGATGCGGCGCTTTTTGAAGCGGTAGGGGCTGTTTCTTTCTTTGCCATATCTACTGGAAAATAAATTTTGAATTCGCTGCCGCGCCCGGGAACACTATCAACCACAATCAAGCCGCGATTATCCCTGACAATTCCGTAGACAGTAGCCAATCCCAGGCCGGTTCCCTTGCCGCGTTCCTTGGTGGTGAAAAATGGCTCGAAGATATGGGATTTGATATCCGGATCCATGCCTGTACCGGTATCGGTCACGGAGAGTAATACGTAATTGCCTGCAGGCAGCTCAACCCCGCTGGGATCTATCTGAGGCGCGCTCAAAAATATGTTGCTGGTGGAGAGGGTCAGCTTCCCCCCATCTGGCATGGCATCGCGAGCATTCACGGCCAGATTCAGGATGATTTGCTCAATTTGCGCGCGATCTGCGGCAACGCGTTCAAGTGCAGCCCCCGGGGTAAAGATGATTTGAATGTCCTCGCCCAGGAGGCGGGGCAACATCTTGCGCAGATCACGCAAGATGGAATTGAAGTCGAGAGGGTTTTTTTCCGGGGCCTGCTTCCGGCTGAAAGCCATGAGTTGCTGTACAACCGACGCCGCGATGGAGGTGGCGTCGTTGATTTGCTTGATGTAACCGCCAATGCGCTGCGGCTCGCCTTTATGGTGGTCCAGAAGCTCGGCACAGCCACGAATGATCATGAGCAAATTGTTGAAGTCATGTGCCACACCACCCGCCAGCCTGCCAATGGCTTCCATCTTCTGGGCCTGTTGAAACTGCTGCTCCAGAACGCGCCGCTCGGTAATGTCCTGAACGAAAGTTTCAAAGAGAGCGGTACCGTCATCATTCTTGCCAAATTGCCGCCCTTCAAGACGCACAATAATGGTTTGGCCGTCTTTGCGTCTCCATTTGAGCTCGGGAAGAGGGAAATGTTCTTCGTTGAATTGCTTGAGAATGGCCGCCCGTTCTTGTGGCGTGACGTAGATATCTTTTCCCAGATTGAGCTTGAGTACTTCCGATTCAGACGAATAACCCAGCATGCTGACGAAAGCAGGGTTAGCCATAAGAATGTGTCCGCGCTCATCTGAGCGATAAATGCCGTATGGAGCGCCGCCAACAATAGAAGCATATTGCTGTTCAGATTGTCGCCGCTCTTGCTCTGCCTTGTCGCGCTCGGCGCGCACCCGCGCTTCATCCACGGCACGCAATAAGGCAAAAGGAAGACGCTCCATTTTGTCTTTCAATACGTAGTCGTTCGCGCCTTCTTTAATACATTCCACGGCAAGTTCGTCACCGAGGGTGCCTGTTACCAGAATGAACGGAATAGCGTATCCAGATGTACGAAGCCATCGCACTGCTTCCAGGCCAGTCCAGTTTGGCATCCGGTAATCACCCAGAACAATGTCGTATTTGTTAGTAGTGATCTCGTGCTTGAAGTCATCAGCGCTGCCTACATTCTTAATATTGAATGACAGGCCAGATGACTCAAGCTTGCGCAGGCATAGTTCAGCATCTAATGGATCATCTTCCAGCAGTAAAATTGATAACGGTGATCCATTCAAAATCGGATGGGGCATTCTTCAGCGTCGTCCAAGATATCTTTTCTTTTTTGCGTGATAGTACGAGATGAAATTAATTCTAACAGCTAAATATGCGGGTTCCCGACAACTCAGGGGGACTAAGATGATTTTCTGCGACGGTCTTTCAGTAGTAGATCAATAGGTTGGATATTTCTAATTTTTTAACAACCTTGCCCCGTTAAATAATAAAAACTTTCTTATGCTCGAGGCAAAAGGTTCCATTTTGGAACTACTTGAATGTCTGGTAGTTAGTCATGTTCCTAGCCCAATTTTTGATTTTTTAATATTATTAATATTAATTAGAGAAAGATAAGCGATATTTCACTACAACCTTCTTAACGACATTGGCATGTGATGAATGGCACTAAATATCTTGTAGCAACATGTCGCAAAACCAGAAACCATCGCGCTCAACCTTTTCGCCAACAGCGATTGGGATGCTGTGATTGAACATCGGGCCTGAATATACGAATGAGTGAAACTCTCCTCTTTCACCACAGCGATCAGTTCCAGGCGGCAAATCGTCCAGCAAGGAATGGTCAAAATCGCGTCCAAGGAAATCCGGCGAAAGCTGGTTGGGATCAATACAAACAAGTTTGGCGCGCAAGCCAGCGTTGACCATCTCACGGGCAAGCTGCTCCGTGGGAAGTTTCCAGAGAGGAAAAATCGGAGTCAGCCCGGTGCCTTTCAGTTGTCGCTCGCGATATTCGCGAACGTCGGTAAGAAAGAGATCTCCGAAGGCGATCGCTGCAATGCCCTGCGCAATTGCGTCATCGCAGGCGCGCTTCATTGCCAATTCATATTCTGCATTGGAACAAGGCCACGGCAAGGGAATGGTGGTGAGCGGGAGTCTAGCGGCCGCGGCCTGCATCTCTAAAAGTGTGCGGCGGGTGCTGTGCATGGCAACGCGATCAAATGCAGAATTTATTGTTGTGAGCAAGCCGGCGATTTCATATTCTTCTTTCTGGCGGAGGACATGCAGCGTCCAGGCGCTGTCTTTACCGCTGCTCCATGAGAGAAGGATCTTTTTCTTCATATTTCAACGGCCTCGCTCTGTGACCTTTGTGGTAAATCTTCTGGTTTTCCGGGCCAATGCGCCGCCATGATAGATTTGAGAAACAATGTCTGCTCCTAATTCAAGGTTTATCCGAGCCTGCAAATGTGAACCGGTTGACGTGACGCCGATCTGGCTCATGCGCCAGGCTGGACGCTACATGGCGGAGTATCGCGCGGTCCGCAAAAAGCATTCTATCCTCGAAATCTGCAAAACTCCGGAGATCGCGGCGGAAGTGACTATCACCGCGGCAGAAAAGCTGGATGTGGATGCCGCCATCATTTTTGCCGACCTGCTTTTACCGCTGGAAGTGATGGGCATGCCGTTTCGCTTTGAGGCCGGCGAAGGGCCAGTGGTTGAGCAGCCATTGCGCGCCGCAAAGCAGATTGACGCCCTGGTGACAAATCGCGCCTCTGAGCTGGGTTATGTGTCTGAGTCAGTGCGCCGCGTGGTCAAACATTTTGGCGACAAGCTGCCGGTGATCGGCTTTTGCGGAGCGCCTTTTACGCTTGCGAGCTACATGATTGAAGGCGGCGGCTCGCGCAACTATATCCATACAAAAAAAATGATGTATACCGAACCAGATGCATGGCAGATGCTGATGCGCAAGCTGGTGGAGGTATTGGCTGCTTACTCTGCTGAGCAGGTGACAGCAGGCGCTGATGCGCTGCAGATATTCGATAGCTGGGTTGGCTGCCTCAGTGTGGAAGACTACCGGCAATATGTTCTGCCTTTTGCAACCGATCTGGTCCAGAAATTAAAGAAGACTGGCGTGCCCATTATTTATTTCGGGACAGACACGGCAACGCTTCTCCCCGCTATGAAAGAGACTGGCGCACAGGTGATTGGAGTGGACTGGCGATTTCCGATTGACGATGCATGGCGCAGCCTTGAGTTCAAAGGCGCAGTCCAGGGGAACCTGGATCCCGTACTGCTTTTTGCCGACCAGAAGGAGTTGCGCCTGCGCACTGAAAATATCCTGCGACAAGCCGGCGGCCGTCCTGGCCATATCTTTAATCTGGGACACGGAATTCTGCCGGAGACACCGGTAGATAATGTTCGCGCACTCGTGGATTTTGTCCGAGAGATCAGTGCCAAGATATCCGGTGTATGAAGAGAATAGCCATCATCGGCGGCGGCATTGCCGGACTGAGCGCAGCTTTTTATCTCGAGAAGGCGCGCCGCGCCGGAGCAGCTCTTGAATGGATATTATTTGAAAAATCAGACCGCCCTGGTGGTGTAATTCGCACAGAGTATCGCGATGGCTTTGTGCTGGAGGCCGGCCCCGATTCTTTTCTGACGGCAAAACCTGAAGCTACGCGCCTGTGCCAGGAACTGGGAATCGGCGGCGAGCTGATTCACTCAAACGATGCGGATCGCAAGACTTACATTCTGGTAAAGGGTTCGCTCGTCCCCATACCGCAGGGGCTTGAGTTTATGGTGCCGACGCGCGTGTGGCCCATGGTCACCACGCCGTTATTTTCTTTTGGTACAAAATTGCGCATGGCTGCGGAGTTGTTTGCCAATCCTGCTCGCGATACTGGCGATGAATCTGTTGGGCAATTCGTGCGCCGCCATTTTGGACAGGAGATGGTGGACCGTGTGGCAGAGCCGCTGCTTTCCGGCGTCTATGGCGGAAATGTAGATCAGCTGAGCGTTCGCGCAGTGCTGCCGCGATTTGCCGAGATGGAGCGACAGAGTGGGAGTCTAGTTCGTGCTACGTTGAAAGTGAAAGCGCAAATCAGGCCGGGAGTTCCAAAACAGCCGCTATTCACCTCGCTGAGAAATGGCATGCAACAGATGGTGGATGCGTTGGTGACTGCTCTTCCACAATCGTCGATAAGATTTCGGCAGAATGACATTTCTGTCTGGCCCGCGAACGATGACTGGCAGGTTGAAAGCAACGGCATGAAGGAAAGATTTCAAGCCGTGATGCTCGCAGTGCCAGCACCTTCAGCAGCAACACTATTGCGGCAGTTCCATCCTGGGTTGATAGAAGGATTAGCGCGCATTTCATACACATCTTCTGCGGCAGTGGCGCTGGCCTATGATCGCGCTGAGCTGCCACCGGGCCATGGTTTCCTGGTGCCGCGATCGGAAAATCGCAAGCTGATGGCCTGCACTTTTGTGCACCGTAAATTCCCGTATCGCGCACCCGAAGGTACGCAGATGCTGCGCTGCTTTTTTTCCAGTTCGCGCATGCCTGATCTGCTAACGCACAGCGACGAAGCTTTACAGCAGATAGCGCGGCAGGAGCTGAAAGACATTCTGGGACTGAGCGCGACACCAAAGTTTGCCCAGACATTTCGCTGGGACCGTGCCATGGCGCAGTATGAAACAGGACATCTGGAACGAGTGGCAGAGATGGAGAAGATTCTGGCGGCGATGCCGGGGTTTTACATTATCGGCAATTCATTTCATGGGATCGGCGTGCCGGACTGCATCAAGTCTGCGCAGCAAACGGTGGAGCAGGTTACCTCCGGCGTTTCACAGCCTGCGACGGTTTAGCCTTGGTCTTAGTCTTAGCTTTGACTTTAATGGGAGCTTTACCACCTAGCGCAGCCTGGGTCTTCTTTGGCAGTTTTTCCAGAACAAGCTTGTAGGACGCTTGAATTAATGTTTTCAGTTCAGGCTGACGCAGGGCGCCCATATCCAGTATGGCGACCCAATGATTACGAGCCATATAAGGGGCGGGAATAATCCCGTCTATCTCTACCAACTCAACAAACTTTTCCGGCGTGCATTTGAAGGCGATCTTGGTCGGGCTCATAGCCGGCTCAAGATTGGCCACGCAATACATCTTTCCGGCAATACGAAAGAGCAGATCATGTTCCCACTGAACATCTTCAGTAGTATGAGGTAGTGAGGTGCAGAATGCACGCACCCAGTCGAGGTAAGAAGACATGAAAGAGATATTAGCCGTTCAATAATGTGCAGGCAATGCTGCTCAGCGATGTGCCGCGAGCAACGCTTGAGCAATCACTTGATCTTCAGGTGGGAATACTGTCCGCAGGTCGAGCAAAACACGGCCGTCTTCCACGCGAGTCACAATTGGCGGATGGCCATAACGGAGAAGCGAGGCTAATTCATCTGCGCTGAAGTAATATGCGGTCACAGCGAGCAGATGGGTTGGCAAAGATGAATTAGGCGCGGAACCACCGCCGACAAGAGATTCTCCGGAGACAATCTCTGTCTTCAAGTGTATTGCTGAACTGAGTTGCGCCTGCAATGCTTCCGCGCGTGTGCGAATTTCTTCAGCAGAGAGGCGCATCATGCGGCCAAAAGGAATGGCGTCATGATTCTGGCGCACGTACTCGAGCAGGGTGCCTTCCAGCGCGGCGTAGGTCAACTTATCTACCCGCAATGCGCGAAAAAGCGGATTGCTGCGGAGGCGTTTGATAAGATCTTCGCGTCCGCTGAGCAGGCCGGCCTGTGGGCCACCCAGCATTTTGTCTCCGCTGTAAGTCACAAGATCAACTCCGGCACGCAGGCTTTCCATTACGCCACTTTCATTTACCCCCAGAGCGCGCAGTGGAAGCAGTGCGCCGCCACCGAGATCCTCCATTACAGGAATATTGTGCTTACGACCTAGTGAAGCCAGTTCTTCGAGGGTTGGCTGCTCGGTGAAGCCGATAATGGCGAAGTTGGAGCGATGCACGCGCAGCAGCAAGCGAGTTTTTTCATTGATAGCCCGCTCATAGTCTGCCAGGCGCGTGCGATTAGTGGTGCCCACTTCCCGCAGGACAGCGCCTGACTTTGCCATCACATCGGGTACCCGGAATGATCCGCCAATCTCAACAAGTTCACCGCGCGAGACGATTACCTCGCCGCCTTCAGCCAGTGTATTAAGGGCCAGCATCACGGCAGCGGCGCAGTTGTTGACGGCAATCGTACGAATGCCGCTTACGCCGTCCTGATTCAGAAGCCGCGAAAAAAGACGTTCAATATGAACATCGCGTTTGCCGCGCTCGCCGGCGGCAATATCAAATTCTAGATTGGAGTATCTACCGGCAACTTCATTGATTCTCTTAAGAGCAGCCTCGGCCAGCGGTGCGCGCCCGAGGTTTGTATGCAGGATCACGCCGCTGGCGTTAATGACCGGCCGCAACGAAATTTCCATGGCGCTGCTTAGGTGGCGGCCGATGGCTTGCGGCAAACTGGAGGTAGCGAGATCGACTTCTCCTTTGCTGTTCAATGTTCCCGCATTGATTTGCTCGCGCAGATTTGCCAGCACAGCCCGGATGGATTCAGTTACCGCCGGCTGGCCTTCACCAGCTATGAGGTCAGTCAGATCTGCGCTTTTCAACAGTTCGTCCACCGATGGCAGAAGGCGGTAAAGATCGGCTTTTGAGGTTGTGGGCATGATTCTTACTTCACGTGCTCAAAGATTATTGTCGCAGATGGATTGCCGATCTAAAAATGCAATTTAGTGGGGAAGATGGTTCGTCAATCTGTCCCAGATATCATTCCCGCTAGGGATCTCTCGCTATGCTCGGGACTTCAGAAAAAAGCTGCCTTTCGAAGGTTTAAAAAGATCATCCCACCTCTACCAGACCGTATCGACGCTGCCAGTGATTGCGCAGGTGGTCCATGACGCGCTTGCGGTCGGCCTGAGAGACTTCCGGGTCTTCTTCTTTTACGAGCTTTGCGGCCTCTGCCTTGGCCAACTCGAGGAGGTTGCGGTCGCGCAGAAGGTTGGCGACGCGCAGTCCGGGCATGCCGGCCTGACGGGTGCCGAAGAATTCTCCAGGGCCACGGAGTTGCAGGTCGAGTTCTGCGATCTCAAAACCGTCTTGCGTGCGAACCATCTCATTAAGGCGGCGTTCGCCTTCAGGCGAGACCTTGCCGCCGGTCATGAGTACGCAATAAGACTTTGCGGCGCCACGGCCGATACGTCCGCGAAGCTGGTGGAGTTGAGAAAGGCCGAAGCGCTCAGCGTGCTCCACCACCATCACGGTTGCGTTGGGAACGTCAACGCCGACTTCGATCACGGTCGTGGCGACCAGAACATCAATTTCGCCAGCCTTGAAGCGCGCCATGGTCTGCTCTTTTTCTTCCGGACTCAGGCGGCCATGCAGCAAGCCAACGCGCAGATCAGAAAAGGTTTTCTTTCGTAGTTCGTCATACATGTGGAGCGCAGCCTTCAGGCCAGTCTTGGAGCGTGAACCAGCGGGCTCTGACGCGAACTCCATCTCCTGTTGCTCTGCGGGAGCGCCTTCGATCACGGGATAGACAACATAAGCCTGGCGGCCAAGCTTGACTTGTTTTTTTACAAAGTCCCAGACTTCATCGGCGCGTTTGTCAGAAATTTTGCGCGTAGTAATGGGAGTGCGGCCGGGAGGAAGTTCATCGAGCACGCTGGTGTCGAGATCGCCGTAAAGCGTGAGAGCCAAGGTGCGCGGGATGGGCGTGGCCGTCATGACCAGCGTGTCCGGTTCAGCGTCACCTTTTTTCATGAGCTTAAAACGCTGCATTACACCGAAGCGATGCTGCTCATCAACTATGACAAAGCCAAGCTTGTGGAATTCAACTTTTTCCTGGATCAAGGCATGCGTTCCGATCACGAGATGCACGTTTCCCTGTGCCACGTGATGGCGGACTCTGCGCTTGAGGTCGTCGTCCATGGAGCCGGTAAGAAGAATTACGCGATAACCGGCATCTTCCAGGATGCGGCGCGCGGAAAGATAGTGCTGGATGGCTAGAATTTCCGTGGGCGCCATAAAGGCCACCTGATAGCCATTTTCAATCGCGATGACAGCAGCCTGCAGCGCAACGATGGTTTTACCTGATCCCACGTCACCCTGCAGCAGGCGGCGCATGGGCGAAGAATGCTGCATGTCTTCCGCGATTTCTTTCAACACACGCTTTTGCGCAGCGGTAGGGTGAAAAGGAAGAGTCTTCTTGAGCCCTTCGCGTACTTTATCGGTGATGGTGAAAGAGATGCCGGGGCGGGAGCGCAATTTACGTCGCTTCAACTCGAGTCCGACTTCCAGGAAGAAGAGTTCTTCAAAGATCAGCCTGCGATGGGCAGGCGTGGAGAAATTTTGCAGCGCGGCAAACGCTTCGCCCTCCGGAGGAAAGTGCGCTTGCTGGAAAGCGGTGCGGCGGTCCAACAGTTCCAGCCGGCGGCAAAGTGCGGGCGGAAGACCGTCGGAGATTTGCGGTTCAAGCAACTGCAGAGCGCCATCAATAATGCGGCGGAACCAGCGCGAGGTCAGTTTGGTGTTCGCGGCTGATTCATAGATGGGGACTATCCGGCCAACTTCCAGCGATTCAAGCTCTTTTGCGGCATTTTCCAGATCAAGTTCGCCCTCACCGCCGCTGTCAAGAATTTCAAATTGCGGTTGATTGATCTGCAGGCCGCGGCCTTTCCAACCTTCTTCCACTTTGCCATAGAGCGCTACCAACTGGCCGGGCTTGAAACGGTCGCGCAGGTATTCGCCGTGAAACCAGATGCATTTGAGCGTGGAGCGTCCCTGGCCGGCGACGAGTTCAAAGATCGGCATGCCGTTGCGAGTGCGGAAGACGGCGGAGTTGCGGACCTCTGCGATGACGGTGGCCATCTCCCCGGCTCGCAACTCGCCGATGCCGCGTGGATTCAGCCGGTCTTCATAGCGAAAAGGCAGGTAGTAGAGCAGGTCTTCAACGGTGAAGATGCCCTTTTGCTCCAGCCATTCGGCGATCCGCGGCCCGACGCCTTTAACGAATTTGATTTCAGTAGAAAGGTCCAGCACTCAGCCAATAATAAATGCAGAAGTTGTGGAGAAATATGACTTGCTTTTTATCCCCGTGCAGAGCGGCGTTTGGCAACCGCTTTCTTTGGACGCGCGGAGTTTGTCGGGTCAAAAAGTTGCGGCATGCTGAAATGGTCGATATTGAAGGTGAACTCATTCGCACAGGAGGGGCAGGTTGTCTGATGCGTTCCCTCACTCACCTGTTTGGGATCAACGTCAAAAGAGCGCAGACACTTGGGGCAGGTAACGATGACCTGGCCTGAGTTGAGCGCGATCCAGATGGGCGAGGTGTTGCGCTTGCCTGGTACTGGGCGCTCCGGCGCTTTGCGGACAAGCTCTTTTACCTTGGCCAGCAATTCCGGGATGGAGTAATCGCCTTTCTGGAAGAAGGTATCGGCGAGAAGGCCGTCGGGAACATTGTCAGTCACATACTCTCCGCTCAGGGCGATGGTGGAAATCTGCGGAAAGCGGTTACGGACGACGGCCAGAAATTCAAAGCCGGACATTTTGGGCATGCGCAGATCAGAGATGATGAGATCGGGCAGGGCTTCGTCAAGAGCGTGGAGTCCTTCAAGCCCGTCTGCAGCGGTGAGCACCTCATAACCGGCGGCTTCTAGCACAGCAGCGCCGGTCGTCCTTACGGCAGGCTCGTCATCCACAAAAAGGACACGAAAGCGAAAAGTAGACATCAGTGCTCCTTTGGCGCAAAAGGATTATGTGACGGGTGGGCGATACCGACTGACCTGAGTATACCAGTTCTGCTGGCTTGTTACGGCCACCTCATGAGCCTAAACTTGTAAGAAATATCAGTCAGGTTCGATCGATGAAAAAACATATTGCCGGGATTATCTGTGCAGTTCTGATGGTGGTTTCATGGCTGAAAGTCTATGCGGAGCAGAGTTCTACTGGGGATATGGCGTCCCAGAGCCAGCAGACCTCCCCGGCGGCGGTCACGCAGCCGAATGCATCCCAGGAAGGCACGGACGAAGAGCGTCCGCTACCGTTTCCGCCAACCAATGACCTAAAAGAGATTGTCCGGCGAGCCACGGAGGTGGATCACCACAATTTTGAGCGGGCGCAGAGATATACATGTGTCCAGCGGCAGGTGGTGAAGCAACTGGACAAGAACGGCAATGTGAAGTCAACGGAGATCAAGACATATGACGTCAACTTTTATTTTGGAGAGTTCTACCCAAAGCTGATCCAGGTGGATGACAAGCCGTTGAGTGAGAAGGAGCAGAAGAAGGAAGACGAGAAGCTGGAGAAATTCCTGGACAAACGCCGCAATGAGAGTGAAGCGGACCGGCAGAAACGGCTGGAGAAAGACAAGAAAGAGCGCGAAGAAGGCCGGGCGTTCGTGAAAGATGTTGTGAATGCCTATGACTTCAAGCTGGTGGGTGACGATAAGGTTTCCGGCGAAGATACGTGGGTGATTGAGGCGACGCCGCGCAGTGATTTCAAACCAACGCAGCCACATGCGGACATGCTGAAGAAGATCAAAGGCCGCATATGGATTGAGAAAAAAGAATATAACTGGGTGAAGCTGGAGGCGGAGGCCACCGATACGATTTCCTTCGGGCTATTTTTGTTTCGCATTCATCCAGGGTCGCGGTTTGTGCTGGAAACATCACACATAAACAATGAATTCTGGGCGTTGCACCGGCTTTATATCAACGGCAGCGCGCGTATCGCGCTTTTGAAGAATGAAACAGCCGAGCAGGAAGATGTGTTTTTCAATTTCAAGAAGTTCAGCACGTCAGTGAAGATATTGCCTGGAGTGCAGGAAGTGCAGCCGGAGAAGCAGGAGCAAAAGTAAGGCGTGATGCGAAACGGATACAATCCCACGCGGCGCAATCGAAATATTGGCACAGCTAAACAGGGACGTGGTCAGAATAACCGACTAACAATCCCCTCAATTTGCCATGATGAACGGATCTGGTGGGGGCAGTTAGGAAAATCTCGAGAAGTAAGGCGATCCGTGGCAGGGCGCGAGTTGCTTTTTATCGTGGAAGAAACGCGCACAGATTCTCTACATGCATGCACCGTTGATGATATCTGCCAGTTGCTAGGTAATGTGGCTGCAGAGGATTGGGAGGGATTGGGAATCTTTGTGTTGCGCCAGCCAACTCGCAAACAGGAAATAAAAAGACCATGTTGG
>Ga0210397_10000670_pt1 | contig 22713 bp, 21 predicted proteins | sample IncBWH2OmetaG_FD_160126 | JGI IMG/M metagenome (GOLD analysis project Ga0210397, IMG submission 160126) | Forest soil microbial communities from Barre Woods Harvard Forest LTER site, Petersham, Massachusetts, United States - Inc-BW-H-2-O ...
AGGAATGATACTCATGACCAAAGCTCCCGCGTTCATCGACGCCCCGGTCCTTTAGTCTCAACGCGCGTGATCGATAAAAGGTCCGCAACCGGCCTCGCCTGAGGCCGGGGATGCGAATGGACCACTAGACGGCGAGCACGGCCATAATTGAGCAGCGAACGCCCTCGGGGTCGAACTCCAGCCGGGTTTTCCCATCCAGGTCGCGACTCAAGGCATGTTCGATCAGGCGGCTGCCGAACCCCTGACGGGTCGGCGGAACGACAGGAGGGCCGCCGCTCTCCCGCCAACTCAGATTGAGCCGGCCGGCCTGCACGGCCCAGCGGAGTTCCACGCGGCCTTCGGGATGCGAGAGCGCGCCATACTTGGCCGCGTTGGTGGCGAGTTCGTGCAGCGCCAGAGAGAGCGCCAGCACCTGGCTTGGCGACATCTCCACGGAAGGACCAACCAGCGCGATCTGACCGGACACGAATGGTGCAACAGCGCGCGCAGCCAGATCGACGAGATCGGCGCCCGCCCAACTGCGATCGGTAAGTAAATCGTGAGCTCCGGCGAGAGCGACGATGCGCGCGTTGAGCGTCGCGCGCGCGTCTTCCGTATCGACAGCGCCCCGAAGGGTCTGGTTGATGATCGACTGCACGGTGGCCAGCGTATTCTTGACGCGATGGTTCAATTCGTTGCCAAGCAGCCGCTGCAATTCTTCGGCCTGTTTTCGTTCGGAGAGATCGCGGCTGGCGCCGGCGATGGCGACCGGCTTGCGCTCGGCGCCCTGACCTTCGAACTCGACAAGGCCCCAGGCGCTGAGCCATCGCCAGCTGCCGTCAAGCTGCTTCACCCGGTATTCGACGTCATACCGGCCGTCACTCCGGGGATCGAGCGCCTTGTTCACCCGGGCCCACATCAGATTCCTGTCGGCGGGATGGAATTTGGCTTCCACGCCATCCTTGTCATGGAGAAAGCGCGCCTCAGTCAGTCCATAGAGGCGCTGGGCGTTCTCGTCGTAGACGCAAATGTTGTCTGCCATGGTGTAGCGCCATGTGCCCATGTTGGAAGCGATCATGGCGAGATCGAAAGTGCGTTTTTGGCATTCCAGTTCGAGCCGCATCTCGTGCTCGCGCGTGACGTCCTGGAAGCAGTTGATGGCTCCCACGACGGAGCCGTCGCCGTCGCGCAGCGGGGCCACATTCACACGTGCCACCCAACGTTTTCCGTCGGGATTTTGGACGACCGCCTCTACGCCCTCAAAGCTTTCACCCGCCAGTGCCGCACGCGCCATCGGCGTTTCGTTGGGCGGAATCAATTCACCTTCCAGGCTCTCAAGTCGGAACGAGCCGCAGAACCTTTGGGTCGAATCGAGAAGTTTTGGGGGCCGTCCCCACAGCTCAATCGCCCGTCGGTTGACCCGGAGGATTTGGCCGTCGGCGTCGCACGCGTAAACACCGATCGGCAGCGCATCGAGGATCGCCTGCTCCAGCTCCAGAAAGGATTCCAGAAGGGCAGGCGCCCGGACCGGGAGGTCGAGCTTAAGCAGGGACATGGCGCGCCTCGAAGGTAGGCGGGAGCCTATCAGACGGCGTGCTTCCGGGACCAGCAAGAACAATGAATTATCGGGCGATTATTTACCGCTGCGGCTGGAACCTTACGCCGGTTGCCGGGTTTCTCTTGGTTCCATTGCAGACCTAGCGCGTGGCGGGCGATGTCTCTATCCGCCGATCGTTTGCGCCATCGCGTCGCCGCCGCGGACCGACCACGCGGTCATGCGCCGCTCGAAGAAATCAAATATCAGATACATGCCGACGCCCATCATGCCCACTACGACCAGGGCTGCGAACACCAACGGCACGTTGAAGTTGGAGCTTGCGACCAGCATCACGCTGCCGATGCCGTTGTTGCCGGCCACGATCTCGGCGATCACCGAGCCGACAAAGGCGAGCGTCACCGCGATCTTCAGCGAAGCAAAGAAGAACGGCAAGGAGCGGGGGATACCGATCTTGCGCGTCATGTCCCATCGCGTGGCGCCGAGCGAGCGCATCACTTCCAGAAGCTCCGGCTCGATGGTGGCAAAGGCGGTGGCGACATTGGCGACCACCGGAAAGAACGAGAGCATGAAAGCGGTGCACACCGCCGGAATGGTGCCGGCGCCGAACCAGACCACGAACACGGGCACCAGCGCCGCCTTCGGCACGCTGTTGAAACCGACCAGGAGCGGATAGATGCCGCTGTAAAGCAGCCGCGACGAGCCGACCAGGATGCCGAGCGTCATGCCGAACACGACGGCGGCGACAAAGCCGATCAGCGTGGTCGCGAGCGTCGCCATTCCATGCACGAACAGCGGATAGCGGAACTGGTAGATCGCTTGCAGCGTCTCCCACGGCGTCGGCAGGATGAAACTCTTGATATCGAACAGCCGAATGACGAGCCACCACGCAACGACCAGCACGAGCGTTACGACCCAGGGGGCAAGCTTCCGCTGCGAATTTTCCGTCAATGCTGTTTCCCCAGCGCGATGTGATGGCGCAGATCGTGCACCAGGCCGACGAAACCGGGCTCGAACGTGGATTCCAGCGTCCGTGGCCTTGGGATATCGATGGTTGAGGTCTTGAGGATACGACCGGGCCGTCGGCTCATGACGTGAACGGTTCGCGCCAGATAGACCGCCTCGCGCAGCTCATGCGTCACCAGAACGACGGTGCACTTGCGGAACGACCAGAGCTCCTGCAACACCTCCCAGAGATCCTCGCGCGTGAACGTATCGAGCGCCGCGAACGGCTCGTCGAGCAGCAGGATCGACGGCTCGTGGATCAATGCGCGGCAAAGCTGGGCGCGCTGCTGCATGCCGCCGGAGAGCTGCCAGGCCATGCGGTCGCCGAAGCCGGAGAGCCCGACTTTCTCCAGCAGCATCTCGGCGCGCTCGCGGTTCTTTTCGCGGTCAAGCTTCTGCCGGCTACGGTAGGGCTCGACGATTTCGAGCGGCAGCATCACGTTGTCGCGGATGTTGCGCCAGGGCAGGAGCGTTGCATTCTGAAATGCCATGCCGACCGTCTTCAGCGGATGAGTGACTTCCTTGCCGTCGACCACGACCTTGCCGCGGCTCGGCCGAACCAGCCCCGAGATCAGCTTGAGCAGGGTGGACTTGCCGCAGCCGCTGGGGCCGACGATCGCAAGGAATTCGCCGTGCTCGATGGCGAGCGTCACGGAGGAGACCGCAAGCGTCTGCGTCGACTTGTCCCGCGCGGTTGCGCCGTAGACGAGATCGACGTCGGTGAGCTCGATAAAGGACATCACTCGGACTTTTGGAAACGCTGCGCCGGCAGGATCGTGTCGATCTGCCGCTCCTTCTCGTCCGGCAGGTAGGACGGATCGAAGATCTCCTCCAGCTTGGGCCGGCGAGGCAATTGATAGGCTTCGGTGACATCGGCGATATTGGCCTCGAGCCGCTCGCGGTCGATATCGCCGAAGCCGCTCTTGCGCACCGTCTCGGTGAGAATGCAGCATTGAAGCGCGACGCGAAGCCGCTCGCGTTCGATGTCGGGGTTGAGCAGCGGTTCGAAGGCGATCGCGGCCGTCACTGCGGCCTCGGGATCGCGGGCCATGTCTTTCAAACCCCTGAGTGTCGCGCGCAGGAAGCCGCGCACGGCGTCCGGGTGCTCCTTCAGGAAACGGCGAGACGCAGCGACCGAATTGGCGTAGAGCGGCAGGCCATAATCCTTGTACATGAAATATTTGATGTCTGAGGCCGCGACACCTTTGGCCTTCAGCTCCAGCAGCGCGTTGAAGATCTGGCCGGGGACGGCATCGACCTTTTTCTGCACCAGCAACACCTCGCGCAGGCTGGGATCGATATTCTGGAATTCAACGGTAGAAGCATCGATACCGGCCTTGCGGGCAAAGATGGGGAACAGCTTGAACGTGGAATCGTTGGGCGCCGAGCCGAGCTTCTTGCCGTTCAGCTGCTTTGGCTCGGTGATGCCGCTCGAACGCAAGGTCACGATCGCGGCGGGCGCTTCCTCATAGCCGCTCATCAGTACGGGAAACGCCTGCTCGGGATTCTTGGAATCGAAATCCAGCACCACGTTGATATCGGGGAATCCCATGTCATAGACGTCGGCGGCGAGCTGGCGCACCACCTCCGCCGATCCCTTGCCACGGTCGATGGTGACGTCGAGGCCTTCGGCTTTGTAGTAGCCCTTCTGTTGTGCGATCAGGAAAGCGCCGTGGGTCGCGCCAGGAATCCAGTCGAGGGTGAAGCGGACCTTGGTCTGGGCGCTCGCCGTGCCGGGGGCGGCGATCGCGCCAAGGAGAAGCACGGTAGCGGCAGCGAAACAGGCTGATCTCATATCGCCTCCCATCGGGGTTGATGTTCCCGGCTGCTTGTGCCGCCCGGCTCTCAGATGACGTTGGCGCCGGCGAGAATCTCCCGGGCGCGCGAACGCTGCTCCGACGTGATGATCAGGCGCTGGGCGAATTCTTCGTTGATCGGAGCTGTTGCATCGATCCCCATTTTGGTCACGGTGAAGGTCGCGGGATCGGAGGTCGGATCGATGATCGCCGACTTCACACCCGGTATCATCAGGATATCCTTCTCGGCCCTGACGCGGGTCGCCACCGCCCACATCACGTCCTCCATGTCGTAGATGTCGACATCATCGTCGACGACGATCACCTGTTTGGTGTAGAGCTCGGTGCCGAGCGCCGTCAGCATCGCCATTTTCGGTTCGCCTTCCGCAATCTTCTTCATCGAAACGATTGCAAGAAACGCGCCACAAGTCTTGTGCGGGACGTGCACTGCGCGAACATTCGGCAGGTTGCGCTTCAGCGCATTGAGGATCTCGCCCTCGCGCGTGATGCAGGAAATCAGAATGTGGTCGCGCGACATGCCGGAGACCACGCTGTGGAACCAGGCGTCGCGCCGCATCCGCACTCTCTTGGCGACAAAGACGTTCTGGGTGCTGCGGTGGGAGGCATAGCCGGTGAATTCGCCGAACGGTCCTTCCGGCTCGTGCACGCCGGCGAGGATCTCGCCTTCGATGATGATTTCGGCGCTCGCCGGCACGTGGAGGTTTTCGACCCCGCACTCGGCAAGGCGATAGGGCTCGCCGAACAAGCCGCCGATGATGTCGAACTTTCGTACGTTCGGCGGATAGGCATAGACCATCGAGCCCATGTAATGCAGCGGATGGGTGCCGATCACAATCGCGGCCGGCAGCGAATGGCCCTTTGCCTCGGCGCGGCGATGATATTCGTACATGCGGCGCCGCGAATGCAGGGAGACGCCGAGCCGGTTCTTGCCCTTCAGCATCAGCCGGTGGAAGCCGGTGGTATCTATGCCGGTTTCCGGATCGCGCGCGGTGATCTGGCCTGCCGTGATGTAGGGGGCGGCATCGATCGTGAACTGGAACGGGATCGGCAGCCGTGTCAGGTCGACTTCGTCGCCCTCGAGCACGATTTCGTTCCAATCAGGCCTGGATACGATTTCGGATGGAATGTATTTCTGGCAGCGCTCGCGAAAGGCGGTCGGCAAGTTCGCTACCGTCGAGTCGAGGCAGCGTGCCAGCAGTTCACGGTTTCCCGCGACGTTGGTCACGACCGGCATATCGAAACCTGAGACCTTCTCGAAGATCACGATCGGGCTCTTGTTGAGACGATCGAGCTCGAACACCGTCGCCGTCATCTCGAGCTGTTGGCTGACCGGCTGCTTGATCCGCAGCACGTTGGCAGGGTCGGTCTTTTCGGTCGATTCGACAAAACCGCGCAGGCTTTGATTGTCCGCATCTGGCATGCTTGACCCCTCACCCTTCGTTGCTTACTTTTCATCTTATATGATAAGTTCGACGGCGCAAGCCGGTCGAGTCGATGTTCGCTGTGGCGCCTCGCAACCAGTGCTGGTCAAACTTTCTACCGCCGCCGGAACCCGATCATGACCTACCGCCAAGTTCGCCGTTCGACCGTCTCGAACAACCTGACCGACCGCATCACTTTGATGCTGCGGGAAGACATCGTCAGCGGCAAATACCAGCCGGGCCGGCAGTTGCCCGCCGGCAAGGAATTGAGCGAGGCGTTCGGCGTCAGCATCACGGTCGTCCGCGAGGCGCTCTCGCGGCTGAAGTCGGACGGCCTCGTCGCCTCACATCAAGGCAAGGGGGTGTTTGTCGAGGACGACGCCAGGGCGCGGCCGTTCCGGCTCGCCACGAGCGTGGATGCGAAAAATTCCCTTCGCGACATCTTCGAACTGCGCATGGGTGTCGAGATGCAGGCCGCGATGCTGGCCGCCGAGCGGCGCAAGGCCTCTGACCTGAAGGCGATGCTCGACTGTCTGAAGCAGATGGAACCCAACAAGAGCTCTTTCGAGCGGGCGCTCGCGGCTGACATCGCCTTTCATCTGACGATCGCGCGGGCCACCCAGAATCCGCTGATCGTCAGCTTCATGCAGTTTTTGCAGCCTCATCTGTACGAATCGATCTCGAAGGCACGCGCCAGCTCGGCCCGCAAGGAACGCACCACGCTTGTTGTCTACGCCGATCACTACGCCATCTATGAGGCGATCGCCGCCTCCGATCCCCATCGGGCCCGGCTTGCCGTCCGCCGCGTGCTCGAGCGCAGTCTGAAGCGGCTGGAGAAGGAGTGACTGCGGGTCTGCTGCTTCGTCAGAAGCGGGGTCGAAGTTAACGAGACCGTCTTGCTTTTTTCCCGCCGACCGGCGGTTTGGGCACCTTGCCTGTCTCAATCGGAATTGTGCTCATGTTGGCCTCCTTGCGTTGAAAGGTTGAAAGCGAGACGAACTTAAGTTGCTCAGGCGTATCGGCGAAAGGGACTTTTTCACCGTCGGGATTTCTCGCAACGACAAGGATGACCCGGCAAGCGCGTCAGCCTTCGAAACATTATCAATCGTCCGGCCGACAAAACTCTTCCAAGAAGTTGATTGAAGACGTATCGTCCGGGTTCCTCTACCTGAAGGTTATCGTCGGCTTCGTCCGACCATGACGTCCAGGCCAGCCGTTTGTTGCTTAATGAGGATTTTGCGATGAATGGAACGACCGTCGATGGCGAACCCGTCAAGCGATTTCGTATCTTCAGGGCTGATGCACAGGGGAATACGATCGGCGACGTCGTTGTTGAATATGACAGCGAGACCGAAGTCCTGGCATATCAATGGCGCCTTGATTGCCACTATGTCATTTACGAAAACCGCCGGCGCGTCACAAAAGACCAACTCAGGAATCGCGTGTGGACCTGTCCGATCTGCGGACAGTACGTCATTCAACGCCCGAACATCGGACCGATCACGCCACCCGGTTATATCGAGAATTGTAAGCTACGCGATCACTTGATCGGAAACGAATGCATCGCACGTTGTGATCTCGCCGGCGCGAAGCGGTTACTCGATCAATTCTAGCGTTCGGGTTGCCCGGACTTTTCTGTCACACAAGAGCATGTATAGTTCCCACCACCGTAACGTTTAGGTCGGGCGCGCCGCCACCTTGAGCCGCCCGGAAATCAGGAAGGCGCAGTGAGAGTTCAAAGGCCGATAGAAGTCGCCGTCATTGGGGGCGGCTGCGCTTCGATTGCCGCGGCGTTCGAGTTGACTCATCCACGGCATAAGGGAGCTTATCACGTCACGATTTATCAGCTGGGTTGGAGGTTGGGTGGCAAGGGCGCATCCGGCCGCGGGCCCGCGGGACGCATTGAAGAACACGGGCTTCACGTCTGGCTTGGTTGCTATGACAATGCATTCCTCCTGCTGCGCCAGTGCTACGAAGAACTAAACCGAAACGCGAAGGGACCGGGCCTCAATTGGCAAGATCTCTTCATGCCGGATTCGTTTATCGCGGTTGCCGGAGCTTCGGCGCGTGGAGGCTGGGCCCACTGGGCCGCCCATTTCCCGGCTGCGCCGGGGTTTCCGGGCGATCCAATTGATGAGAAGAATCCTTTCGCACTGACCTATTACTTTGCGCGCACGGTTTCGCTGTTGCGAACCCTCCTGCTCAGCTTGCAAACCTCTCGCCCATCGGGCGTAGCGAACGCAGATGCAGATGCGAGCGAGGATGAAAACCTCGATGAAATTCAAGGCGAGCCGATAGACATCGCCACGAAGATTCAAAACATGCTGCGCTTTGGCGGCCTCGCCTCGGCCGCGGTGGCCGTAGAGGCGCTGGCGCTGGTCGAGGTAGCGCTCAGGTCAATCCCGAGAGTCCCCGACAGCGCACTTCTGCCGGCGCTGGAGGCAATTGCCTCTGCCATTCGCAAGCAATTCGAACAGATCGTCGCAAGCGACGACCACACGCGGCATCAATGGGAAATCATCGACCTGGTTCTGGCCAATCTCGTCGGCGTAGTCCGCTTTGGACTGCTTACGGACCCTCGCGGTCTCGATGCGATCAATCACCTCGATCAACGCGAGTGGCTCCGGATAAATGGTGCATCCGAGCGCGCTATCAATTCTCCATTCACTCGCATTCTTTACGACATGGCCATGGCTTACGAAGGAGGCGATTTCAACCGGCCGGCTATTGCAGCAGGCGTTGCCTTGCGTGGAACGCTGCGATTTTTCTTCAACTATCGCGGCGTGCCGCTTTGGAAGATGAAGGCCGGTATGGGCGACGTGGTTTTTGCGCCGTTTTACGAAGTATTGCGGCAGAGAGGGGTTACGTTCAAATTTTTTCACCGGCTTCGCAACGTCAAACTTGCCGAGCAAAGCACGCTTCCTCCCGGAGAAAAGCAATACGTCGAGGCGCTTGAATTCGATATTCAAGCAGAAACCCTCGGAGGAAAGGACTATCAGCCCCTTTGCACGATCCGAGGCCTGCAGTGTTGGCCTGCAGAACCCGATTATCGGCAATTGAAGGGTGGCGAGCGGATGCGGCGCGAGCAATGGGATTTCGAGTCCCACTGGGACAATCGTAAAATTGCAACCCGCGAGCTGCGAGTCACGCACGATTTCGATTTCGTCGTTTTGGGGATTGGCGCCGGCGCGCTGCCTCATGTCTGCGGGGAGATCATAGCGACCAACCCGCGATGGCGCAGGATGGTCAGCGAGGTCAAGACGGCGGCGACGCAAGCTTTTCAGATTTGGCTTGATGCCGATCTGCAGGATTTGGGCTGGGACTTGCCCCCGGTCACGCTGACCAGCTTCGTCAAGCCGTTCGATACCTGGGCCGACATGGGGCAGGTCGTTCCGGCCGAGAACTGGCAGGAGCCTTGGCCGCGAACGGTCGCATATTTCTGCAACGTGCTCGCCGATCCACAGCGCGAACCAGCCGATTCCGATATCGAATATCCACGAGAGCGGCGCGACGAAGTCCGGCTCAACGCGATCGAATTCCTCAACCGGCACATTCAGCATTTGTGGCCCAAGGCAAAGCGGCGTTCCGGCGAGTTCCGTTGGGAGTTGCTGGCGGATCCGGCGGCGACGAAGCGAAAGAGCGAACGAAAGCCGACCCATGCGCGCTTCGAGACGCAATTCTGGACCGCGAACGTCAATCCGTCAGACCGTTACGTTCTTTCCTTGCCGGGCAGCCTCGAACACCGGATTTCGCCGCTCGATAACACTTACGATAACCTCACGATCGCGGGTGACTGGACGGAATGCAGCCTTAACGTCGGATGCGTCGAAGCAGCCATGATATCGGGGCGGTTGGCCGCACACGCCGTCTCGAAATGGCCCGCGCTCGAAGATATTATTGGGTACGACCACCCTTGACTGACTGAACATCGAACGCCCCGGGGGGACACGCCATGGCGAAGCCGAAAGATAGCCAGAAAAGCCAGCGATTGCGTCGGGATGATCCGGTTCGCGATTCTCCAAGACGAAGCGCGATTTATCATATCGAGCGCAACACGCCCGGGCGAGAAGAGGATAGTCACCTCGCGGGTCGCCCGAAGGGAGCGGCTTCAGACACCATCCAAAGGGTGATCGCAGGCATGGTTCGGTTGAGCTCTGATACAATCGAGGAGCAGATTCGAGCCGGCCAGGTTGCTGCAGAAAAATTGCGCACCGGCTTTGCCAACCCCCAGCGCTCGGAAACCGACGTCAACCTGCTCATCGAAACCCTGGGGGCTTCGATCAGGGACGTCGGAGCCGCCTGGATTGACGTAGTGTCGGTTATCTTGCGTTCGGCCGGAGCGCGAACGTCGGCTCCGGAAAGACCCGGGACCCCGCCGGAAAGCGGCGCACCAGATCCGGCGCCGGACACGGTCACGCGCACCGACACCTCTGCCGACATCACAACGACCAGCAGCGTCACGCCGGCGGACCCTCATCGCCCAAGCCTGCCGGCTTTGATTGTTGTGAAAGATGTGCGGGTGAAAAACGTCGCGCTCGACCTGCGTCCACGCTCGCCGTCTTTTGTTCCGGTGGTTCGCCCCTTGATGGCAGCCGACCCAAAAATCGTGTTGTCCTCGGTAAGGTTCGAGCTAAGCCCGGATCAGGCGCAACTCGTCCTTACCGTCGACCTCGCTGTTGACCAGCCTCCGGGCACCTATACGGGCGTGATCGTCGACAGCACCACCAATGAGCCGGGAGGAACGCTGAGTGTCACGGTCGGCAGCTAGGCCTCGACGGGCCCGCTCATCGTCCGCGGCGAGTGAGGCGGGGATATCCTCGCTCGTTGCCGATACGCTTGAGGAATACGGCTCGATGACCCGCGATGCACTGCTGGGCTATCTGCCGAACGCGGATTCAAGTCGGCATTTGTACGAGCTGCTGGGCGATTACCCCAGACGCACCGGCAAAATGATGCGGCCAAGCATCTGCATCGCGACTGCGCGCGCTTTCGGCGCCAACCCAGCCGACGCTGTGCATTCTGCGGTCGCCATAGAATTGCTTCACAACGCCATGCTGGTTCACGACGACATCCAGGACGGCAGTGCGTCCCGGCGCGGGAGTCCCACACTGCACGTGCTGCACGGCGTTCCTCTTGCGATCAATGCCGGTGATGCGCTCTTCCTTCTCAGCCTTCGACCGCTGCTTGATAATGTAGGCCTGGTCGGAGGCGTACTCAGCCTGCGCATCTTGCGAGAAATGGAAACTGTCGCCTGGCACTCGCTGGAAGGGCAGGCGATCGAACTCGGCTGGATCAGGGAAAATGTACTTGAGCTGAGTGATGCTGATTATTTGAACATGGTTATGAAGAAGACCTGCTGGCTTTCGACCATTCATCCCTCTCGGATCGGCGCACTAATCGGGAGCCGCGGCACGATCGATCTCGAACCATTTATCCGCTTCGGTTTCTATCTCGGAGCTGCTTTTCAGATTCAGGACGATCTCCTGAACCTTGCGCCCGATCCACGTTACGGCAAGGAAATAAACGGCGACCTGCTTGAAGGCAAGCGAAGTCTCCTGCTCGTGCACGCTTACCGTCACTGTTCTCCTGCGGAACGCGCCAAACTCACGAAGCTGTTTCAGCGGCCGCGCGAGCACCGGACAGAGGAAGATGTCGACTGGATACTTTCGTTGATGGCGGCCTGCGGTTCGGTCCAATATGTGGGGCGGTTCGCGCATGCCCTGGCTGGCGCAGCGTTGCATGAATTCGATTTGATCTATGGCAACCTGCCGCCGTCCAAAGACAAGAAGTTCATTCAGGGTCTTGCGAACTGGATTTTCCAGCGCTGAATGCGCGCGCAGGATCTCCGCAGCTTCAGGCATCGAGGAGCGATGGATGCGCGGCCGTATCTTGATTTATGGAGCCACGGGGTACACCGGCCGACTCATCGCGGAGCATGCGCGGCACGTCGAGAGCCCTCCTGTTATCGCCGGCCGCTCAGCGCATCGTGTACAGGCGCTCGCAGCGGAGCTCGGTTTGGAAGGACGCGCGATAGCATTCGATCAATCCAAAGCTCTCGATGATGCCATTTCCGATATCGGCGTTCTGATAAATGCGGCAAGCCCGTTCGCGAAAACAGCCCCCGCCCTGATAGAGTCATGTTTGCGGACAGGAACCCACTATCTCGATGTCACCGGCGAACTCGACGTCTTTCAGGATGCCTTTCGCTATGACGAGCTCGCGAATAAACGCGGCATCATGATTATGCCGGGGGTCGGACTGGGCATCGTGGCATCCGACTGTCTCGCGATGCATGTTGCTGCCGGCGTCCCAAATGCGAAGTACCTTCGAATTGGACTGTTGCCGCCGGTTTCTCTGTCGCAAGGCAGTATTCGTACCGCTTTTGGATTGAGCGTGTCTCAAGTGTCGATTCGTCGAAATGGGCGGCTTATTTCCGTGCCCGCTGGCCGTTTCCAACGCGACTTCGATTATGGCGATGGAAAGCGCGAGAGCATCGCCGTGAGTTGGGCTGATGTGTTTACGGCGTATTACTCAACCGGGATTCGAAATATAGAAGCCTATTTTGAAACGGGGTTCGCCTCACGCATGGTGTATCACCTCGGCTCAGCCGTCGCAGACGCCTTGCGGCAGGCGCCTGTCGAGCGCTGGCCTGGCGCGGCCGCTCGCACACTGTTTCAAAGTCCTTCGGAGCAGTTACGAAAAAAAGACAGATGCGTCATCGTCGCGGAGGCGGAGGATAGCTGGAGACGACGCAGTTGTGCCCGACTGGAGACCCCAGACGGCTATAGCTTTACGGCCCAATCGGCAACCGCGATTGCCGAACGCGTTCGATGCGGCGACTTTCTTCCCGGCTTTCAAACGCCTGGAAAGCTCTATGGCGCCGATTTCGTGCTAAGCATGGAAGGAACCTCCCGCGTGGACCTTCTCCGGCCGGAGTCATCGAGGCGCCATCAATGAATAGGCGGGATCAAGAATTCTTTCTCCACCGCCCGGCCAAGGTTTGAGACGACGGTTTGAGATCGGAGGGCATCTCTGTTGGTCCAATATATATCTTCGAATGACGGTCCAGAAGTTCCTCCGCCATATGATTTTCCGGGCATGACGATCATGAGCTTCAGACTGCCTGCGGAGCAGTCAAAACTTCAGGCTCTTTGCGACCGATTCCTGAACATCGGGTCTCTGAAGGACCGCGGTTTCCAGTACCGGGCGGCTTTTGATTTTGTCGATATGGAGGTTGTGACTTATCCGAAGATGGTGTTTGGCGAACAGCCTGTCTCGGAGTGGGGCTACGCCAGCCAGCAAGAATTGTATTTTCGTTTCTTCGTCTGGAAGTTCTTGTCAGTCTCCGGCGTCCTGTTTCCCAAACCGAAGCCCGAGTTGTTTTTTCCGTTTATCTTCGTTGATAACCCGTGGTCGATGATCAGCGGGCGTAATGTGATTGGATTTCCAAAAAACATGGCGCAATTCAATCCCACGCCGGTCTTGGATGTCGATCCACTTCGTATCTCGATATCGACCCCTGTAATGGAAATCTACTCGCCGGCAACGGCGTTAAGCTGGCAACCGATTGTGCAGATAGATCCTAACGATGAACCGGTACGGCCGCCCGGTGGTCTTTGGCCGTGGATAGGCCTGGCATCGCGGATCTCCGACCCATTGCTCAACAGTCTTTTGCAGAACTTTCTGAAAGTCGTCCCAAATACGTTCTCGAGTGTCCAGCTCAAGCAATTCCGTGATGCCGAAAGTCCTGCCGACGCCTGCTACCAAGCCATCGTATCCACCCCGTTCACTCTGTCGAACATAAGAATGCCAAAGCCTCTGCCATCCGTGGCTGTCACGATCAAGAAATACGGAAGCCTCGACATCCCCGGAAGCCTGGGTATCCCGGAGAACACGCCGCTACAGCCGTTGCTGCAATATGCTGTGTCGCTCGACATGAGAGTAAGCGGCGCTAAAAATCTTTACGTCAATCGTTGAGGGAGGGCGGCCGGGAAAGCCCAGACGTTGTGCGCGCAACGTCGGCTGCCGCCCGAAGCGGAGGATCGCCGATTTATCGACGTCGACCTTGGGTCAATGCCTTGGGTTAGTATCAGACATCACTCGGATATCGGGTCGGCACCATCGGCTGGAGTGCGGTTGTATAGGACGGATACCAGCATGTTGCCCGGCTCGGACGTCGCGTCGGTTCGGCACGCCGTGATCTCTCCGCTGACGCCGCTGGTATATTCCGCGACGACCTCTCCGAAAGCGTTGCGCTGAACGGCAAGCTTTTGTCCGGCTTCGACCTTGTCCTTCAACTTGACCAGCAGTTCGACAAAGCCGCCGCTGCTCGCGACCACGGCATGAGCGCTGTTGCCGATAAAGATGCCGCTATCCTTGCCGGTGCGTCCGATCGGCCCGGGAATAATGCCATGGTGCTTGAGCACATTCATGGTCCCTTCCACAAACAGGGGGATCATGCGGCGGTCCAGCACGCGCGGAGCGCCGATCTCGGGGGTGAAGGCCGGGATGCCCGCGTCGATAAACGCGTTGGCCAGAACACCGGGATAAGCGGGGTTATCAAAGATCTGATCGATGGGAAACAACTCCGCCATGGCGCGGACTTCCGGCAGGTCCATTCGCGCGATGTGGAACGCCGCCAGGTCAACTCCGGTCGTCGAGGTGTGGAAGTCCATGGCATAGTCGGCGTTCGGCTTCAGCAGCTTGTTGAACAGCATCGCGGCATGCCTGGACACCGCCGTGGGGCCGTTCTCATTGCCGGGCCACTCGCGATTCATGTCGATCAGGTCGATGCCTCTCCCGGAGTTCGGCCATCTCCGCTGCATGCCTTCCATGGCAGGGCGCGACACGTCGAGAACCGCCAGCACCGCGCCGGACATGGCCGCCGGATCGAGCTGATCCATCACGATCTGTATCGTCCGAACCGTACTGATCTCGTCGCCGTGCACACCGCTGACGAGCGCAACGCGCTTGCCTGGTCTCGCGCCCTTGGCGACGATGGTCGACACGTGCCAGCGATGCCCCGTGGCGGTCTGCACGCCTTGAAAAAAGAAGCGCTGCTTCGTGCCGGGCTCCAGGTCATTGATGTTGAGCGCGCTGATGACCTTCTTTCCGTCGATGATGTCTCCCGTATAAACCGTTCCTCCCGACGTGGCGGCCGGCTGGGCACCTGCAGAGGACGTGGTGGCCGCAAGTGCAGCCGAGGCGCCGAGAGCGGTGGCCATAAAATAGCGGCGATTGAGGGTGTCCCTATCAGGATGGTCTTCAGACATCGCATAGCCCTTTCATGTTGCGGTGAACATCGAAGCGGATTGCTTGGCTGTCGCTGGCTCTATCCTCCCCGGTCGTCATAGGGATTGTCGTTACGATCGGTGGCCTCGATTGCCGTCCGCGCCGCCTTTGCAAGATGATCCTTGAGCTTCGCGAGTTCGTCGGGGGACCAGTGGCGGACGTCGGCCACGGCAACCCAGGCATCGACATAGTGCTCCGGCGCGTAAACATGGCCGTAGCCCATCGGAGTGCCGGTCGCCACGGCCATGTCGAGCGCGAGCTGGAGCATCGTGACGACAGGGTACCACCGCAGGTACGGCGAGACGTCCGGACCGCGCGGCGCGCTCATCCATTCCGAGTGCTGATAGGCATCGCGGTAGCGGAACAGTACGATCGGGTCGCTGGCATATTGCAGATAGACGACGCGCATCGGTCCCCATGGCGTGTCAGTGGGTACCGTCGGCCCGTTCTGGTTCATGAACCGCACGAAGCGGCCGTCGCGAAATTCCGGCAGCCAGGCTGGAGACCCCTCGTTGCGGTTGTCGGTGATGGAGCGCCAGATGCGGCTCTCGAACGGCGGCCCACTCCACAGGGCTCCGGCGATCGGATCGCCAATCGTCTCGAACAGCTCCGCCGACTTCTCCGAGTTCATGGCGCCGAGGCTCAGGCCATGCAGATATAGCCTCGGGCGGCGGTCTTTCGGCAGCATGGTCCAATAGCCGTAGATCTCCGCGAACAAAGCGCGCGCGGACTCCGCGCCGTATTCAGGCTGAAACAGCAGCGACAGCGGACTGTTGAGATAGGAATATTGCGCGGCGACACTCGCAACATCGCCATCGAGAAGATATTCGACGGCATCCATTGCTGCGGGGTCGATCCAGCCGGTGCCGGTCGGCGTAATCACGATGAGGACCGAGCGGTCGAAGCCGCCCTGGCGCTTGAGCTCGTTCAGCGCCAGTTTTGCGCGCTCACGCGCCGTATCGGCGCCACGCAGACCGACATACACCCGAATGGGCTCCAAGGCGGGCCGCTGCGTGAATGCGCTGATCCGCGCAGCAGTTGGTCCGGACGCCACGAATTCGCGACCAGCGCGGCCGAGTTCGCCCCACTTGACCAGGGACGCGGTGCTTCCCGTCTTTCCCGGCGCGGTCGGCTGCGGTCGCTCGGGCTCAATCAAGGCATCAAATTCGCGGAAGGAGGAATCGGCCGTGCGAAAGGCGGTGCGGATCAGGTAATTGTTGGCGATCGACCAGAACAGCAGGGCTGCCAGGAGCAGGCCGACGACATTCGCGATCTTTCGCGGAATGAAGCGCCGGGTCAGGGCGGACAGGAAATGGGCCACGAACGTGAACAGCCGCGCCAGCGCCAGCAGCGCGAAGAACGTGATCAAGGCGATCGCGCAGACCTTGAAAGGATGAGCCGTTTCGACCGGGTCCATCTTCATGGCGGCGCGGATCGAATTCTGCCATTTCGCTGCCTGCCACAGAAACGTAATAACGACCACGAGACAGGCGACCGCGACCGATGCGTTGGTGATGTTTCGAATTCGCGGCGGGGGCTCGGGCAGCTCGAGGTACTGCCATGTCCAGCGCCAGAGGGCGCCAGCGGCGTAGCCGATCGCAAAGCAGGCCCCGGCGAGCACGCCTTGAGTCAGATAGCTTCGCGGGACCAGCGTCGGGGTAAGCGCGGCGGCGAAACACAGCGCTCCCAGGACTAATCCGACGCCGGACAGTGACTGCATCTGCCGGCTGATGATCCCTGCCGAATATTTCACGACGGCCGTCTCTTCCTTTCTTGCGACGCTGACTTACGAATGGCTCAGAACGAACCCGCCACCGAGCCGAGCGCAATGACAGCGGCAAGCGCGACAAGGGCGCCGACGATGCCGACCATGACGATATCGCGATAACTGTCCCGGTGCGTTGATCCGCAAATCGCAAGCAGGGTGACCACCGCGCCATTGTGCGGCAGCGTATCGAGCGTGCCAGACCCGATCACCGCGACACGATGCAGCAGCGCGGGATCGAGGCCGATTTCTGCCGCGCGCGTCAAATAGGTCGACGCCAGCGCGTCGAGCGCGATGGTCAGCCCGCCCGACGCCGAGCCGGTGAGGGCGGCGAGCAGGTTGGTGGCGACAGCCAGCGATACCAGCGGTCCGCCGCCGATACCGAGCACGGCATCGCGCACCACGCCGAATGCGGGCATTGCCGCCACCACGGCGCCGAAGCCGACCAGGCTCGCCACGCTCATCGCCGGCAGTACCGAGGCGTTGGCGCCGGCATCCATCGTCGTGCGAAGCGAGGGAAACCGGTGGTAGCTGACCGCCAGCACGGTCGCGATCGCGCAGGCAAGCGCCGTGATCACGGCCCACACGCCGCCGACCGCCGCCAGCGACGTTTCACCCCAGCGAACCTCGGAGAGGAAGTCGGTGTCGAGCGCCGGCAGGATGAACAGCGACATCGCAAGGTTGACGATGATCACCACAATGAGAGGCAACACCGCGAGCATGATCGGAGGCAGTTCGCCGGTCGGCCCGCCGTGCATGATCTCCGCCGGATCGAACTCGCGCGCCGTGCTGGCGCGTTCACGCAGATTTTCATCCGCAGCAACATGTTCCGGCGACATGGGCGCGCCGTCGCCGAAGCCCTCGCCGTTCTTTCGCGCGATGGTCTCTTCGCGATTGAGCCACCACAGGCCGAAGCCGAGCATGATGAGCGATGCCAGGATGCCGAGGCCGGGCGCGGCGAAGGGGGTGGTGCCGAAGAACGGCATCGGAATGGCGTTCTGGATCGACGGTGTGCCGGGCAGCGCCGACATCGTAAAAGTCGATGTTCCCAATACGATCGAGCCGGGCATCAGCCGGCGTGGAATGCCGGCCGCACGAAACAGCTCCTGCGCCATCGGCGCCAGCACGAAGAAGGCGACGAACAGGCTGACGCCGCCATAGGTGACAAGCGCGCCGGCGAGCACAACCGCCAGCACAGCCCGCTGCGGCCCGAGCCGTTGCGTCATGAAGCGCGCGGTCGCGGTAACCGAGCCGCTGTCCTCCATCAGCTTGCCGAACAGCGCGCCCAGCAGAAACAACGGAAAGAACTGCGCCAGAAAGCCTGCCGCACTCGCCATGAAGGTTTGAGTCCAGTGGGCGAGCAGTGGTTCGCGGGAGAACAAAGCCGCGATCAAAGCGGCGATCGGCGCCAGCAACAGCACGCTCCAGCCGCGAAAGGCGAGCCAGATCAACAGTCCCAACCCGACCAGAATGCCGAGCAGCCCCACCGCGGTCATGATCTCAGCACTCCGCCAGCAACACGTCGATATCGGCAGTGGAGCGTTGGCCGAGGTCATGACCGTGCTCGGCGAGGAAGGCATCGGCGCTCTTGCGCCCCTCTTCTTTCAGCAGCGAAACGAAGGCCCATTCGGCATTCATTTTCGACGACGCGCCGAAGTTTGCGAGCGCGTCGGACATGATCCGGTGGGTACGCATGCCGGCCCAGCGCGCGCCCTCGCCGTGTCCGGGGTCCGACACCTGGCGCAGCAGCGCGATCATGCGCAGTTCTTTCATGAGCGGTGAGTTGAACGAGATCTCGTTGAGCCGGTCGAGGATGTCGGTTGCGGTGCGGGGCGGCTCGAGCCGTTCGCGCGGATTGATCTGCACCAGGATGGTGTCGTGCGCGTTGCTTTCGCGCACCAACGGCGTCAGCGTCGGATTGCCGGCATAGCCGCCATCCCAATAGGGCTCGCCATCGATCTCGACCGCCTGAAACACCGTCGGAAGACAAGCCGACGCAAGCAGGACGTCCGGCGTGATCTCCTTGTTGCGGAAGATGCGGCCGCGTCCGGTGCGCACACTGGTGGCGGTAATGAACAGCAGGATCGGCGCCTGCGCCAGCCGGTCAAAATGGATCGTCTCGGTGAGGATCTTGCGCAGCGGGTTGAGGCCGAGCGGATTGAGATCGTAAGGTGAAAGCATCCGCGACATCATATTCATGATGACATAGACGGGCGATGTATCGAGCGTCCAGCGGCCCATCAGCCGGTCGAGCGGCGAGCGCTGCATCGGGCTGAACGCCGCAGCCCGCGACACCTGCCGCCAATAAGTCTCAAGCGCTGCGCGAGCGCCCTCCGCGCCGCCTTGCATCCATCCGTCCACCAGCACCGCTGCATTCATCGCGCCGGCCGATGTGCCGGAGATCGCCTCGATCCGCAGCCACGGCTCTTCGAGCAGTCGATCGAGCACACCCCAGGTGAATGCACCGTGGGAGCCGCCGCCTTGCAAAGCGAGGTCCACCAGAACCTGCTCGCGCGTTATTTCGATCATCGTCGCTCCCTTCGGAGACGAAGCAGCGTTCGGTTCAGGCCGGTCCCATCACGTTCGGTCTCGACCTGCCATACGATCGACGCAGCAGCGCAAACAGGCTGCCGCCCGTTGCTGCTCCGAGCAGATAGACGACGCCAACCAGCAGCGCGAGCGGGATGCGGCCGTTGGAGCCGAGGAAGGAAATCGTGACGATCCCAAGGTTCTGCGCCACGAAGATCGTGGTCGCAGCGGCGAACAGGATGATCACGGCGAGATGCAGCCAGCGCATCGATGCCTCCTTATCGTCGGTCATGACGCGCGGCGTGTTTTCGCCGACGACGCCTCAACTCGCGCGGCGCAGGCCCAAGCCCAGTCCGATCCACCCCGCCCCGGCCATGATGAGATCGATGCCGAGGAACAGGCCGAGGATATAAAGGCTCGACACTGGCCAATGCGCCAAAATCAGGACACCGAGCAACAGCGTGATCACGGCGGACAGCAGCACCAGGACCCAGGGCATTTCCCGTTTCATGCTGAAGGCCAGGATGATCCGTATGATGCCCGAGGCGACCAGCGAAGCGCCGAGAATGAGGGTGAGCAGGGCGGCGGCGAGCAGCGGATTCTCGAACGTGACGAATCCGGCGACGATGTAGAGTACACCAAGCACGACCCAAAGCAGGAACCTGCCCCAGCTCTTGATCTGGAAGGCGCTGATCACTTCGGTGACGCCGGCGATGATCATCATCACGCCGACAACGAAGACGCTGGCAACGGTAGCCGTCATGACGCTGCCGAGCGCGATAAACCCGACGACCGTGTAGACGATGCCGAGCGCGACGATCCAGCCCCACTTGGCGCGAAGCGGCGACAGATCGGAACCGGGTTGAAAATTACTCAAGGCTTCTGAAGCATTCGTCATTACGGTCCTCCATTGCGGAAACCAGTTCGACGTGCATTTACAAGCGACAACGAGTGCAGCCAGATTATCGGATAAGCGGTCCCCCCGACAACCGTAAAGCGCAGCAATAGCGCGGCTCTCGCTGGCGGCAATTCTAGTCAAATGTCTGGCTCTGCGCCGGTCGCGCCATTGGCCGCCGCGGCAGGAACTTTAACCTTGTCATCATCTTGCGCCGCGGCACGGTCCCTGTTCCGTGCGTCCGCGGCCGATCAACCCTTGCTAGAAATGACCCGCGCCAGTATTGTGCGTCGCAGTAGAGTTAATTTTCCGTGAATGGATCAGTTAAAATGACCGCAGTTCCGAGTTCGGTGCCGGAGGAGAGTGTCGGAAAGCTTCCGCCGGGCGTCATCGTCGGAGGTCCGGTGGTCGAGGCCAAGCTGCGCGAATCCTATGCCGTGTTCGGCATCCTTTACGCCGGTTCGATCGCCGCGGTGCTCTGGACGATCATGCAAGGCATCGGCTGGGTGGAGATCGCGGTCTTCGCCGGCATGTTCTGGCTGACCATGTTCGGGATGGGCGCAGGCATGCATCGCCTGTTCGTGCACCGGAGCTTTCGCTGCGGTCCGGTGATGCGGGCGTTCTTCGCTGCGATCGCCACGATGTCGGTGCAGGGCTCGGTGCTCAAATGGGTTTCCAATCATCGCCGGCACCATCTTTACGCCGACGAACCCGGCGACGTGCACAGCCCTTTCTATGACGGCCGCGGCAACCGCTATCTCAGCTTCGTCAAGGGCATGCTGCATGCGCAGGGCTCTTGGGTGTTCGACGATGTCGCGACCGACAGCGAATACTACGCCAAGGATATTCTGGCCGACCCGATCTGCATGTTCTTCGTCAGAACGCGCTGGGTCTGGTACGCCCTGTCGGCGGTTTTCATTCCGGGCGCCATTGGCTACGCGGTTGGCGGCTTCCACACCATGATGGGCTGCGTGCTGTTCTCCGGGCTGTTGCGCGCCTACCTGATGGTGCTCGCGACCTCGCTGGTCAACTCGTTCTGCCATAGCGACGGTCGCTACGGTTACCGCCGCTTCGAACTCGATGACGGCACGACCAACGAACTGGTGATCTCGATCATCACCCTCGGAGAAGGGCTGCACAACAACCATCACCGGTTTCCGCGCGACGCCTATATTTCGCACGCCTGGTACGAAGTCGATATCAATGGCCTGATCATTCGCGGGCTTGAGAAAGTCGGGCTCGTGCACGACGTTTTTGACGGCGGACGCGCATCGACGGTCCCGGCCGGTCAGACGTCGCGAGCCGCGTGATCCTGGATACGGCGAGCTCCCGGGATGTCACGCTCGGGTGCTTCCGCCGGTATCCCCCTCACTCAGTCGTATCGAAATCGTCTTCCCTGGCGTTGAGAGGGCGTCAACGCGATATCGCGCCTGGCCGCGGCTGCCCAAAACGACAGTGAAGTTTCGCGCCGGCCCCTGTCGGGCGCTGCAGCGGGTCATCGAAACGTCGAGAATGCGCCGACGACATTTCCGCTTCTTGCAGGCTGGCGATGACAAGACGGCTCGTCTCGATTATCGTGACAAGGTGTTCTCGCTCACCACGAGGCCGTTCAATGCCAACGACTCTGCCTGAACGCAAGCCACCTGAATTTTCTCCTTCGCTAAGACACATCCTCGCTCTTGGCGCCGCGATGCTCGTCATGATTGCCCTGATGGCCTATCATGCACGGTTTAAAGCTTGGGTATCGGACGCGTTGCGGGCTGAGTTCGTCATTCCTGCCGCGTCTGTCACCTTGCAAGTCGCGTTGACGACATGGGAAGCGACATGAACCAGAACGATATTATTGCTGCGCTGAAAGAACAGCGTCCGCTAGATAAATTTGAAGCTATGTATGGCCCTACTAGAATTGCTGGAAGCACCGTCTGGGAAGTCTGGGTGAATTACAAAGGCGAATTTGAAACCAGATTCGTCGAGGAAGTGGACGGTAAGGTTTTTGCGATCTATGACAGCTTTCAATCGATAGCATTGCGTCTTGATGATATGCACAGGGAACTCATGACGCGTCTTCAAGACGCAGAGCGCGACAGGACGATGCGGCTGGCCGAGCAACAAAGCAGGCTTGCTAGCGAGGCCGCTGATCGGACAAGCAAACGAATGACGGCGATGATTCGAGATATTCGCACCGCCGGTGCATTTGCAATCTCGCTAATGGTATTTTCATATTTGCGCATCAACGGCGCGAATCCCTGGCCGGCCACCATCATGTTTGCTTGTGTTCTTGCGAGCGCTTGCGCTTTCTTCTACGGCAAATTTGTCACCGTGAAAGCGTCCGACTTGGTGTCAGGATGATGAGTGCCAGCGCGCCCAGAGAGAGTTATTGACTATCTGGTGTGCCCGACAGGACTCGAACCTGCAATGAAGCTGTTGTAAGCGACATGCTCTAACCATTGAGCTGG